>ERZ1694968.353-NODE-353-length-23994-cov-7.700531_pt1 | contig 23994 bp, 19 predicted proteins | sample MGYA00581610_ERZ1694968 | MGnify/ENA primary metagenome ERZ1694968 (study PRJEB42213, sample SAMN07424363) | human gut metagenome | biome: ENVO:00009003; feature: ENVO:2100002; material: ENVO:00002003 | host: Homo sapiens | place: USA | collected 2014 ... | reverse complement strand
TGCAAAAGTATAATAGATAAGGAATAAAGTTGTTTGAAGCTAAAACAGAGTGTATCCACAAACTTCATATTTAATTTTCTCAACCAAATTCTAGCTGTATTGGTACCTTTTATTACTGTTCCTTATTTGGCACGTACATTAGGACCTGCTGGTATTGGAGAATATTCTTTTGCGTTGTCTTTGGTAGCATATTTTGCATCCTTTACAAATCTAGGGGTTAATCTTTATGGACAACGTCAAATTGCTTATTTGAAGAACGAAAATAAAGAGGTTTACAGTAAAGTTTTCTGGGAACTTGTTCTTTTGCGTGTATGTTTAGGTATAATATCATCTGTTACATATTTTCTTTTGATTGTCAGAATTAGTGATAGTTATTTACTAAGTGCGTTGCTCACGTTAGAAATTTTGAATATGATTTTGGATATTCAGTGGTTATTTCAAGGATTTGAAAACTTCAGAATTATTACTATAAGAAATTTTATAGTTAAAACAGTAACTGTGCTAGCAATATTTATTTTTGTAAAGAGTTCTAGTGATATTGCTGTTTATGCACTAATTATGAGTGTTGGAAATCTTGTTGGGTTTGCTAGTATGTGGTTAGCATTGCGTTATTATGTAGTTAAGGTATCATTTAATGAGCTTCATGTGTTTTCACATTTAAAAGGGGCTTTGGCATTATATTTGCCCCAAGTTGCTATACAAGTATATACTGTCTTGGATAAGACTATGCTAGGTATAATAACAAAGTCTAATCTAGAGAATGGTTATTATGAGCAAGCAAATAAAGTAGTACTTGTTTTGCTTATGGGAGTAACTGCACTTAGTACGGTTATGATACCGCGTATTTCTGCCATGTTTGCTGCAAAGGATCAGGAACAAATTAACAGATATTTAGGTAAAAGTTTTTCCTATGTATGGTTAGTAGGATTTCCAATAACATTTGGTATTTTTGCGGTGGCGGATACCTTTGTACCGTTCTTCTTTGGTGTAGGTTATGAGCCAGTTATAAGGTTGTTGTGCTTATTTAGTTTGATTATTATTCCTATAGGTATAAGCAATATTGTTGGGCTACAATACTTAGTGACCACTGGTAATGAATACTATTTAACGAAATCAGTTGTCTTAGGCGCTATTGTAAATTTCGGGTTAAATATGTTATTCATTCGTTGGTGGCAAGCAACAGGTGCTACTTTAGCATCTGTGATTACGGAAGTGATTATTATGGTTTTTCAATTATGGGTAGTGCGTGATTTTTTACCAGTCGTAGATTATATGAAGTCTATGAAGAATTACTTAGTTGCAGCTATAGTTATGTACGTTGTTCTTATATTAATGCCTATATATTTTGATAAAGCTATATTTTTATTAATGTCGAAAGTTATATTTGGAAGTATCATTTATCTAATCTGTTTACTAGGAATGAAAGATTCTTTCTTTAGGGAAATAATTGGTAAGGTTATTGGGATGGCAAGTAAAAAAAAGGCAAGGGATAGAGTGTAACTAAAGCTGTTTCCATATTGTAAGCAAATAGTAATTATAAGATAATAGTAGTATTACTTCATCTTTTTTATAGTTTTCTAACAATTATATTACAATTTGCGAGATTATTCTTGTATCTAGTAACAACTATTTTGACCATACTAAATGGGCAAGGTAAACTACAGTAAATTTAAAATTTTCTCAGACTACAGAAAACATTAGAGGGGTAACCATAACACACGAATTGGTATATACTTAAAATAACTGGCTTTCGTTAACGTCACTCTTTTCCAATGCGGTGTTTTGCTATATAATAGAACGGTAGTAAATATAAAAAATAAAGAGGTAATCATGCGTATTTTAATTACCGGCGGTGTCGGTTTTATTGGTAGCAATTATATAAATTGGCATTTACAGCAGTATCCGAGTGATGAAATTATATGTCTGGACAAGCTGACTTATGCTGCTAATATGGTGGCGCTGGCAGATGTCGTTAAATTAAATAATTTTACTTTCATCCAGGGCGATATTTGTGATGAGCAATTTGTTGAAAGTTGTTTTGCGCAGTATAAGTTCGACGCAGTGATAAATTTTGCGGCAGAGAGCCATGTCGATACCTCTATCAAGTCTCCGTCTATTTTTATTAAAACTAATGTCGAAGGTACAGGTGTGTTGTTAGATGCCTGTGTTAAATTTGCAGTAGAAAAGTTCCATCAGATATCGACAGATGAAGTATATGGGGATAAACCGCTTGATTATGACTGGCGTGGGTTTACAGAAGAGTCTCCATTACAGCCTTCCAGTCCTTATGCAGCCTCAAAGGCATCAGCAGATTTGTTATGCTTGGCTTATGCCAGAACGTATAATTTAAATGTTACTGTTAGTCGCAGTAGTAATAATTACGGCAAGTGGCAACACACCGAAAAACTTTTGCCTAAAATCATATCTTTAGCAGAGCATGGTCAAAAGGTACCTGTTTATGGTTCGGGACTAAATAAACGTGACTGGTTATATGTGCTGGATCATTGTGTTGCTGTTGATAAAATCATCAGACATGGAAAAGCAGGTCATATTTATAATGTTGCGGCCGGTACTGAGATGTCTAATCTGACCTTTATAAAATTAGTACTGAAAATTTTAGCCAAAGATGAAAATGCAATTGAATTTACAGAAGATAGAGCAGGGCATGATTTAAGATATCCTATGGATTGTGAAAAAATAAAAAATGAATTGGACTGGACTCCGCAATATGCTTTTAAAGAAGCGTTGGATGAAACTGTGGCCTGGTATAGAAGTAGAATGTTGTAAAGCAGAGCATATGCTCTGCTTTTTTTGTTAAAATTTTAATAGTTAAAATTTGCCACTGCTAACCGAAAAAGGTATAATAATATAATATAGATAATTTTGAGAGGCTGCCCATATGCAGTTTCAATTTTAATATGAGGTGTATTCAGTGACTGCAAAAACTTATGCAATTTTAAATTATGGCTGCCAGATGAACGAAAGTGACGCTGAGCATTATGCTGGGCAGCTGCAGGAGCTTGGTTATAAAGCTGCTGAGGATTTTCATGATGCAGATGTTGTGGTAGTAAATACCTGTTGTGTGCGTGAGAGTGCGGAAAAGCGTATTTTAGGGAAAATTGGTGAATTGAAAGGGGTCAAAGCTAATCATCCGGGGCAGATAGTTTGTGTTGCCGGGTGTATGGCACAAAAAGATGGTGAGAAGCTTATAAAAAAACATCCGCAAATTGATTTGCTGATCGGCACGGCTCATGTCAACGGGTTTAAAGAAATACTTTCTGAGTATTTGTCTGAAAAGGGCGAGCGTGTTTATAACAGTTTGGAAGTAAAAGAAAGCGAATTTGAGGGTGAGCGTATTCGTCAAAGCGGTTTTTCAGCCTGGATTCCTATTATGTATGGCTGCAATAATTTTTGTACGTATTGCATTGTTCCTTATGTACGTGGGCGTGAACGCAGCCGTAGTATAGAAAATATTGTAGATGAGGTTAGGCAGGCTGTTGTTAAGGGGTATAAAGAATTTACGCTGTTAGGGCAAAATGTAAATTCTTATGGGAAAGATTTTGGTGTGAAAGACCAGTTTGCTAAATTACTGCGCCGTGTAAATGAAATCCCTGGAGTTGAACGGATTCGCTATATGACGAGTCATCCGCGTGATATGCACGAAGATGTTATCAAAGCAGTTGCCGAATGTGAGCATATTTGCGAAAACTTTCATATCCCGTTTCAATCTGGCAGCAATAAAATTTTGAAAGCAATGAACCGCGGTTATACACGAGAAAAATATTTAGAGCTTGTAGCCATGATCAGACGTTATGTGCCTGAAGCTTCTATTACAACGGATATCATTGTCGGTTTTCCGGGTGAAGCAGAAGCTGACTTTAATGATACGTTGAATTTAGTAAAAGAAGTTGGTTTTGATGCTGCGTTCACCTTTATTTATTCCAAGCGTTCTGGAACACCGGCTGCGGCGATGGAAGAACAGGTTCCGTTAGAGATAAAAAAAGCTAGGCTGAATTTATTGATGGAAGCCCAGAATATTTCAAGCTTGCAGCGTAATGAAGCCCTGGTTGGCAAAACACTGGAAGTTTTAGCTGAAGGGCCAAGCAATAATAATAATAAAGTATGGAGCGGAAGAACGCGTACAAATAAGCTGGTTTTATGGCCAGTCGAAGGTCGTGATTTTGAGCTGGGGGATAAAGTGCAGGTGCAAATTGAAACTGCGCAGACCTGGCTTTTGAAAGGGAAGGCGGTAGAATGACAACTGCTTATACGCCGATGGTGCAGCAGTACCTTGAAGTAAAGCGTCAGCATGAGGATGAATTGCTGTTTTTCCGTTTAGGCGATTTTTATGAAATGTTTTTTGAGGATGCGCTGACTGCCTCCAGAGAATTAAATATTACTTTGACTGGGCGTGCCGGCGGTATGGAAGAAAAGATACCGATGTGTGGTGTGCCTTATCATTCTGTCGATAATTATATTGCAAAACTGATCAAAAAAGGTTACCGCATCGCAATTTGTGAGCAGGTGGAAGACCCTAAAGCGGCTAAAGGGATAGTTGAACGCAAGGTTGTTAAGATCATTACACCGGGCACTGTTTTGAGTGAACAGCTTTTAGATGATAAGCATAACAGATATTTAGTCTTCCTGCAGGAGGATGGCAGTGAATTATGTCTTGCTGCTGCCGATATTTCTACCGGTGAATGCCAATGGTTCAGTGCTGCTGGTGAAGAGCGTTTAATGGCAATACAGGAACAATTGTTTCGCATTCAACCGGCAGAGTTAGTTGCGTATAGCGGTATTGTAAACTGGGAAAATTTAGCAGTTTGGATCAAAAGTAAAGTTCCAGAGTGTGCTGTTTCTGTATATCAGGAAGAAGAAGGTGCACCGCAGTATTTTGCGCAGCATTTTGGCAGTGATGATGTTGCCGATACTTTAGTACATGATACAGTAGAACATTTACTGCGTTATCTGCATGTGACCGTTAAAGCTGATTTGTCGCATATTAACAGCTTATCACGCATAGCTAAAGAGCAGTTTATGAATTTGGATGCAACAGCTGTTAGAAATTTAGAACTTATAAAGAATATGCGTGATGGTTCTAAACGAGGTACATTATTAGATGTGCTTGATTTTACCTCTACTTCCATGGGTGCTCGTAAACTCCGGAATTGGATAGAATGTCCTTTACTTGATTTATCACAGATAAGGTCAAGGCAGGAAGCGATAGGAGAATTGCTGACAAATGTACAGATGCGCGGTAATCTGCAGGAAAAATTAAAGGCAATTTTTGATTTGGAACGTATAGTTTCACGTATCGAAGTTGGCAGTGCTAATGCGCGTGATCTGGTTTCATTGCGTTCTTCGCTGGCGGTGCTTCCAGAAATAAAAAGCTTACTAAGATATTGTAACAGTAAACTTTTGCAGCAGTTATGCGAGGATGTACATTTGCATCAGGAGCTGTTTACTACTTTGCTGGCAGCAATTGTTGATGAGCCGCCCTTTTCTGTACGTGAAGGGGGCATGATCCGCAGCGGCTTTGATTTAGAGTTAGATGAACTGCATTCAATTGCCAGTGATAACAAAACATGGATGCAGAATTTTGAACTTAAGATTAAAGAAGAAACTGGTATCAAAACATTAAAGGTTGGTTATAATAAAGTTTTTGGTTATTATGTCGAGGTATCTAAAGGCCAAAGCGCAAATGTACCGGATTATTTTGTACGTAAGCAAACACTTGTAAATGCTGAACGGTATATTGTCCCGGAATTAAAAGATTTTGAGAATAAAATTTTAAGCGCTAAAGAAAAAATCGAACAGCTTGAATATTATATTTTTACACAGCTGCGTGAAAAAATAAGGTCTCAGATTGTTCAAATGCAGAAAACTGCTCGTGCTTTGGCCAATATTGATGTTTTAGTATCGTTGGCGGAAGTAGCATTTAAATACAACTATGTGTGTCCGGAACTGAATAATCGCAGTGAAATAAAGATTTATGACGGTCGTCATCCTGTTGTAGAGCGTTTGCTGGATCGCGAGATTTTCGTTCCTAATAATACAACCATCAATAATAATGATGAACGTATGATTATTATTACCGGACCGAATATGGCAGGTAAATCGACCTATATGCGCCAAGTTGCTCTGCTGGTCTTGATGACACAGATGGGCAGCTTTATTCCCGCACGTCAGGCAACTATTTGCCCGGTAGATAAGATTTTTACCCGTGTCGGTGCCAGTGACGATTTGGCGACTGGTCAAAGTACATTCATGGTAGAAATGAATGAAGTTGCACAGATTCTCAGATACGCAACTAAAGACAGTTTGATTATTTTGGATGAGGTTGGACGTGGTACAAGTACTTTTGACGGTATGAGTATTGCACGTGCTGTCATGGAGTTTATTCATGAGAAAATAAAAGCAAAAACATTATTTGCTACACATTATCATCAGTTGATCGCGTTGGAAGACGTGATGAACGGAGTAAAAAACTATTCTGTGGCAGTTAAAGAACGTGGTAATGATATTGTCTTTTTGCGCAGAATCGTGCCCGGCGGTACTGACCGCAGTTATGGCGTACATGTGGCAAGGCTGGCAGGACTGCCTAAAAAGGTCATTGACAGGGCCCAGGATATTCTGGAAGAATATGATAATTGTGAAACTGCCTGCAGCGTTCAGATAACACCCAGGGAAGAAAAAGAAACAGCACCTATGGGATCATTGTTTGCCAGCAGTCTGCAGCAGCAGATTTTAAAAATGGATGTTATGGCGATGACGCCAATCGAAGCCTTGAATGCTTTGTATAAATTGCAGGATGAAGCAAAAAGGGAAGGCGGTGAATTATGAACGAACAAAAAGTGCAATTATTAGATCAAAATACAGCGAATCAGATCGCTGCCGGTGAAGTTGTTGAAAAACCTGCTTCTGTAGTAAAGGAGCTTGTAGAAAACTCTTTGGATGCAGGCGCAGATAACATCGAGGTCACTATTTTTGGCGGTGGTACAGAATATATTCGTGTTGTCGATAATGGCAGCGGTATGTCGGAAGAAAATGCAAAATTAGCAGTTTTAAGGCACGCTACAAGCAAAATCAGAGTTGCTGAAGACCTGCTGCATTTGAACACTTTAGGATTTCGCGGTGAAGCGTTGCCGAGTATTGCTTCTGTTAGTAACTTCCAGCTGCTGACACGTCCTGTTACCGAGGAGTTTGCTACTTCAATAAAAATTGAAGGCGGCGATCAGGCAGAATGTATTGCTACTGGCGGGCACACTGGTACGACGATTATTGTTGAGAATTTATTTTTTAATGTTCCGGCCAGGCGTAAATTTTTACGTACTGTACAGACTGAAAGCCGTTATATCAGTGAATTGATCACAAAATTGGCTTTATCACGCCCTGATGTGCGGTTTAAGCTTGTCAGCAATGATAAAGAGGTTTTGAGTACGCCAGGTAACGGAGATTTAGTTGATACTGTTAAGGCACTATATGGTAAAAATGTTAGTGAGGAGCTTTTGACCGTTGATTTTGCTGACAGTGAAGTTAAGGTAAGCGGTTTTATTGGTAAACCTACTTTACTAAAAGGTACGCGTCAATGGCAGACGTTGCTGGTAAACGGACGTATTATTACTAATAGAATGATCGCTAAGGCGATTGATCATGCCTATCAGTCTCAGATTCCGAAAAGCGGTTTCCCTTTTGCTGTTTTGAATATTACCGTCGATACTGAAAGTATTGATGTTAACGTACATCCTCAGAAGAGTGAAATTAAGTTCAGCGATGACAGTACTGTTTATAAAGCGATGTATAAAGCTTTGACTGATGCACTGACAAGACCTATGAGCGCTAAACCTCAGGGCCTGGCATTATTGGATGATTCTGAACTGCAGGTATTCAAGTCTGCTGAAGCAGTTGTGGCAGCAACAGAACCATCGATAGTTGTTGAAATACCAGCCGCTGAAACTAAAGTGCCTGAGACAGAGTTGCCGGCCTTAAAAACAACTGAGACAAATATCAGTACAGCAAAGGCTGAGGTTTACTCGGCTTACAAGTCACAACAGCAAAGCGTTTGGAAAGAACCTGAATACACATACAGGCCTCCAAAAACGGAGCCTGTTTATATGATCAGTGAAACTCGTGATGTTTTTGACAAGCAGGATAACATTGCTTCTAATATTATCGACTTCACTGATACCGATAGTGGTGTTGATACGATTTGGCCATTGGGACAGATTGACAGAACTTTTATTGTTGCCCAATCTGATGATTCTTTGTTTTTGGTTGACCAGCATGCCGCGCATGAGCGCATTTTATACGATAAGCTTGTTGCGTCCCATAATGATATTCCGGCCCAGCAGATGTTGATTCCTTTATATATAGATGTTACTGCCCAGGATGTAAATTTGATAGAGGAACATCGGGAAGAATTTCTGCGCTTGGGTGTCGATATTGAGGCTGCAGGCGAATCTATGCTGCGCGTTTCAAGCTTGCCTTCAGATATTAAGGCTGATGATGCCGAGGACTTTGTGCGTGAAATTACTCAAATGCTGAGTGAATTAAGAACGATTAATCCAAGTGATTTGCGTCAGAATATTTTACATATGACTGCTTGCAAAGCAGCAATTAAAGCCGGTGAGGTGCTGAATATGCGCCAAATGCGACAACTGATTATTGATCTTTGCAATACAGAGCATCCTTTTACTTGTCCTCACGGCAGACCGTGTATGGTTGAAATAAATTCTGCCGAGTTATACAAGATGTTTAAGCGAACTTAAACATGCAGAAAACGTTTAAATTTGCAGTAACAGTTGGACGCAGTGAAAATGTTGCCTTAGAAAAACTTGCGCAAACATGGGCAGCAAAATTTGGTGTAAAATATGTGGAACGTGGCAGTAGGGGGTCTTTGGGTTTTTTACTAGATCAAGAACGGGTAGAAGCACTTTTAGTAGCAACAAATAAAGGCCCGCAGGTATATACTGCTTCTGGAACTTTCTTTTTTCATCCAAGTATGGCCGTTTTGCGGGTACAGCGTTTAAAAAAGCACGAGTCCGATCACTTTAGTGCTGCATTGGCTCTTAAACCGGGAATGAGGGTACTGGATTGTACGATGGGGCTGGCAAGTGATGCTGTTGTTGCCAGTTTTATTACAGGCCGGACAGGAACTGTTTGTGCTGTTGAGGCTTCGCCGTTGTTACATTTTGTAGTCAGCGAAGGCCTGCAGAATTATCAGGCTGAAGATGTTGATTTAAACAACGCCATGCGCAGAATAGAAACGGTATATACGGAAGCAGATGAGTATTTGTACACTTTGCCTGCCGACAGCTTTGATGTTGTTTATTTTGACCCAATGTTTCGAATACCGATAAATGCTTCTTCAAATATGGAGCCATTGAGGCCTATTTCCTGTGAGAAACCGTTAACAGAAGCGACTGTTAAGGCGGCACTTAGAGTAGCTCCTTGTGTAGTTGTTAAAGAACGCGGACAAAAATTATTGGAAGCTTTAGGGTGTACGGAAATTCTGGGCGGCCGTTATAGCCGTGTAAAATATGGTATCCGAAGGAGGTAACGGCATGAAACCGAGAGTTGCAGTCATTTTAGGTCCTACTGCAACAGGCAAAAGCCATTGCGGGATAGCCTTAGCCAAACGTCTGAATGGCGAGATAATTTCCGGTGATTCCATGCTTGTATATCAAAGAATGGATATTGGTACAGCTAAACCTTCTGCTGAAGAACTGGCGGCAGTACCGCACCATTTAATCGATATTTTGCCGCCGGATGCTGCTTTCAGCGTTGTTGATTTTAAAGAAAAAGCGGAAAAAATAATTGCTGATATTAATAGTCGCGGTAAATTACCTGTAATTGTTGGCGGTACCGGTCTTTATATCAAGGCCCTGCTTGAAAATTATGAATTTAATACTGTTGAAGAATGCAGTGAACTACGCAGTGAATTGGAAGCATTTGCTGAAGAACACGGCAACAGCGCCTTGTATGAAAAACTGCAGGAACTTGACCTGGAGACCGCTTCAAGATTACATATAAATGATCGCAGAAGAATTATCAGAGCTATTGAAGCAGCACAGAGTGGTGAAAAAATAGCTCATAGGAAGTCGGAGGAATGGCCTTATGAAACTGTTGTTTTTGGTCTGCGAATGGAACGAGAAAGTTTATATGCGCGGATCAATGCCAGAGTTGATAAAATGATGGCAGAGGGTCTGGTAGAGGAAACTAAATCTTTACTCGACAGTGGGCTATCATTGGATGCTCAGTCAATGCGCAGCATTGGTTACAGACAAATAGTCTGGTATCTACAAGGCCAGATGGATAAATTGGCAGCAGTTGAGAAATTGAAACAGGCGACACGTAATTTTGCTAAACGCCAATTTACCTGGTATCGTCAGATGCCGTATATTAAATGGTTTGATTTGGAAAAAGAGCCTGTGTATGAAAAGATTATTGACGAGATGCAGCAAACGCTTGTGGAAAAGTTTAAACTGCGGTAAAATTATAACAATAGATAGAAATTATTTTGGAGGGGAAAGCTATGAATAATAGTGGATCAAAGCCAGCAATGAATTTACAGGACAGTTTTTTAAATCATGTGCGTAAGGAAAACCTTGGCGTCATTATTTACCTGATTAATGGTTTCCAAATCAGAGGTCTGGTAAGAGGTTTTGATAACTTTACTGTTATTATTGAAAATGAAGGCAAACAACAGCTTGTTTATAAGCACGCTATATCGACTATTTCGCCGGCTGCTAATATTACAATTATGCAGCCAGAGAAGCGCGAACAATAATGTTTTGAAAAACAGCGCTTGAGCGTTGTTTTTCTTTTTTGAGGATGAAATATGAACGATAAATTAAATTTGTTTTTTGAATATCTGACAGTTGAATTAGGCTTAGCGTCAAATACAAGATTAGCTTATGAGCGTGATTTGCGTTTGTTTAAAGAAGCTTTAGGATTAAAGGATAATGACGCCTTGGCAACTGTATCGCGTGAGCAGGTTATTCGCTATATGACAGGTTTGAAAAATAAAGGTTTAGCCGCAGCAACGATTGCCAGAAAACTTGCTGCTATAAAATCTTTTTATCGTTTTATGACAGCAGAAGGGTATTTGGAGATTGATCCTGCGGAAGTTGTAGAAGCTGGAACAAAAGGTATCAAGCTGCCAAAAGTTTTAAATCAGGAAGAGGTTTTGAAGCTTTTGGAACAGCCTGATTTGAGAACGGATGAAGGCTATCGTGACAGAACGATGCTGGAAGTGCTTTATGCAACGGGAATGCGTGTTTCTGAATTATTGGGTTTGCCTGTCAGCGGCGTTAATCTGCAAATGAAGTATATCATCGCTTTCGGTAAAGGATCTAAAGAGCGATTAATACCCATTGGCGGCATAGCAGTTGAATATTTGGATAAATATCTGAATGTGGTAAGGCCCAAACTGCTTCATACTAAAAATCCTAATGTAAAGAATTTATTTTTAAGTATGAGCGGAAATGAAATGACAAGGCAGAGGTTTTGGCAAATCATTCGCGGTTATGGGCATCAGGCAGGATTAAATAAGGAGCTTACACCACATATGCTGAGGCATTCCTTTGCAACACATTTACTTGACAATGGTGCTGATCTGCGGTCTGTCCAGGAGCTTTTAGGGCATTCGGATATTTCTACGACACAGATATATACGCATTTGACAAATAAACGCCTGCGCGATATTTATGAAAAAGCGCATCCGCGGGCATAGAGGAGGCTACTATGGCAAGAAGGACTAATAGAAAAAAAGGGTCAGGAGGAGGTTTTGTACTGACTTTGATTTTAGTATTATTAGCTATAGCTGTTGCTGGAGGCATTTATTATGCGGCGAGCAGAGACGGAGAAAAAGATGTGCTTGATAAAGGCTTGACTGGTTCTTCTTCGGTTGATTTGCGGGAAGAGTCCAAAGAAGCGCATAGGGCAGTCGATGATATTTTATTATCGAAGGATAACTGGCAGTTAACTGATAATGGTCGTGAAGATCAGCACGAACGTATGAAAGAAACAGGTGGAGAAGTTGTCTGGAATAAGCGGCAGCTGGCTATTGGAGTTCCGCCAAGTACTGGATTAGAAGGTGCGGCAGCCTGGCTTGGCGAAAAGATTTCCGGTACGAAAATGATTGTTCTCAATCAGCGTGAGGCTACTTATAATGGTTGGGAAGCTGTACGTATGGAAATTGCTATTTCAGCTAAAGCAGGAACTGGTAAAATGAATTTTATCACCGATACGGTTTACTTTTATCATAACTTAAATCTGACTAAAGAAGATAAAGATATCAAAGAAGACGAAAGTACGAAGAAAGATGACAAAAAAACTGCTCAGAAATATCATGGAAAATTGGCTGTCATTATTGACGATTGTGGTTACGATCTGGCACCGGTGAGAAAGCTGGTCAATTTGAATGCGCCTTTCAGTTACGCTATTCTTCCCTATAAAGATTTCAGCAGTGACGCTTTGCATGTTATAAAAGGCGGCGGTCAGACTGCGATGCTGCATTTGCCTATGGAACCTATGGACAGAACAGCTATGTCTGAGGGTAAGATTACAATCTTGACTGATATGACTGCTGAACAGGTGCAGCAATTAACTCGGAAAGCGGTAGATAGTTTACCAGGTATCGAAGGTGTCAATAATCATCAGGGTTCTAAAGCAACAAGTAATGAAGCAACGATGAAAGCTGTATTGAAAGTTTTAAAACAACAAGGCTTGTTTTTTGTAGACAGCAGTACATACTCCAAATCTATAGGTGATCAGGTCGCACGCAGTATGGGTGTTCCTACTGCCCGTAACAATATATTTTTGGACAACAGTTCCGACGAAGATGACATTATTGCTAAAATATGGCAGGCTGTAGAAATGGCGGACAGAAATGGAAGCGCTATTGCCATTTGTCATGCCAGACCGCATACTGCCGCAGCGTGGAGCAAAGTTATCGACGAGGTAAATGCATCTGGTATTCAATTAGTCCCTGTAAGTAGTTTATTGAAGTAGTCGGAGGATTATACATATGTATGTTGAAGAAACGATCAGTAAATATGAAAAATATATTAACCCTGCTCAGGCGAAATTATTTCGGTTTATGGGATTGGCAAGCGTTGAAGGATATGCAGAGGGGTGGACTATAACTGACAGCGAGGGCAAACAGTTCATTGATTGTCTTGGCGGCTACGGAATGTTTGCGTTAGGACATCGCAATCCTGATGTCGTAGCTGCTGTAGAAGCAGAACTGCATAAAATGCCAATGAGCGGTAAAGTGCTTTTTAACAGACCTATGGCAGACCTGGCTGAAAAACTGGCTTTAATTACTCCCGGTGTTTTGCAATACAGTTTTTTCGTTAACAGCGGCACAGAAGCTGTTGAGGGATGCCTGAAGGTTGCGCGACTGGCTACAAAAAGGAAAAAGTTTATTGCGGCAAGGAATGCGTTTCACGGAAAAACTTTTGGTTCGTTGACAGCTACTGGCAGAGATTTGTTTAGAGATCCGTTTAAACCGCTGCTGGATAATTTTACACATGTAGAATATGGGGATATAGATGATCTTGCTGAAACTATTGATGAAGAAACAGCTGCCGTTATTTTAGAGCCGATTCAAGGGGAAGGCGGCATTATCGTTCCGCCGGAAGGTTATTTTAAAGCAGTAAGAGAGTTATGTGACCAATACGGTACTTTACTGATTGCGGACGAAGTACAGACTGGTATTGGCAGAACCGGGACCTGGTTTGGGGTTGAACATGAGCAGATAACTCCGGATATCATGGCTACGGCTAAAGCGTTAGGTGGAGGGGTGATGCCGATCGGAGCTATAACCGCTACGGCTGATGCCTGGGCTGGATTAATAGAAGCACCTTTTTTACACACTTCAACTTTTGGCGGTAATCAATTAGCGTGTGCTGCTGCCAATGCTGCGCTGAATTACATTGAAAAAAATGATGTGCTGGATCGCAGTGCTGCGGCGGGGGCATACTTTAAAAAAGGGTTGGAATCAATTCAAAAAGATTATCCTTCGGTCATCGCAGAGATCCGCGGCCGCGGAATGATGATCGGAATTGAGCTTACAAAAGAAGGCGCCGGTGGAATGCTGATGTCGCTGATGATCGATAAACGAGTTATTATTGCTTATACTCTAAATAATCCTAAAGTTATTCGTATTGAACCGCCTCTGATCATGCCTACAGATGTTATTGATCAGGTTTTGACTATCTTTAGAGAAGCTGTCAGCAGTACGGCTGAAGTGATTGAAGATTTATAAAAGGAGCAGAATTATGCCTTGCGTAGAAACAAAGATTGTGATCAACGGCGATAGTAAGCCTATTTTTGAAATCATAAAAAATATGGAAGCTTACCCCTCTTTTATGCATGATCTGGTGAGTGTAGAAATTTTAGAACGCGGAGAAAATACTACTGTTTCACATTGGGTATCTAATGTTGATGGTCGTAAAATCGTCTGGACTGAACGCGATACCTTTTATCCGGAAGAAATGCGTATCACTTATTGTCAGACCGAGGGTGATTTGAAAAAAATGGAAGGGGAATGGAGACTTGTACCTGTGAGTGAAGGGACAGAAGTTTCCCTGCTGGTAGATTTTGAATTTGGTATTCCGATGATTGCCGGGCTGTTAAATCCTATTTTAAAGAAAAAAGTTCGTGAAAACAGTGAAAATATGTTGACAGCTGTTAAAGCGCAAATTGAAAAATAGTGCAGTAATTGGTATAATATGCTATAAGACTTACGCAGGTCTTATAGATAATGTTCGATAGTTTTTATTTTGAGGAGGAACAAAAAAGTATGAGAACAGCTTTTTTAATGACGGCTCTTACTGTGTTATTGGTACTGGTCGGAGATTATTTCGGCGGTGCCCGCGGTATGATGATGATGCTTATCATCTCCCTCGCCATGAATCTATTTTCGTACTGGAACAGCGATAAACTGGTTTTGGCACAGTATAATGCCAAACAGGTTGATGAAAAAAGTGCGCCTGCTTTATATAAAATGGTGCAGCGTTTGGCGGAAAGAGGCAATTTGCCGATGCCTAAAGTATATATTATTGACAGCCCTGTGCCGAATGCATTTGCAACCGGCCGTAACCCTGAACATGCTGCGGTTGCAGTAACTACCGCTTTGGCCAATGCCTTAGATAAAGATGAGATTGAAGGCGTTTTGGCACATGAATTGAGTCATGTCAAACATGGTGATATTTTAATCGGTACAATAGCTGCATCTATGGCAGGTATTATTACGACGCTATCTCACTGGGGGATGTTCTTTGGTGGTGGCGACAGAGACCGCAATAGCAGCAGCAGTGCTATTGTTGGTTTGGCTATGATGATACTGGCGCCTTTGGCTGCAGGTATTATTCAGATGGCTGTTTCGCGTTCGAGGGAATATATGGCTGATAAATCCGGTGGTGAGTTAAGCGGTAATCCGGATGCTTTGGCTGACGCTTTGCTGAAAATAGAATCGTATGCAAAAAACAGAACGATGCCGGGAGCTACTGAAAATACTGCTCATATGTTTATCATTTGCCCCTTTAGCGCAAAAGATATGCAGCAGTTATTCAGTACACATCCCAGCACCGCAGACCGTGTGGCACGGTTACGCGCGCAGGCCAAAGCTATGCGCAGCAGTGGAGGTGCGAAATAATTGGATAAAAAATTAACTTGGTTAAAACAGCTTTCTGAAACCTGCGGTGTTTCAGGATTTGAAACACCAATTAAAAATTTGCTTCAAAAGCGGCTGCAGGGCAAAGCCAAAGTATCTTATGATAAATTAGGCAGCGCTGTTTTTACTAATGAAGGTCAAGGCAAGGACTTGCCAAAAATTATGCTTGCCAGCCATATGGATGAAATTGGTTTTATGGTTAAGCATATAACAAAAGAAGGTTTTTTAAAATTTACTTGTTTAGGTGGCTGGTGGGAGCAGGTTATGCTGAGCCAGCGCGTTACTGTACACGGCAGCAAGGGTGATCTTGTTGGCGTTATCGGCAGTAAACCTCCACATATACTGACACCGGAAGAACGAACAAAAGTGGTTGCCAAGCGCGATATGTATATTGATATTGGAGCTGCCGACGAAGACATGGCTCGCAATTTAGGAGTTTTCGAAGGCTGTCCAGTGACGCCATATGCTGAATTTGCAGTTATGGGCGATGGTAAAACTCTGCTTGGTAAAGCCTGGGATAATCGCATCGGCTGTGCAGTCATGGCAGACGTTATGGAAAATATCGGCACAAAGCATCCTAATACTGTATATGGTGTAGCGACAGTACAGGAAGAGGTCGGGTTACGTGGTGCTCAAACAAGCGTTAATCTGCTGAGCCCTGATGTTGCTTTCGTTATTGATACATGTGTGTCTGGTGGTACGCCAGGTGTAAGTGATGATGTGGCTCCTGCGAAATTGGGAAAGGGTATTGCTATAACAATTTTTGATGCTGGTATGATTCCCAATACAGCATTGCGTGATTTTGCAAAAGAAGTTGCTGAAGAATTGAAGCTGCCAACACAGATCAGTATTTCAGAGGGCGGTGCTACTGATGGCGGTCGTATACATTTACACGATGCCGGTGTTTTGACATTAACATTCAGTATCCCTACCCGTTATATACATAGTCATCAATCCATTATTCATATGGATGATTATCAAGGTGCTGTTCAGCTGATCACAGCAATGATCGAGAAACTGGATAAGAAAAAGTATCAGCAGCTTTTAAAAGGCTAAAATCGTTTTGCGATTTAGTATAAATTAAAATAGTCTAGATAGGAGAGATTCCAATGCAACAAACACTCGTACTCGTAAAACCCGATGGTGTCAAAAAAAATCTGATTGGTGAAATCATCGCTCGTTTTGAACGCCGCAGCTTGAAAGTTTCGGCTTTAAAATTAGTAAAAATCACTGAAGAACAAGCTAAATATCATTATGCTGAACATGAAGGCAAACCTTTCTTTGGTGAATTGGTTGAATTTATTACTTCCGGCCCTGTTGCAGCAATGGTTATTTCCGGTGAGAATGCAATTAAAGCGGTTCGTGGCCAGATGGGTGCTACTAATCCGTTAGATTCTGTTCCTGGTTCTATCCGCGGCGATTACGCGCTGACTATCGGCGAAAATATCGTTCATGGCAGTGACAGTGAAGAATCCGCTGCACGCGAAATCAAAAATTTCTTTAAAGCTGAAGAAATTTATTAATTTAAAATTTTCCGGAAGGATGGTGACAAAATGAAAGCAGCAGTATATACCAGAACTGGTGACAAAGGCACTACCGGACTTTATACAGGCGAACGTGTACCAAAACAAAGCATGAGAGTTGAAGCTTACGGTACAGTTGATGAGATCAGTTCGGCGCTTGGCCTGGCAAGAGCTACAGTCAGACGCGAAGATGTCAGGGAAACGATTTACAAAGTTCAGCAGCTTCTGATGTCACTGATGGCTGATATAGCAAGCTTGAATTTGCCTGAGCCTTATATCAAAGAAGAGCATGTGAAAATGTTTGAAGAAACTATCGATAAATTCGATAATATGCTCCAGCCTTTGAGTCATTTTATCATCCCCGGAGGCACCCCCGGATCAGCTGCTTTGGACATCGCGCGTACAACTACTCGTCGTGCCGAGCGCTGTCTGCTCCGCTTATCTGAAACAGAAGAAGTCAATCAGCAGGTTCTTATCTGTTTGAACAGACTTTCTGATTTATGTTTCATTTTATCAAGAGTTGAAGTAGAAGTAGAAGCTTAAAACAAAATGACCATAGGTTCGGTAAGAACTGTATGGTCATTTTCTTTTGGGTTAAATTACTTTAAAAATGTTTTGAAGTAGTTAAAAATGTAGTATTTTTTATACGAAAGATATATACTTACTATAATTATATTGAAAGATAATGGGAGATTACTATGAATTTTTACCTGTTGTCGATAATTGCTTTTGGTGTGTTTGTAGCAATTCTCTACCTTAAGTCTTCTGAACATCAAAGAATGTTGTATTCGCAGAAATATGTACGTGATAAAGTAAGCGGTACACTGGGATTTGATAAGTTTAAAGAAAAAGCGGATGAAATGCTGCAGCGCAAAAAAGAGCTTTTGGCGCTAATACATTTAGATATTGACCCTTACCATGATATCGTTGATATTTATGGGCGTGAGACAGCAGATAATGTTTTACGCATTTTGGGAACAGAGCTTAACCGACGTGTTGTGAAGGGATATCTTACAACAAGACAGGCCGGAGATAAGTTCTTTTGCCTTGTTCCTTTTACAGATGAAGAAACGCATAATAATTGGTTTGACGGATTATCTGATATGGTAGAAAGCGAAGTCAAGCGTATTTGCAATGTCAGCATCAAACTGCGCGGAGATCTTTATGTATGTCGAGTCGAAGACTCGCTGGAAGATGCAATGGTAAAAACTGTTGCTCAGCTCAACAAAAAAGTTTTTCACAAATGCTGCCGCAGTTTCTTTATAATCAATGATTTTGAATTCACAACTGGTTATAATTCTCTTTCTGAAGAAGTTTGCAGTGCTCTTAATAATAAAGAGTTCACTGTTTATTTTCAGCCGCAATACAATATCTATACTAATGAGATTGTTGGTGCGGAAGCTTTACTGCGCTGGGAGCATCCTACGCGCGGGATAATTCTTCCGGAAGTTTTGATTCCTATCCTTGAAGATAATAACCAGTTATCTAAATTTGAAAATTTTGTTTTTGAAGAAGTCTGCCATTTCTTAGCATTACGCCTTGCCTTGGGGTTACAGGTTTTTCCAATCTCCTGTAATTTTTCATTTGAACATTTTAAAGATGAAAATTTTATTGATTCTTTAAAAGAAGCTGCCGATAAGCATAATGTTCCGCACAAGCTTTTGGTAGTTGAGCTTGCTGAAAGATTATTGGCTGATGATGTGAATTTTGCTGGGATGCAGGTTGACGAGCTGAAAAATCAGGGATTTAAGATTGCTGTTGATAATTTTGGCGCCGGGTATTTGTCTCTGCGTATTTTAAGTGATATCAGCGTTGATATTTTAAAAATAGATAAAAGAATGCTTGCCGCCTGTGATAATGATAAAGATATCAAAATCATCAAAGGGATGGCAGCTATTGCAAAAGAATTGGATATCACGATGATTTGTGAAGGTGTTGAAACTGAGGCACAGGTTGCGATAATGAAAAGTGTTTCCTGCAATATAGCTCAGGGATTCTATTATTGCCAGCCGTTGAGAAGGCCGCAGTTTGAAAATCTGCTTAATTTAAGTAAGATTGAAATAGTTAATGCTGAACGTCGCAGCATCAACGGTTACGGACGTACTGTAAAATTACCATCATACAGAGATTTGGGCGATTTATTCCCGCAGATGTATGATTTTGCAATTGAATTGAATCTAAAAGATGGACGCTATTCAAGAATGGCTTTTAATCCTACAGGGAATGTTTTTATTCCGTATACAGGTGATTATAAAAATGATTACAAGCATATCGTTCAGGAATTGCTTTATCCTGAAGATATTGAAAAATTTACGGCTCAGCTTGATTTTGACGTTTTATCTGCAAATTACAATAATACTCCTGATTATTCTGGCTGCGAATGTCGTTTCGTCGGAGCGGATGGTGTAGCTCAATGGTATGAAATCAGGGTGTATTACTGGTTTGGACGCAGCCGTGTATTGATTACCGTAAGGAATGTTAATGACGCCCATGATTATTTAGATGAAGAATATGAAAAAATGCTTTGCAGGTCAGCAGGACTTTGCAAAAGAATGTAGAATATATAGTATTGGAAAAAATCAACAGGTGTGCCGATTGCGGTCGGCGCTTAATAGGGAAGACCGGTGTAAATCCGGCGCAGTCCCGCTACTGTAAAGGGAAGTTCACTGTAATATGCCACTGGGAAACTGGGAAGGCGCAGCTGAATGTTGAACCTGAGCCAGGAGACCTGCCTGTTACGGGTATCTTACACCTACGGGAGATAGGTGGATACTTGCATAGGTTGTTTATTTATGCCCTCTCTCGAGAGGGTATTTTTATTTTGAAGGGAGGCTTAAGGATGTGTAAAGAAATGATTTTAGTAACTGGCGGTGCACGAAGCGGCAAAAGTGAATTCGCAGAGCGTTTTGTTTTGCATTATGGATCTAAATGCGCTTATATAGCTACGGCTGAAATCTTTGACGACGAGATGGCTGAACGTGTTCGGCTACATCAGGAACGTCGTTCTCCCCAAAGATGGAATAATTATGAAGCACCTTATGCTGCCGAACAGGTGATGGTTGAGGCAGGTAAGGAAGCGGATGCAATTTTGTTTGACTGTCTTACTTTGTATATGAGTAATTTGATGTATGGCAAGGTTGCAATTGCAGGAACTTTTGAAGAAAAGGTAACATTTGTCAAAGGTGAAATTGTAAAATTACTGGAAGCCGCCAGAAAAACAGAAAAACTGGTAGTATTTGTTACTAATGAAGTTGGCGGTGGTATCGTACCGGATAATGTTATGGCACGTGAGTACAGAGATCTTGCCGGATGGATAAACCAGCAGGTTGCCGATGTATGTGACAGGGTCTTTTATTGTGTCGCCGGTCAAGCTGTTGATCTAAAGAAAATGGCATTTAGTTTTGATGATGAAGGAGCAGAGCAATGGAAAAAATAATGATTCCACCGTTGGATAGCAACGCTGCGGAAGTAATAAAAAATAACTGGGCTAAAATGGATAAGCCGCTGCATAGTTTAGGTAAGCTGGAGGAAATGGTTGAAAAATATGCTGCCATGACTGGGACGGCATTGCCTGATAAAATCAAAAGTGCAATGCTGTTAATGTGCGGCGATCATGGAATTGCCAAATATGGCGTAAGCGCATATCCGCAGGAAGTAACTATGCAGATGATAAACGGTTACATGAGGGAAACTGCCGGCGCTAACGTTATGGCACGTCATGCCGGTGCCGATGTTTTTGTGATCGATGCAGGTACGGCTTTTGACTTGAGTGCAATGCCTAAAGTTCATCAGGAGAAGGTTGCCTGGGGTACAGAAGATTTTACACAGGGACCGGCCATGACAGTGGAGCAGGCCGAAAAAGCATTGAAAGTTGGTATGAAGGTAGCAGATGAATGTATTGATAAAGGTTATAACTTATTAGTAACAGCAGAAATGGGAATCGGGAATACTACATCGACCGCAGCAATCGTTTCTGCATTTCTGGGGTTGCCGCCCGAGCTTACAGTAGGAAGGGGAACTGGTATCAACGATGAACGGATGGCGATAAAAAGAAAGGTCGTCGCTGATGGTCTGGCTAAAAATCAACCACGTTTGGGCGATGCCATGGACATCCTCTGTAAGGTTGGCGGTTATGACCATGCCGGGTTGGCGGGGATGATTTTAGCTGGCGCCAGACGCCGTATTCCTACAATGGTAGACGGTGTAAATGCGACTGCCGCTGCTTTGCTTGCATACGGACTTGAACCAGCCTGTGCTGATTATATGCTTTGTTCACATCTTTCTGCTGAAATATCACATGCAAAGATGCTGGAGGTTTTGCGACTTACGCCGATAGTTGACGCGGGTATGCGTCTTGGCGAAGGTACAGGAGCGTCTTTGGCGATTGTTATTTTACAGATGGCGATCAATACCTATAAAGAACTGTATAAGCGTGGTGGCATGCATGCGTGATTTTATCACTTGCCTGGAATTTTTGACGCGAGTGCGTTTTTCAAAACGGACAGATTGGCGTGACGAAGATTTTTCGCGCAGTGTGCCGTATTTTCCCCTGGTAGGTTTGGTTATCGGATTCCTTTTGGCGGCCATAAACTATAGCCTGTTTTATATCGAAACGCCGCTTTTTTTACGGGTAACGCTTTTGCTGCTGGCCGAGATCATTATTACCGGCGGGTTGATGTACGATGGTTTTATGGATACTGCTGACGGCGTTTTTTCTGCCCGCAGCCGCGAGAGAATGCTGGAAATAATGAAAGACAGCCATGTTGGTTCTAATGCTGTATTGGCAATAATTATTTTGCTGCTGCTCAAAATAGCTGCCTATCTTGAACTTAGCGGTGAAACACTGACCTGGGTTTTACTGACGATGTCCGTTGCGACACGAACTTTTATGGTAGTTTTTATTGTCAATTTTCCCTATGCGCGTAAAGAAGGAATAGGGCATATGTTTACCAAGTATGCCAAACCATTTTATACGTATATTGCTTTTGCAGTATGCGCAGGTATTATTGCGGCCTGTGGTTTACAATATCTGGCGGTGGCAGGAATATGTTTTACTGTCACTTTGATAATAGCGCAATATTTAAAAACACAGTTAGGCGGACTTACCGGTGATACATATGGTGCACTGACTGAATGCGGCAATGTGATTTACTTACTGACAGCAGTATTCTTACTAAGATAAGGAAGGTTTAAAGATGGATATAAATAATATTATTGAACAAATAAAACCAATCGATCGTCAAAAAGTAGAGGAAGCACAAAACAGATTTGACAATCTTATCAAACCGGTCGGTTCACTTGCAAAACTGGAAGCTATGGTTTCGCGTTACGCCGGTATTATCGGCAGTGCTGATAAAAAATCTGTTCAATATCCTAAAAAAGCTTTGTTTTTGTGGAGTGCTGACACAGATTCTGTTGCTAAAGCGATGCAGGAGGAGCTGCCTGTTGTTTTGCTGGCACGAGAAGCTAAAGCAGAGGTTTACCCATTGCTGGTCACATCTTGTAATCTTGAGGAAGCGCTTGAAGAAGGCGCTATTCTGACAAAAGAATATATTGTCAGTGATAAACTGCAAATGCTGGCCTTGGGAAGTCTGGAAAAATATACTCTTACAGAACAAACAGAAGCATTTTTACAGCTGGAAGGAATTGAATTTCTGCAAAAGCTTAACGATCCGGTAATAACCGCTATGACTGGTGCTGTTTTACAGGCTGCTGCCTGCAAGGTACCTGTAATGCTGGATGGTATCGCTACATGCCTGGCTGCTGTCGGAGCCTGCAAATTAGCTCCGGTAGTTCTTGAATATTGTATGGCAGGGCATGTGTCGGCAGAACCGGGTATGGAAAAATTATTGAATCGGCTGGAGCTATCGGCACCGCTAAAGTTGGATATTAACAGTGGGGCGGGAGAAGGCGCAGTTTTAGCTTTTACCTTGTTTGATGCAGGCATTAAGGCGTATAATGAAATGGAAACATTTGCTGAAGCAGGAGTACATGCTGAAGTGGAAGAATTTGCGCATTCAGTACAGGTAAAAGGTAAATAATAAGGAGGCAATATGGGCAAGATATATCTTATAAGGCACGGAGAAACAGAAGCTAATAAAACATTTCAATTTCAAGGGCACATAGATAATCCTCTTAACAGCAAGGGTCTGTGTCAGGCTGCAGCATTGGGACAGCATTATGAAAATATTGTATTGGACGAAATTTATTCAAGCTCCATGCAGCGAGCCAGACAGACTGCAGCACCTTTGGCTGAAGCTCATGGACTTACTGTTCAGCCTTTAGATGAACTGAAGGAAGTTTGTTTTGGCGAATGGGAAGGTTTGAGCTATGATGAGATCAAAGCAAAATGGAGTGATCAGTTAGAGTTGTTTTTTAAACAGCCGGCACAGTGCAGAATGCCAGGCGGGGAATCATTCGACGATGTTGCATTGCGGGTTCGTTCTGTCTGTGAAGACCTTTTTAAAAATAACAGCGATAAAAATATAGCAATTGTTTCTCATGGCGGCGTTATAAGAGTACAGCTTTGCCTTTTACTGGGGCTTGATATCAATAAACTGTGGGTGTTTGGCGTACATAATGCCAGCACAACCTGTATTGGTAAATGGCAGGACCGCTTTACAATTGAGTATGTAAATGATACACATTATTTAAATGATAATGTAAACTCCGACGGAATAAAATATCCTAAATAATTATAAATTTTAAAATGTACATTTCTTGTTGACTTTTATTTTTTTTTTAGATATACTGCTTATAGTATATCTCAGTGGTCCGGGTAGGGTTCCG
>ERZ1694968.351-NODE-351-length-24179-cov-6.775162_pt1 | contig 24179 bp, 19 predicted proteins | sample MGYA00581610_ERZ1694968 | MGnify/ENA primary metagenome ERZ1694968 (study PRJEB42213, sample SAMN07424363) | human gut metagenome | biome: ENVO:00009003; feature: ENVO:2100002; material: ENVO:00002003 | host: Homo sapiens | place: USA | collected 2014 ... | reverse complement strand
GCGCAGGCGCTTCGACCGTGCGGCTGCTGCCCGCGCTCTGCCTGACGCGCGAACTGGCCGACCGCTTCCTCGACGCATTCGACGCAACGCTCCGCGGGAAATAAAATCCCGGACGCGATACGACAAGTCCCCTCTGCGGAGGAAAGTCAGGGGAGGGCAGGCTCGGAAACGCAGCGCACCGCCGCGGACAAAAGCCCTCCGGAAGCAAGACGAGAGATAAAACAAGATAAAACGAAAACGATATGCATAAATTCACCTGTGCGGCAGATATCGGCGACCTGCGCACCGCCGTCGCCGAAGCGCTCGAAATCAAGCGCGACCGTTACCAGTTCACCGGACTGGGGCGCAACAAGACCCTGCTGATGCTCTTTTTCAATTCGAGTCTCCGCACGCGCCTCTCGACGCAGAAGGCCGCGATGAACCTCGGCATGAACGTCATGGTGCTCGACGTCAATCAGGGAGCATGGAAACTCGAAACCGAACGCGGCGTGGTGATGGACGGCGACAAGGCCGAACACCTGCTCGAAGCCATTCCCGTCATGGGGTCCTATTGCGACGTGATCGGCGTGCGGTCGTTCGCCAAGTTCAACGACAAGGCCGAAGACTACGAGGAGCGGGTGCTGGAGCAGTTCATCCGCTATTCGGGCCGCCCCGTCTTCTCGATGGAGGCCGCCACGCGCCACCCGCTGCAAAGCTTCGCCGACCTGATCACGATCGAAGAGTACAAGACCAAGGAGCGTCCCAAGGTGGTCATGACGTGGGCCCCGCACCCCAACGCACTGCCGCAGGCCGTGCCCAACTCGTTCGCCGAGTGGATGAACGCCGCGGATTACGACTTCGTCATCACCCACCCCGAAGGATACGAGCTTGCGCCGCAGTTCGTCGGCCGCGCGCGCGTCGAATACGACCAGCGCAAGGCGCTCGAAGGAGCCGATTTCGTCTATGCCAAAAACTGGGCGGCCTACGCCGATCCCAACTACGGCAAGGTCCTCTGCCGCGACCGCGCATGGACCGTCGACGCCGAAAAGATGGCGCTTACCGACAACGCATTCTTCATGCACTGCCTGCCCGTGCGGCGCAACATGATCGTCACCGACGAGGTGATCGAGTCGCCGCGCAGTCTGGTGATCCCCGAAGCCGCCAACCGCGAAATCTCGGCGCAGGTCGTACTCAAAAGATTGCTGGAGGGACTCGGATAATGGAGAAAATCACGGTAGTAAAAATCGGCGGCAACGTCATCGACGACCCCGCCGTCCTGAAACGCTTCATCGCGGACTTCGCCGCGATGCCCGGCCCGAAAATACTGGTCCACGGCGGCGGCAAGGTCGCCACGCGGCTCGCCGAGCGGCTCGAACTGAAAGTGCAGATGGTCGACGGCCGCCGCATCACCGACAAGGACACCTTGGACGTGGTGACGATGGTCTACGCGGGTCTGGTCAACAAACAGCTCGTGGCCTCACTGCAGGCCGAAGGGTGCAACGCGCTCGGCATGTCGGGCGCCGACGGCAACGCCGTCACGGCCCGCCGCCGCGCCCCCCAGCCGATCGACTACGGCTTCGTGGGCGACATCGAGAAGGTCGATTCCCGGCTGCTCGGACGCCTGCTCGAAGCGGGCGTCACCCCGGTCTTCTGCGCCATCATGCACGACGGACAGGGCACGCTGCTCAACTGCAACGCCGACAGCGTGGCTTCGGCCATAGCCCTCGGCGCGGCGCAGATAGTCCCCGCGGAGCTGGTCTTCTGTTTCGAGAAGAGCGGCGTGCTGCGCGACCCCGATGACGAGACGACCCTGATCCGCGAGATCACCGCCGGATCGTACGCCGCGCTCAAAGCCGAAGGCATCGTCAGCAAAGGCATGATCCCCAAGATCGAGAACGCCCTCAAGGCCGTCGCAAACGGCGTTCGGAGCGTCACGATCAAACATTCCGACAACCTGTCGAACGACACGGGAACAGTCATCAGATAACCCCCGGTTTCGGCAGTCCGCCCGGACCGCCGGAGCCGAAAAACAGGAAGAGCATGGATGCAAAAACGACGGAAGCGGTCGAACTGCTCAGGAGACTCATCGCAACGCCTTCGACTTCGCGCGACGAAAGCCGCACGGCCGACCTGCTGTTCGCCTTTCTTGAGGAGCGCGGCGCGGCGCCCGAACGGCTGCACAACAATGTCTTCGCCCGCTCCGCAGACTTCGACCCGGCGCGCCCCACCCTCCTGCTGAACTCGCACCACGACACGGTGCGCCCGGCGGCCTCCTATACGCGCGACCCGTTCACCCCGACCATCGAAGGCGACCGTTTGTACGGTCTGGGCAGCAACGACGCCGGAGCTTCGGTCGTGTCGCTCGCCCGGACGTTCCTGACCTTCCGCGAACAGCCTCTGCCCTTCAACCTCCTGCTGGCCCTTTCGGCCGAGGAGGAGTGCATGGGCGAACACGGCATGCGCGCCCTGCTTCCGCAGCTGGGAGCGATCGACATGGCGCTCGTCGGCGAACCGACGGGCATGCAGGCCGCCGTCGGCGAGCGGGGGCTGGTGGTCCTCGACTGCGAAGCCCACGGCAAAAGCGGCCATGCGGCGCGCAACGAGGGCATAAATGCGCTCTATATCGCACTCGACGACATCGCGCGGCTCCGCAGCTTCCGCTTCGACCGCGTATCCGAACTGCTGGGACCGATCGGCATCGCCGTCACGCAGATCGCGGCCGGCACCCAGCACAACGTCGTGCCCGACTCGTGCCGCTTCGTCGTCGATCTGCGCACGACCGACGCCTACACCAACGAAGAGACGGTCGAAATCCTGCGCGAGGCACTGCGCTCCCAAGCCGTGCCCCGCTCGACACGCATCCGCGCCTCGGCGCTCGACGCCGCACACCCGCTCGCACGCGCTGCGCAGGCCGCCGGACGCCGGAGCTACGTCTCCCCCACCACGTCGGACATGGCCCTGATGCCCTTTCCGTCGCTCAAAATGGGTCCGGGAGAGTCGTCGCGCTCCCACACGGCCGACGAATACGTGCTCCTCTCGGAGATCGGGGAGGGAATCGGGATTTACGAAGAATTCATCCGGCAACTCGCCGGAATCCTCTGACACCGCCCCGCGCGGCAGGCGGCCGAATCCCCGCCGCGAAAGACACCCGCCCCGTGCGGAAGACAGATTTGCAAACGCGGCGCACCGCCGCAAACCACCGGCCGCCGGCAATACGGAACCGGTACGAAGTGAGAAACGAATACACACACGCTATGGCAACCAAACTTTGGGACAAGGGCTTCGAGCCCGACAAGATGATCGAGGAATATACCGTCGGCGACGACCGCGAACTGGACATGCGGCTGGCGAAATACGACGTCGAAGGGTCGCTGGCCCACATCGCCATGCTCGAAAAGATCGGGCTGTTGACCTCCGCCGAACTGGAGGAGCTGACCGCCGGACTGAAAGAGATCGCCGCCGAGATCGAAGCCGGACGCTTCGTGATCGAGCCGGACACCGAGGACGTCCACTCGCAGGTGGAGCTGATGCTCACGCGGCGGCTGGGCGACGCGGGCAAGAAGATCCATTCGGGCCGCTCGCGCAACGATCAGGTGCTGGTGGACCTCAAACTTTTCCTGCGCGACGAACTGCGCCAGACGGCCGACGCCGTAAAAACGCTGTTCGACCGGCTGCAAGGCCTGAGCGAACAATACAAGGAGGTGCTGATGCCGGGGTACACCCACCTGCAGATCGCCATGCCCTCGTCGTTCGGACTCTGGTTCGGCGCCTATGCCGAGACGCTCGTCGACGACATGCGGCTGGTTGCCGCCGCATGGCATATCGCCAACCAGAACCCGCTCGGCTCGGCCGCCGGATACGGCTCGTCGTTCCCGCTCGACCGCACGATGACCACCCGTCTGATGGGCTTCGAAACGCTCCACTACAACGTCGTGGCGGCGCAGATGAGCCGCGGCAAGAGCGAACGCGCCGCGGCCAGCGCCATCGCGGCCATCGCCGCCACCGTAGGCCGCCTTGCGATGGACGTATGTCTCTTCATGAGCCAGAATTTCGGCTTCGTGTCGCTGCCCGACAACCTCACCACAGGATCGAGCATCATGCCCCACAAGAAAAATCCCGACGTCTTCGAGATCATGCGCGGCCGCTGCAACCGCCTGCAGTCGGTGCCGAACGAAATCGCCCTGCTCACGGCCAACCTTCCGATCGGCTACCACCGCGACATGCAGCTGCTGAAGGACATCCTCTTCCCGGCGACGACCGAAATCAAACGCACCCTCTCGATGTGCGACTTCATGCTCGCGCACCTGAAAGTCAACGCCGGCATCCTCGACGACCCGAAATACGACTACCTCTTCACGGTCGAAGACGTGAACCGGCTCGTGCTCGAAGGCGTTCCCTTCCGCGAAGCCTACAAACAAGTCGGCATGGCCGTACAGCGCGGCCAGTACCGCCCGACGCGCGAGGTGCGCCACACCCACGAAGGCAGCATCGGCAATCTCTGCACCTCCGAAATCCGCCGGAAAATGGAGCGCGTGATGGCCGAATTCGAATAACCGGAACCGCCGCAACAAAAAAAGGATGCCCCGAAAAGGCATCCTTTTTTATTCCCCGGACCGCTTATTTGAGCAGTTTGTACATATCCGGCAGGTCGTCCTCGAAAAGGATCTGATCCTTCCGGGAGAAATCCATAAAATCCTTCTCGGAATAGCACCCGCGGAAAGCGCTGAAATAGTGCCCGCCGTTTGTCGGGAAATCGCCGTTGCGCCACAACAGCACGAACGATACAGGCTCGTTCTCGATAATCTTGTAGAGCATCGACGTCCACCATTTCTTGTTGCAGTAGTTCGACTCCTCAGGATTGTTGTTCTCAAGACCCGTTTCGGTCAGCGCCAACGGTTTGTTCTTCGTATAGGCGATATTCTTCATCAGGCGGATCATCTGCAATCCCTTGTGGTCGTAGTCCGCACCGTTGCGGTCGTAGGCGTCGAGTCCCAGAATATCGACCCATTCGTCGCCGGGCCAGTATTCGAGGTAGGCATCGCGCGAATTGAGATGGACCATATCGGGCGAATAGGCCCAGATCAGATTGTGCAGCCCCTTCACGTCGCTCAGGTACGAGATCGTGAACTGCCACAAGGCGACGAACTCCTGCGCCGTCGCATTTCCCTTGCCCCACCAGAAGCCGGAGCCGGTATGCTCATGCCACGGACGGAAGATCAGCGGAATAGGCTCGCCTTCGGGCGACTTGAGGCTCAGCATGAAATCGGCGACCTTGTCGAGCCAGCCTTTGAACTTTTCGTGGTTCTCGCCGCCCGGAATGATCGAATAGACGGCGCGCGTCCCGTCCCACGAGTTTCCGCCCGAAACGGGATTGGCGCAATGCCACGAAATCGTATTGACGGCTCCGCGTCCGAATGCCGCGATGATGTGCTTGCGCACTTCGGTGAAAAGCTCTCCGTCGATATTGGTCTCCATGTCCAGCTCGATGTTGGAAAGCTCCCAGCCGCAGACTGCCGGATGGCTGCCCGTCAGGTACTTCGTGTCCGAAAGGTCGGTGTCGTCGCCGGCCCACCATTTCCTGTTGTTGTCCAGACCGTACAGGGTCGGTATCTGATGGCCGAACATCGTACCGCGCTCGGCCAGCACGAACAGATTTTCGTAGAGCGTCCGGGTAATGGCCGTGGCGCCGGCATCGACCATGGTCTTGGGGCCTTCGGGATACCCCGAAGGCGCGCGGCTCGGCACACCGTTCACCTCGGAACATCCGAGACCGAGGACAACAGCCATGCAGGCGCACGCAGAGAACAGCAATTTCTTTTTCATGTCGTTTTGAGTTTTAGGTTGAATTTATACGGATATTTTCTTCTGGGTGTAGAACGTCTTGAATGGACTGGGAGTCAAACCCTTTCCCTTCTTGAAGATCCGGTTGAAGTTGGAGAGGTTGTTGAATCCGCATTTGTAGGCGATCTCCGAAACGTTCTTGGTCGGGTTTTCGATCAGCATGCGCGAAGCCGCCCCAAGGCGAATGTCGTTGAGCAGATTCACGAAGCTCTTTCCGGAATGCCGTTTGATGAAACACCTGAACGTCGGTTCGCTCATGTTCACGAGGGCCTTGACCTCGGCGATGGATATGTCCCGGTGGAAATTATCGTTCAGGAACTGCATCACCTTCTGGATGCGCGGCATGTCGTAATTGACGTTGTTCTCGATCGACACGGAGCGCTGGGCGAGGATATGGTAATCGCTCTCGCGCGCCAGACAGTTGAGAAGCATCAGGAAGTTGAGCACCGAATCGAACCTGTCTTCGCTGCGTATCAGGTTCTCCACGATCGGCTCGACACGGGAAACCGTCTCTTCGGAGAATGCGATGCCGCGGCGCGCATACTCGAACATCTTCTTGATCGGATAGAACTGCTTCTTGTCGATGAACCCCGATTCGAACAGATCGGGCGAAAACTGCACGCAGACCTCATGGACATCGGCATTCTTCGAAAAATTGCCGTTCAGCCACGCGTGTTCGAGGTAGGAACCCGTGATCAGGACCAGATCCCTGTCGGATATTTCGCGGACGGAGTCACCCACGATGCGGGTCGCCCCCCGCGCTCCGTACACAAGGTTCAGCTCGTACTCCTTGTGGATATGCACGGGGAAGCAGAATTCGCGTTTGTAACGGTCGAACACGACGAAGCAGTCCTGCCCTGAAATAGGCGGTATCTCGGTCAATATGTCAGGATTGGGCATAACAAATCATTATTTGGGCCGGGAGTCGGCCAGCGGATAAAACAGAATAAAGGCACATGTTCCCAAGGCGGCCAAAGCCGGGAAGACGCTTTGCAGACAGCCGATAACCGTAAACGCAGCCGGCGACTGGACGGCATTCGCTTCGAATCCGGCCAGCGACAGTATCCACGCCGTCGCGGCGCTTCCGACCGCCCATCCCATCTTCTGGGCCATTGAATAGGAAGAGAATATCAGCCCCGTATCCCGGCGGCCCGAACGCCGTTCGGCATAGTCCGCCGTATCGGCGGACATGGCCCAGAGCAGCGGCAACACCCCGCCGACGCTCAGGCTGATGAGCGCCTGCGCCAGAAGCAGCACGGAATAACCGCCCTGCCGCACGAAATAGAAGGCGAAGCTGAAAACGGCCGTGAGCAGCAAGGTGCCTACCAGCGTCCGCCAGCGTCCGAACCGGTCCGCGGCGAAGGGGATCAGCACGATGCCCGCAATGTTGAAAAACGGCCCCACGGCGAGGAACAGGGCCGACCCGGTCAGGGCGATCCCGGCGAACGACATCGTCCCGACAGTCTCGCCGGCCACGCAATACTTGAAGAAATAGATCGTCCCGCTCTCCCGGAACGCATTGAACACCTGAAGACATACGGCTGCCCCTGCAAGGATCAGCCACGGTCTGTTGTGCAGCAGGTCGCGCAGCGAGAGCAGCACCGGATGCCGCTCCGCCCGCACGGGCCGTACCCGCTCCCGCGTCGTTGAGAACGTCACGAAGAACAGCACGACTGCAAGCGCGGCCACGACGGCGACCGCCGCGGTCCAGCTCGCCGACGGCCCAGCCCACGGCCGGAAAGCCTTCACCAGCGCCTCGACCGCCAGCACGACCGCCATGCTACCTGCGGCGGCGAAGGTCATCCTGAACGCGGCGAGCACCGTGCGTTCGTGCGGATCGGCCGACATGACGCCGAGCAGTGCGGCATAGGGCACATTGACCGACGAATAGACGATCATCATCAGCGAATAGGTCACGGTCGCATAGACCACCTTTCCGCCCGTTCCCCACTCCGGCATGTAGAAGGTCAGGACGCCCAACGCCCCGAAGGGCAGGGCGCCCCACAGCAGCCACGGCCGGAAGGTCCCCCACCGGCTGGATGTGCGGTCGCACAGAAGCCCGACGACGGGATCGAGCAGCGAATCCCAGATCCGCGTCACCAGAAACAGGACGCCGACCACCCACGCGTCGATGCCGCAGATATCCGTATAGAAGAACATCAGGTAGACGCTGAAGAGCTTCCACAGCATCGAAGAGGCCGTATCGCCGAGTCCGTAACCGATCTTTTCCCTAAGACGTATGCCCATACGCTATCGCTTGGTTATCCGGGCGGCGAAACCGCCTCCGGGGAACATTTTCACATCGAACGATTTACCGGGAGCCAGCAGGAACTCCTCCCGGACATAGTCTTGGGCGATGCGCGCCGCGTTCTCGCCGTCGCGGAACAGCTCCACCGCATACGTCCCTTCGGGCAGCAGCGAGAGATCGACCCGGACCGAACGGCCGTCCCAGCCGGCAAGTCCCCCTACATACCACACGTCGCCGTGACGGCGCGCCGTCACGATATGGTCGCCGACCTCGCCGGCGAGCACTTCGGTCTCATCCCAGACGGTAGGCACGCCGGAGATGAAGCGCAGGCATTCGGGTTCCCGTCCGTAGGCCGACGGGGAGTCGCACAGCATCGCGAGCGGAGCATCGAACACGACATACTCGGCCAGCTGCCGGCAGCGGGTTCCCTGACTCATCGGCTCGGAATTCACCGGCCGGAAATTCGCTTTCGAGGCATTGCGCATGGCTCCCTGCGTATAATCCATCGGTCCGGCCATCATCCGGATGAAGGGCACCGTCACGTCATAGGTAACCTGATCGACCTCGACGGGCGACCATTTGACCTGCTCCAGCCCGTGCACGCCTTCGAAATTGATGACGTTGGGATAGGTCCGCTGGATTCCCGCAGGCTTGAATATACCGTGCAGGTCGAGCAGCAGCCTGTGCCGTGCGGCCGTACGTGCGGCATCGTAGACGAACCGGACCATCTGCTGGTCGTCCCTGTCCATGAAATCGACCTTGAATCCCTTGACGCCCATTTCGGAATAGTGCTCGCAAAGCTCCTCCATCTGTTCGGCGAACGGGAGGTAGCCGAGCCAGAGGATCAGTCCCACGCCCCGCTCTTCGCCGTACTTCACCAGCGCCGGCAGATCGAGTCCGGGGGCCGTCTCCAGCGGCGAATGGTGATCGCGGCTCCAGCCGTCGTCCAGAACGAGGTAGCGCAGACCGTTGCGGGATGCGAAATCGATGTAATATTCATAGGTGGGCTGGTTGATCCCCGCCGTGAAGTCCACGCCGGAAAGCCCCCAGTCGTTCCACCACTCCCACGCGGCCTTGCCGGGTTCGATCCACGAAATATCGTCGAGCCGGCAGGGCGAAGCGAGCTTCCAGACCAGATCGTTGTCCGCGAGCCGGGTATCCTGCCGCACGATACTGAGCGCCCGCCACGGCAGCCGGTCTCCCGGCGCAAGGGAGGCTATGAACGGCTCGTACTCCTCGACCACGCCCTGCATGCGGTCGTAACCGCCCGGCACGACCTTCCGCGGAGAGGGCGCGAAAACGCCTTCGAGTTCGTCCGCGCCGCTTCGGTGCAGGAACATGCCCGGATAGGATTCGAGGTCGGCGTCCGTGATGCAGACGTTCACACCCCCGGCCGTCTGCACGAGCAGCGGCAGGAACGCCAAGCGGGCGGAGTCCATTTCGCAAAGCGGCGTACGGGTATAGGTGTTCTCGAACGACTGCATGAACTGCTCGCCGAAAGCCAGTCCGTCGTGCCTGCAAGGGGTGTCGCGCACATAGGGCACGAATGCGACGGCTCCCGGAGCGAACCGGAACCGGGCCTCTTCGCCCGCAACGAGCACCTCGCCGGGCTGACGCGCGACGAAGCGGTAAGCCACCGCGTCGTCATAGGCCCGGAACTCCAGCGAAAATCCCTCCCGGAAATCGATCACGATCCCGTTGCAGCGATCCTCCACCTTCCGCTTTTTATAAACAGGTGCGTCGTACACCTCGTCGATCCGGTAGCGCCGCACTCCGGCCACCCGGCTCCGCCGGCCCCAGCATTCGCCGGAAACGAGCCTGAGAGCCAAGGGCGAAGGCTTCAGAATCTGATTCGTATCCGATCGGACGGAATATACGATTCGATCACCGCATCCGATCGTGACGGTCAACGAACAATCGGGTGATTGAATCGTATAGGTTTTATCCCTGCACAAAGCGGCGGTCGGCAGCAGGAACAGAAGACAGAGAAAAAGGAAGAGTTTTTTCATAGGCCGGTTATTATCAGGTTATATACATGATTAACAATACATTGCATGTTAATCCGTGTGGTTTTAGGTAAAATTACATCGTCGAAAAGTATTTTCCAAGAGCCATGACACACTTCAATCGAATAATACAACAAAAAGATCACATAATACCAGCGAATCAACCCATACATATTCCGTTTCATCGTTTTTAATAATATTTAAAATTCGTATAACCCACTTTTCAGGGCCTTTTCATGCGCAAAAAAAGCGTCGGATTGATACGATCCGATCAAACTTTTTTGCTTTTCGAACCTTTCTATTGCAGGCTCGGACAAAACGATAATTTTGTTTTCGGCATATACACCCGATCAATCCAATCAAAAACCAACCTATATGCGAAGAAAACTCTACTATCTGACCGCGGGTCTGGCCGCCACCCTTCTCTTCTGGCCGCCGCCTGCAGTTCCGACGACACGGCCGAAAAACCGGTTCCGGAACCCGCAACCCTGACAGCCCCCACGCTGACCCTCTCGGCCGATGCCGTGCTGGTCGACCCGGAGCACTCCGACCAACCGGCCCTGCACGCCGAATGGACCGCCGCGACCGACGACGAGCAGACCGAGGTCGCCTACACGCTCTACGTCAACCTGACCGACCGCGACATGTTCTCCGGTCCGGTCGTCATCGACAAGGGCGCGGCCCTGACACACGACTTCACTCACGGCGAGCTGAATCAGCTGCTTCTCAACACTTTCGATCTGGAAGCCGGCACCGAAGCGGCGGTGCGGTTCGCCGTATATGCGAAAAACGCGGACGAGGAGTTCGACGCCCAGCTGTCGGAGATCAAAAACTGCGCAATAACGCCGAAGACGACCTATCCGAACTTCCCGCCCTCGCTGATCATGGTGGGTGCGGCCACCCCGTGGCAGTGGGATCTGAACGCGGGCCTCGAACTGCCCGAAAGCCGCGAAGGCTCCCACCTGTATCAGGCCTCCGGCGTCGAGCTGCGCGTGCAGCCCATGAGCCTGAACAACGGCTTCAAATTCTACTTCTCGCGCAACGTCAACGACACGGACGATCCCCGTTTCGCCGCACAGGACCTTTCGGCGGAGACGTTCGGAAAGATCGCCGTATATAAAAGCGGTGAAGCGCAGTTCCAGCCGGGATCGTTCGGCTACGAGAACGGCGTTTACGACATCGAGGTAAACCTCAACACGATGAAGATGACGCTCACCGCGAAAAGCATCGACTACTCGACCGCCTATTCGATGACCGGCGAAGCCACTCCGGGCGGCTGGGAAAGCCGCACCTACCGGCCCAAGAAGGGCGACAACGAATGGGAAGCCACGGGTGTCGCCATGAATTTCGACGGCGATTACAAGGGATTCAAGATCTTCGCTTCGTCCGACGGCTGGTGGCCTTGGTACGGACAGACCCCCGACGCGCCGTTCGGCACGGTGATCCGCATTGACGATCAGGCCACAAGCGACGCCAAGGGCGCCCCGCAGTTCTATCCGTCGCGCTTCGGGTATGCGTCGGGAACCTACACCATCAACCTGAACCTGAACACGATGCCCCTCACCCTCACCAAAGAGAACTAGTCATGTACAAACAAACCCTGAAGGCAATTATGACATTATTTTTAGCGGGATCGGCGACGATCGGATCGGCCGCCAACGACACGATGCCGCTTCACTCCGGCTGGAAGTTCAGACAGGCGAACCGAAACGAATGGCATCCGGCGACGGTACCCGGCGTAGTCCACACCGACCTGATGGACAACGGGCTGATCGAAGATCCCTACTACCGGCTCAACGAACGCTCCCTGCAGTGGATCGACAAGGAAGACTGGATCTACGAAGTCTCCTTCGACGCCGGAGCGCTGACGCGCGGCTATGAACACGTCCGGCTGGAGTTCCTCGGTCTGGACACCTATGCCGACGTCTTCCTGAACGAAACGCAGATCCTGACGGCGGACAACATGTTCCGCCGCTGGGCCGCCGAAGTCAAACCCCTGCTCAAGGAGCGCGGCAACGTGCTGCGCGTCTATTTCCACTCCCCGATCAAAAAGGCCCTGCCGCAGTACGAATCCCTGCCCTACCGTTACGAGGCTTGGAACGATCAGGCGGACAACGGGGGACTCGACGGAAAAAACTCAGCCCTTTCACCCGCAAGGCGGGCTATCATTACGGCTGGGACTGGGGTCCGCGGCTGGTTACGTCGGGCATCTGGCGTCCGGTAAAACTTCAGGGCTGGAACGAGCTGCGTCTGGAAGACGTATTCCACCGCCAGACGGAGGTCTCGTCCGAAGCCGCCCGTGTCGAGACGCAGGTGGAGATCGAAGCGGCAGCGCCCGTCGAAAACGCCGTCGTCACCGTCTCCGACGGCAAACGGGTGCTCGGTTCGCGCAGCGTGCAGCTCCACGCGGGCATGAACCGGGTCAGCGTCCCGTTCACGATCGAGCATCCGGAACTATGGTGGTGCCGCGGCATGGGCGAACCGCACCTCTATACTTTCCGTACCTCCGTGGAGCTTGGCGGCCGTGTGCTGGCCGGCCACAGCGCACAGGTCGGGCTCCGCTCCGTCACCGTCGAGAAGAAGCCCGACGCCTACGGACGCAGCCTGCGGTTCCTGCTCAACGGCGAACCCGTTTTCTGCAAGGGCGCCAACTACATCCCCTGCGACTGCTTCCTGCCCCGCGTCACCCGCGAGACCTACGAACGCACGATCCGGGACGCGGTCGACGTCAACATGAACATGCTCCGCGTCTGGGGCGGCGGCATCTACGAAGACGACTTCTTCTATGAGCTTTGCGACCGCGAGGGCATCCTGATCTGGCAGGATTTCATGTACGCCTGCGCGGTCTACCCGGCCGAAGGGGCGCTGCTGGAGAACATGCGTCTGGAGGCCGTTGACAACGTCAAACGCCTGCGCAACCACGCCTGCGTGGTCTACTGGTGCGGCAACAACGAGAATCAGGATTCGTGGCTCAGCGGCTGGAAATACGACGTCGACAAAGTAGACCCGAAATACTCCGACATCATCTGGAAACAGTACGAGGAGCAGTATTACCGCATGCTGGCCCAAGTGGTGGCCGAATACGCCCCCGACATGGGTTACCAGCCCACCTCGCCCTTCTCGGACTACGGCGCGATGAGCAACGACCACGAGGGCGACCGGCACTACTGGGAGGTATGGCACGCCAAAAAGCCCATCACCGAGTACAACCGCCAGCGCAGCCGTTTCTTCAGCGAATACGGGTTCCAGTCGTTCCCGTGTTTCGAAACGGTGAAGCGCTACGCGCCGCTGCCCGGCGACCAAGACATCACGTCGGAAGTCATGATGTCCCACCAGCGGGGCGGCGAACACGCCAACAACCTGATCAAAAGCTACCTGCTGAACGAATACCACGAACCGCACGATTTCGAGTCGTTCCTCTACGCCTCCCAGATCTTGCAGGGCGACGCCATCAAAACGGCGATCGAGGCGCACCGCCGCGACAAGGGCTACTGCTGGGGATCGCTCTACTGGCAGCACAACGACTGCTGGCCGGTAGCTTCGTGGTCGAGCCGCGACTGGTACGGCGTCTGGAAGGCGCAGCACTACTTCGCCCGCTACGCATTCGCAGACATACTGATCTCCCCGATCCTCGACGGCGGACGGCTCGACATCTACGCCGTTTCCGACCTGCTCACTCCGGAGAAAGGCACCTTGTGCGTCCGGGCGGTGCGTCTGACGGGCGGCCGGACCGGGGAGTTCGAACAGCAGATCGACGTCCCGGCCAACGCCAGTACGAAAGTCGCCGCCATCGACACCCGGACGCTGCTGAACGGAGCCGCTCCGGAAGAGGTCGTCATTCAGGCGACATTCACCGCTGCGGGGAAGACATACCGCAACAACTACTTCCTCGTACAGCAGAAAACGATGAATTACCCGAAAGCGACCCTGCACTGCAAGGTCGACCGGGCCGGCGGGGAGTACGACGTCACCGTCCGGTCGGACAACTTCGCGCGGGGCGTCTATCTGTCGGTCGAAGGCGAAACGGCGCACTTCTCCGACAACTTCTTCGACCTCATGCCGGGCGAAACGCGCACCGTCCGCGTGGCGTCGGAACTGAACGCCAAGGAGCTTGCGCGGCGCCTGAAATCAATGTCACTGGCCGACACCTATTAACCCCGAAAAACAGATACCCATGAAAAAAATACTTATCGTCATGTCCGCCGCCGCAGGTCTCGCATTCGCCGGCTGCCGCCCGCAGAACCCCGACGTGCCGGCCGTGCGGGAGTTCATCCGCGACAACTGGCACACGACCGTCCAGCACTGCACCGCCGACACCGCCACGCTCATCGGCCTGCCTTACCCCTACACGGTTCCCACAGCCGGGGCGATGTTCCGCGAAATGTACTATTGGGACACCTTCTTCACCAACGAGGGACTCGTCCGGGACGGCCACCCCGAACTGGCCAAAGGCAACACCGACAACCTGCTCTACATGGTCCGCCGCTTCGGCAAGGTCTACAACGGCAGCCGAACCTATTACGAAGCGCGGTCGCAGACGCCCTACCTCTCCATGATGGTCGACCGCATCTACCGGCTGACCGGCGACAAGCAGTGGCTCGCCGACGCATACGAGACCCTGAAGGAGGAGTACGGATTCTGGATGCGGGAGCGCCTGACGCCTACCGGACTGAACCGCTACGGAAGCTCCGCATCGGACGCTCTGGTCGACGAATTTCTGGTCACCGGCGGCAAACGCCTCGGAACGGACCTCTTCGACAAGGGCTACACCCCCGAACGGCTCCACAAACTGGGGCTTGACTTCGTCGCCGAAGCCGAATCGGGCTGGGACTTCAACCCGCGCTACGACCGCCGGTGTACGGATTTCTGCCCGCTGGACCTCAATGCCAACCTCTTCATGTACGAGGTGAACTTCGCCCGCTTCGCGCAGGAGCTGGGCCGCACGGACGAGATCCGGGAATGGATCGCCAAAGCGGAGCTTCGCCGGGCACGGATACTCGAATACTGCTACGACCCCGAAGCGAAACAGTTCTACGACTACGACTATGTCAACGGCCGGCGCTCCGACGTGCTTTCGGGAGCGGTCTTCTCGCTCCTCTACACCGGCGCCGTACCCCGTGAATACGCCGGAGACATCGTGCAGGCGCTCGTGCGGCTCGAATTCCCCTACGGCATCGCCGCCTGCGAGGACAAGCCCTACGACTACCCCTACCAGTGGTCCTATCGCAACACGTGGCCTCCGGTCTGCTTCTATGCGGTGATGGGACTGGCCCGCTACGGATACGGCAAAGAGGCCGAACGCATCGCCGTCAAATGGATGAAAGCAGTCACCGAGTCGTTCAAGACGACGGGCAACCTCTGGGAAAAATACAACGTGGAAACGGGAACGACCGATGTCAGCAACGAATACGAGATGCCCGCGATGCTGGGCTGGACCGCCGGCACCTTCATCTGTCTGGACGACTATCTGGCCGGGGAGATGCAGCCCGACCCGCTGCCCTCGGAATACATGAGCTACTGACAACCAACAAAATAACAACCCTATGAAACCAAACTTACGAACCAACTTGGGCCGGTTCCTGCTGGGAGCCGTTCTTCTCTTGGCCGCCGGAACGGTCTGGGCCCAGCCCCAGAACATCCGGGGTAAAATCACGGACCCGGCCGGTCAGCCCGTCGCGGGGGCCAGCGTCATCGTCAAAGGGACGACCAACGGCACTTCCGCCAAAGCCGACGGAACGTTCGAACTCGGCGCCGCAAAGGGTGCGACCCTGCAGATCACGATGCTCGGCTACAAAACGGCGGAAAAGGAGGTCACCACGGCGACCTTCTACCCGATCACGCTCGAAGACGATTCGAAACTCGTGGACGAGGTGGTCGTGGTCGGCTACGGCGCCGTAAAGAAAAGCGACCTCACCGGTTCGGTGGCGTCCGTCAAAATGGGGGCGCTCGACAACCTCTCCTCCACTTCGGTCGACGGACTGCTTCAGGGCCGTGCCGCAGGTCTTCAGGTGCTGAACACTTCGCAGGATCCGGGTGCGGGAGCGATCGTCCGCATCCGCGGCAACAGCTCGCTCGAAGGCTCCAACACGCCGCTCGTCGTAGTCAACGGCTTCCCGATGGGCGATGCGGGCAACCTCTCGCAGATCAACGTCTCGGACATCGAGTCGATCGAGATTCTCAAGGACGCCTCGGCATCGGCAATCTACGGATCGCGGGGCGCCAACGGCGTGATCCTCGTCACGACCAAGTCGGCCGCAAAGGGGCAGACCAACATTTCGGTCAAGCACCAGACGGTCATCAGCCAGCTCTCCGACCCGCTCGACATCTGGTACGACCCGATGCTCATGGCTCAGGTCACCAACGAGGAGCAGGTAAACGCCGGACTCAACCCCATCTACATCGGCCAGACCATCGGCGGCATCTATTATCCCTCGCTGCTTGAGATACAGAACGGCGAATGGGCCAATACCGACTGGCGCGACCTCTGCCTGAGAACCCCCGTCCTGAACAGCACGACGGCAGCCATCAGCAGCGCCAACGACCGCGCCTCGATCAACCTCAACGTCAACTACCACAACAATCAGGGATTGTACAAGAAAGACTCCTACGAGCGCATCAACGCCAACCTCGGCGTCACCTACAACCTCTACAAGAACCTGAAACTGACCTCCTACAACGTCTTCTCGATCACCAACCGCAACATCAGCAACGGACTCGAATACGGCCGCAACCCCCTTTGGCCCGTCTACGACAAGGAGGGCAACTACTATCTGGCCGGGGCGCAGGATTTCGGCCACCCGCTGGTCATTCTGGATAACGTGCTGAACAAAACCACCGGCCGCGACTTCGTCACCTCGCTGGCCGTAGACTGGGAGCTGGTCAAGGGGCTGACGATCCACTCGCAGCTGGACTACCGTTACCAGACCTCGGTCGGCGACGTGTACCGCGCCAGCAACACTTCGCAGGACGCCAACGACAACGGCGGCATCGCCCAGATCAACAATTCGTTCAACCAGAACCTCATGTCGGAGACCTACCTGACGTTCAGCCGCACGTTCAACGAGAACCACGCCCTGACCGTCATGGCCGGCCACTCCTACAACTGGGACACGGGCCGCGGACTCTACACGACCGCCCGCGGATTCGTCAACGACATCCTCCAGAACGAAAACATGAACGCCGGCAATCCCAACCTGCGCCAGATATACAACGACGGGTACTACCTGAGCAAGCTGCTCTCCTTCTACGGGCGCATCAACTACTCGCTCAAGGACAAATACCTGCTGACGGCCACCATGCGCGCCGACGGCTCGACGAAGTTCGGCAAAAACAACAAGTGGGGCTACTTCTTCCTTTCGGGGGCCGTCAGCTGGAAGATGCACAACGAGCCGTGGCTCAAGCAATCGCGCTGGCTGAGCGAACTGAAGCTGCGCCTGAGCTACGGAGCCTCCGGCAATCAGGGCATCAGCAGCTACCAGACCCTCGACCGCTACGGCATGGAGAAATTCTGGCACAACGGCGAGTGGACGACCGTGATCGGCCCCGGCTACGAGGTGGGCCGCACCGGCGCCAACAACCGGTACATGGTATGGGGCGGCATCGCCAATCCGGACCTGAAGTGGGAATCGACTTGGCAGCTCGATTTCGGCGTCGATTTCGCAGCCTTCGACCGTCGCCTGCGGCTGACCGCCGACGTCTACTACAAAAAGACCACCGACCTGCTGCGTGAAAAATACCTGTCCCTGTCGTCGAGCTACGACAAAATATGGGTCAACGACGGCGAAGTGACGAACAAGGGCTTCGAGGTGAGCCTCGAAGGCGACATCGTCCACACGAGGGACTGGAGTTTCTCGGCCACCTTCATCTACTCGATGAACCGCAACAAGGTCGTAAGCTTGGGCGACGCCATTTCGAGCGGTCTCTCGCAGGATTACCTGACGGGCATGTACTACGAAGTGACCGGCGAACCGGTCTCCATGTTCAACCAGAACGCCAGCATCTATACGGTAGGCCATCCGATGAACGTATTCTACGGTTACCGCGTCGACGGCATCATTCAGGAGGGACAGGACCCCGGATTCATCGACCCCGACGGACTGAAAGACCGCCCCGGCGAGCTGAAATACGTAGACCTGACGGGCGACTACGCCATCACGCCGGAGGACCGGTGCATCATCGGCGACCCCAATCCCGACTTCACGGCCAGCCTGAACCTCTCGCTGCGCTGGAAGAACCTCGACCTCTCCGTATTCCTCTACGGCGTCTACGGCAACGACGTACTGTACAACAACTATACGTTCAGCCCGCGCGTCAAGGCCAAGCGGTGGACTCCGGACAATCCGACCAACGATTTCCCGCGGCTGAACAACGCCCGGCAATACTGGCTGTCGGATTACTTCCTTCAGGACGGCTCGTTCCTGCGCATCCAGAACATCACCCTCGGCTACAACCTCCACTTCAACCGCAGGTTCCTCAAGGGCATGCGCATCTACGCCAACATAGACAACGTACACACCTTCACCAAATTCGACGGATACGACCCCGAAGTGGGACTCGACGGCATTTACTGGGGCGGATACCCCAAACTCCGCAAATACACCGTCGGTATCGACCTTAACTTCTAATTCTGACAAGCCATGAAAAAGATCATATTCACGCTCGCTGCGGTCGGCATGCTTTCGGCCTGCTCGCTGGACGAGACCCCCTACGGCTTCTATTCGAGCGACAACTTCTACAAGACGGAGGAGGATGCCGAATCGGGCCTGATGTACGCCTACAATGCATTGAACTACCTCGAATACCTCCGCGGAATCTGGTATCTGGGCGACATCCCGACCGAAACGATGTATCCCAAATCGGACGAGCCGGGCGACATCCACATGCTGCAGCAATGGACCGTCAATTCGGAAACCGAGCTGACGATGTACTACTTCAAATACTGCTACATCGGCATCAACCGCGCCAACACGGTCATCGAACGCGTTTCGGGAGGCAATCTGAACGAGACGGTGAAAAACCGCGTCGTCGGCGAGGCCCTGTTTCTGAGGGCATGGAACTATTTCAACCTCGTCCGGGCCTACGGCCGGGTTCCGCTCTACACCGAGCCGCTCTCGTCGCTCGAAGAGACGACGCCCCAGATGGCCGAGTCGATCGACAAGATCTACGACCGGATTCTGGAGGACCTGCTCGCGGCCGAAAAGATGCTCACGGTAAACAAGGTCTTCGGCCGCATCGACAAGGTCGGCGCGCAGGCCCTGCTCTCGAAAGTCTACCTGACGCTCGCGTCGAGCATCGCCTGCAAGGCTCCCGGCTACGCCTCGGCGCCGCGCAACGCCGACGAAATGTACACGCAGGCCGCCTACTGGTCGCGCAAGGTGGTTTTCGACTATAAGGAGACGTACAACTTCGACAGCGACCTGCGCAGCATCTACGACGTTACGAAACCCGACGGACCGGAACACATCTTCATCATGGGCATCGACCGCAGCGGCACGCACAAAGGCATGTATTCGAAAATCCCGCTCCAGTTCCTGCCCAACAACGGCTCCGCGCCGATCTACATCCGCTACAGCGACGGCAGTCTCCAGAAAGGCAACGGCAACGGCTGGGGCGTCTTCCTGGTCGAGGACAACTTCGTGGAGAAGACCTTCCTCGCCACCGACAAACGGCGCACGGAGCTGATCCACAAGGACATCTACGACCAGACCGGCAAACTCGTCACCCCCTCTCCCGTTCGCGGCTACTTCTCGGCCAAATACGTCGATCCCGACTTCATCGGCGAACGCACCAGCGCCCGTCCCTTCCTGATCCGCTATTCGGACATTGCGCTCGTCTTCGCCGAAGCGGCCGGTCCCGACGAAGGACTGGCGCTGGTCAACGAAATCCGCCGGCGCGCCGGAATCCCGGAGCTGCCGGAGGGCATGAGTCTCGCCGAATTCCGCAAGGCCGTGATTCAGGAGCGCGCCCTCGAACTGGCGTTCGAAGGCAACCGCCTCTACGACCTGCGCCGCACGGCGTCGGTCACCGCCACGGTTCCCGAAGCCACGAAACTCTCCGAAGAGCAGGCGGCCTTCTACCCGATCCCGCAGCGCGAACTCGATTTGAACCCGAACGTTAAATAGACACTACGAAGATGAAAAAATACCTCATACCGACCGCCCTTCTGCTTGTCACGGCCCTGTCATCGTGTACGAAGACCATCAACGAGGACCTTTCCGGCAACGAACATTCGCTGCTCGAACTGCGCGTCGAAGGACAGATGGGAACCGCCATCATCGACCGCGACGGCAGCCGGGCCACCGCAACGGTCTATATCCTCGAAACTCCCGGCTTCGCCTACGACCGGGTTCCCGTCAAGGGAATCGTCGTCTCGGAGGGCGCCAGCGCCAGCGTCGGGAACGGCGACGTGCTCAATTTCAGCAACCCCGAACGCCGGGCGCGCATCACCGTGACCTCCCGGTCGGGACACAGGCTCGACTGGTGGATCTACCTCGAAACCTACGATCCGTTCTTCCTCGGCACATGGCGCATCGTCGATGTCAAGCTGGCGTGCAACCAGCGGGTCAGCGGCGTCGGCGACGGAGCTTGGACGACGCAGCTCAGCAGCGGCGAATTCGGCACCTACGGACTTCCCGAATACGACGACCGGGTGACGATCACGCTCGGCGAGATCTCCGACAACGAACTCACCGGAACGCTCGTCCATTCGGCCGGCGACGACGGGGCGTACGGCAATTTCTGGGGTGTCTACGCGCCTTACAGCGTCGAAGCCCCGCTGGACATGAACCCGCGTCTGCGTCACCTGCTTCCGCCGGGCGAATCGCAGTGGACCCTCGACCTGACCACCAACCAGATGAAGATCACGCAGAACAACGTCTCCTCGACCATGATCTTCGGCACGGAAGGCAACAACCGGCTTTTCCGCTTCCTGCTGCCCAGCGCCGCCGGAGAACCGGGACGCGACTCGTTCTACGACAACATGTGGCGCAGTTCGACGGAACTCTTCTACGTCATGTATAAGGTCGGCGACTGACCGCCGCACAAACCGATAAACGGGGGCTGCTTTCAAAAGCAGCCCCCGTTTATTTCCGATCCGGACGTTCGGCCCGGAACCGGCATTCGCCCGGCGATTTACTTGATACGCTCGTAATATTCGCGCGTGCGGGTGTCTACGCGGATCTTGTCGCCCGTGTTGATGAACAGCGGCACGCGGACCGTTGCGCCGGTATTGACCGTGGCGGGTTTGAGCGAGTTGGTCGATGCGGTATCGCCCTTGATGCCCGGCTCGGTGTAGGTCACCTCCATGTCCACGATCGGGGGAAGCTCGGCCGAAAGCACGGTCTCCTTCTCGGTGTGGAACATCACCTCGACGATCTGGCCGTCGGCCATCAGGTCGTAGTTGGTGATCAGGTCCTTGTCGATATTGATCTCCTCGAAGGTCTCCGTGTGCATGAAGTGGGCGCCCAGATCATCCTCGTAGGTGAACTGATAGGGACGGCGTTCGACGCGTACGGGTTCGATCTTCGATCCTGCGGAGAAGGTGTTGTCGAGTACGCGGCCCGATTCGAGGTTCTTGAGTTTGGTGCGCACGAAAGCAGGGCCTTTCCCCGGCTTCACGTGCTGGAAATCCACGATCTGGAAGGTCTTGCCATCCAGTTCGATGCACATACCGATCTTGATGTCAGCTGTAGTTGCCATAAGGTATTCTGTTTAGATGTTTTTCGAGGTCGCAAAGTTACGAAAAAAATCCGTAAATTCCTATTCGCCCCATTCATAGTGCTCCGCATCGACGCCGAGCAGCGCCACGGCGCGGTCGGCGACCGTGCCGCAGAGGGCCTCGACGTCCTGCGCCCCGGCGTAAAACGAAGGGCATGCGGGCAGAATCACGGCCCCGGCTTCGGTCAGCGCCGTCATGTTGCGCAGGTGGATCAGCGACAGGGGCGTCTCGCGCACCACGAACACCAGCCGCCGACGCTCCTTGAGCATCACGTCGGCGGCCCGCTCGATCAGGCTCTGCGCCGCACCGGCCGCCACACGCCCCACGGTGCCGACCGTCGAGGGCACGACGACCATCGCGTCGTAGCGGGCCGAGCCGCTCGCCGGCGGCGCAAACAGATCGTCGTTGCCGAAGAGCCGGATACGCCCATCCTCCGGCAGCACGACATCCTCGTGCGCCAGCACTTCGCGGGCATGGGCGCTGCATACGAGCGCGATCTGCGACACTTCGGACGAGCGCAGCAGCCGTTCGAGTGTCAGCCGGGCGTAAATACCGCCGCTGGCGGCGGTTATGGCGACGACGATCTTCATGTCAGAATTCGATGGCTTTGCATTTCAGCCCCATCTGTCTGATTTTCTCCAGCGTGCGGGGCAGGGCGTAGCGCATGTTGCGGAAGGCTTTCTCGCTGTCATGAAACACCACGATAGCCCCCGGCGCCAGATACTTCGTCACGTTCCTCAGGCAGGTCCGGGGCGAGAGGTTGCGGTTGTAGTCGCGCGAAATGATGTCCCACATCACCAGCTTGTAACGCTGCCCCAGAAACCGCGCCTGCGCCGGCGTGATCCGCGCATAGGGCGGCCGGAACAGTTCGCTATGAATCAGGTCGTTGGCAAAATCCACATCCTCCGTATAGCGTTCGAGACTCATGCCCCACCCCTTCTGGTGCGAATAGGTGTGGTTGCCCACCTTGTGTCCCGCATCGACGATGCGCCTGAACAGGTCGGGATACATCTCGACGTTTTTTCCCAACACGAAAAACGTCGCTTTGGCATCGTACTTGTCCAGTGTGGCGAGAATCCACTCGGTAATGCCGGGAGTCGGTCCGTCGTCGAACGTGAGGAACACGCCCTCCGGGTCGTCGATCTCCCAGATCAGGTCCGGCATCAGCCGGCGGATTATTTTCGGTGGTTTTAAACGCATGGTTTCCTATTCCGGACCAAGCCCGCGCAGACCGCGACAGCGGCGAACCGTTTCGTCCGTGCCGGTCCGGGCGGGGAATTTATCATCCTGCAAAAATAGTGAAAATCCGCGCTTTTCCGAAAAATTAGCTATATTTGTGTGTAGAATCAACTTACGACCGGCTATGAAAACGTTTTTCCGCATTGCCGCAGCCGCGGCCCTTTTCGCAGCGATGACGGCCTGCGACGCATTCCATTCGCTGACAAAATCGCGGCTCAAAACCGCTCAAGGCTCCCCCTACGAGCTGATCGTCGTCTGCCCCCAGCAGGAGTGGACGGGCGAGCTGGGCGACACGCTGCGCTCGATACTCACGGCTCCGGTTCCCTACCTCAACCAGACCGAGCCGCTGTTCGACGTGCTCCGCGTCACCGAACGGGGATTCACGGGCATGGTCGCCGACCACCGCAACATCCTCAAGATCGTCGAAGACCCTTCGCTCGCCGCGACCAACATCGCCGTCCAGTACGACGTGACGGCCGAACCGCAGATCGTGCTGACCCTGCAGGGTCCCGACGACAAGGCGCTCACCGACTACCTCTCCGAGCACCGCGAAAGTCTGGTGCAGGTGCTCGAAAAGGCCGAGCGCGACCGGGCGGTCAAATTCGCCGAAGCCTTCTCCGAACAGCGCGTCGCCAAGGCGATAAAGAGCACGTTCGGGGTCGACATGACCGTACCGAAAGGCTATGTGCTGGCCGCCGACGAGAAGGATTTCCTCTGGGCGCGCTACGAATACCCCACGGCCAGTCAGGGCTTCTTCATCTATTCCTACCCCTACCGGGGCAAGGAGTCGCTCTCGCCGGGCGCCCTGCTCGCGGCGCGCAACGAATTCGCCGCCCGCATTCCGGGTCCGTCCGACGGTTCGTACATGACCACCTCCGAAGCGTTCGAACCCGACTACCGCATGTTCCGCATGGAGGGACGCCTGTGGTGCGAGCTGCGCGGTTTCTGGGATGTCCACGGCGACTTCATGGGCGGCCCGTTCGTCAGCTACACGACCGTCGATACGGCCACCGGCCGCGTCCTGACCATCGACTGCTACGTCTACTCGCCCAAAAACCACAAGCGCAACTACGTGCGCGGCGTGGAGCACCTGCTCTACCTGCTGAAATTTCCGGAGCAGCCCCGGCACTGTCTCTTATACACCTCTGAC
>ERZ1694968.234-NODE-234-length-31337-cov-9.361806_pt1 | contig 31337 bp, 49 predicted proteins | sample MGYA00581610_ERZ1694968 | MGnify/ENA primary metagenome ERZ1694968 (study PRJEB42213, sample SAMN07424363) | human gut metagenome | biome: ENVO:00009003; feature: ENVO:2100002; material: ENVO:00002003 | host: Homo sapiens | place: USA | collected 2014 ... | reverse complement strand
GCATAAGAAGTGTAGATGTTGTTCTTTCTTTAATATAAATTCCCAGACAAATCGAAAATAATATTCCTATCCCAATAAATTCTAATTTATCAATCATTAAGTACACCCTTACTCAATAAATTATCAGCAATGTGTCGGGAGCTTTCTAACATTGGTATAAAATGCTCTTCGACTACCAAATTTACTTCTTGCGGTATCTGCTTTTGAGCAGCCGTCAATAAAGTTATATAAGCATCCCTTTTCTCATTCATAGGCATTTTCCAGATGATTGGTTTTAATAAAGCTATTGATCTTTCTAACTTTAGTATGTTCATTCGGGTTCACCGTCCATTTTTGCGCCACAGTTCGGGCAGTATTTTTTGACGTCGCAAATAAACTCTAAAACATGATGGCATTCGGAACACTCCACATGCCATGCTTTTTTAGTAAGCCAATGCCCTTGCTTGCGTTCTTCTACTGTAGGGGCTTCGTCTATTAAAAATTGAATAGTAGTGATTGCTGCCATTAAGCCGAAGCGCAACTCTTTTCGCCGACGCAGGGCGTCTGCATCTATTAATCTCATAATCTATTCACCGCCCACACGTAAATAGCCATCAAAATTACGATCAACATAGCAATTAATACAGCTGATAAATTCGGTCCTATTTCATGCATTTTCTTCACCGTCCTCTAATTTTTCAATAATTTTTGCTATCACTGTCCATTAATCGCCCTTAAAAATTCTTTTAAACTCTTTGCGCTTGAACCTCTAAAATTAAAATACAATGTCCAGCGGTAAGAAAAGTCATAGCCTCGGCGACGATATAGCACAAAGGCTTTTTTAAACGTCCGTTTACGCTCTGCTTTAGTCATTTTTCTTCACAAAGCTCAAAGCTTTCATGTATACAAGGAATTTCAAAGCCGCTGACTATACGTTTTATCTTTTTACAGCGGGTACACCGCCCGTATCTAATCATTGGTTGCATCGTCCTTTATCTCAATTAATGGGCAATCTGTATGCCTACCGCTTTCTAAAACCTTAAAATTCTCTCGTACGCCCTCGATATCTATACAAAGAATATTAGGCACTAATGCTTTGCCATCAACTTGACAATACTGCCCACTTTCATCTATAAAAGGACACTTTAAGCAATTCTTAGGCATATCCATTTCTTTAATTGCTATCATGTACAAGCCTCCAATGGAATATATTCAGTTCCAGCATAACAAGGCCGTGTTTTCTCCCACTCCATACGTTCTTTATTTACTACATGAAAAGCATATACAGGGCAACTTCTTTTTCTTTCTTTATATTCAAGCCACCAGCCAACACAAGGCTCATTATCTTCATTTACTCCTGCCCTATGACGCGCAAAAGCATCGCTCATTGCAAGAAATAAGCCATTTGTATCATGCCGTTCTAGCTCTACCATTGCTATCTTTATAGCTTCTTCCTTAGTATATTTTTCTTTGCTTACACCAAGGTCATCTGCTCCGCCGTAAAATATGTCGTAGTCAAATTTAGTCATTTTGGCACTCCTTCAATTTTTGTCTGTGGTAACAACTTAAATGTCTTACTAACAAAACCATCACTATACCTAATAAATGCCTCGCATCGTTTTGTTGCAAAATGCAGTTCTTCTACCTCTCTGATGATATAGGAGCCGCAAGTATCATCGCAGTCTGATTCGCAGTAAGCTTCGTCATAATCATATATTTTCGCATAAACAGGTTTACTAATATCAATCATCTACTCCACCGCCTTCGCTGATTAAAATAAGTTTCAAACAAATTTATTCTCTCATCAAACCTATTTATAAGTCGGCCAATCTCTTGTACGGATCCGGCATCAGCATCATACATCAATCGCAAATAAAATTTACTCAAAGCTAATATTGATCTTTTTTTACAAATTTGGCACTCTGCCGTAATTTGATAGTACATAGGATATTCTATGGTTCTCAACTTCAAGAAATCTATACAACTATGTTCCACTACTCCACCGCCTTAAACTTCTCGAAAATCAATATCCGGGTACTTATAAAGCAGCATCTTTTTCTTTAGCAAATATACTGGTGTTTTCATACCCTTTGTATCGACGTAATATATATGCCCATTAGCTTCTGTTACTTTGAAATCAGCTCGATATATAATTGGCCTTATCTTTTTACCTTCCCTCTTATAACCAGGCTGTAAAACAAATTTTGGCTGTAGTTCAACCTCTTTTACTGTACCTTCGCGCATAAGCCAGTGTAACTGCCAGTAATAGTCAGCTTCTTTTTCGCTGTCGAAACGGATACCGTCTACCTCGGTAACTCTATTGCCATATTTCAGTTTGGATTCTGTCCCTGGTAAATTCGCCGGCGCCGTTACGCTGTCCGAACGTATTTTACTTACAAGGTGTGCTGGTAGCTCATTCCACGTCGTCATTGGTACATCGCCAAAGCATCTTCAAGCTCTTCCTTTTCTCTCCGATACCGAGCTACTTTCCCGCCGAGCTGACTATTCTTCCGACGCAGATGTTTGAGTTCAGTCAGTATCTGCATAAGTACTGGTTTCAATACTGGTATATACTGATCGCCTGGTTCTTTTTCGATTAACGCCATCATAATTTTTATATTTATTGGTTTCATACTTTATCCCCACAACAATCTAGCTATTTCAACTTTGTTTTTTAGTTCTTTAACATCTTTATTGGCATAAGCCAAGGAGTATGAATGGCTTCTTGGTATACTTCCGTCTTTCAAGCCTTTATGATATTCAACAGCTTTTTCAAGTCTAGCTGAGAAATACTCTAGGCTTTCGGGCATTGCTAACGTTATTTCTTTTGATTTGGTTTCCCAGTACTCAGCTTTGCTCTTTTGTTCAGCTGCCTTATCTGCAAGTTTTACAGCCTTTTCACACCGTTTCCAGTTCCTTTCAATTAAGGCACGATGACGTTTTTCACTGTGATGCCCAACCTTAATTGGTTCGCCTAAAACAAGAAAGTCTTTACCTTCCTCCGCCGCTCTCCACTTATCATTGCTTTTCACTTGATTTTTTAGGGCAGCGTTGTTGTATCTTTCCGCCTTGCGTTCTGCGTAACTTTGCTCATCAGTTCGGACAATAGAATAAAAATATTTATCATCTTTTTGTAACACCAAGTTATAAACTTCGCATTCAACTTCTTTTCCGTATTTCGTCTCAAGCTGAATAATGTCACCTTTTTCATACTCTTCTTCGCATTCCGCCACCCATACATTTGGACAGTATTTCTTAAATTTATTCATATCGTCTTATCGTCCTCTCAATCTCATCAACTGCTTATATTAAAAGGCCGCCCCCTACGGGCTAATCACCTCCGCAGGGGTATACTTCCCTTTATGCTTGTATATAGTTAGTATGCGCGGCCGTTTTAACTAAAATAAATTCTGTTGCGCATCTTCTAGCGCAAATCGCCGTTCTAGTTGCTCGACCGAATAATCAGGTTTAAATTTGTATTCTACCCGGCTGTCCATGTAAAGAAGCTCCTGCCATAGTTCCGGATAATTCTTTCTTAGCGTCCGTAGTTCGCTCAACCTCTGCAGAGGGCAGCACCAACAGGATACACGTCTGAAATGCTCATACAAGCCACCCCAGTCAAAGCCCTTGTCATAACAGTATTGCAATGCCTGTTTCTCGGTTATACCCCAATCAAACAGCGGATGTACTGTATTTTTAGGTATGTTTTTGTGTCGCTTCGGTTCGTCGGCCGCTATGCCGATGTAGGATATATAGTTATTAACTCCGATCTCCCGCAAGTATTTATTTGTTGGCTCCTGCTTTAGCAGCCTTGTACACCAACGCACCCACATACGGGCCCAGCCGTAGCCTTTGCGGTGTATGTTTTTACCTTTTACTTTGGTATATTCCGAAAAGTAAAAATCAAAAGACCTCTCTGCTTTCAAAATAGTAATCTTACGGCCAATGTACCGCTCTACTTTTGCAATATGCTCATACATACCTGGAAATTCTTTGCCCGTGTCACAGAATATGATCTCGTCTATCGGCATTCCTTTTTCTAACATCATCAGCAGCATACAAGTGCTATCCTTGCCACCCGAAAATTGCACTATATGTTTCATAGCTACAGCACTTCGTCAACATCAATAACGGTCTTGTCATCATATTTTGATACCAATCGTACATCATGCCCGTAATATCCGTTGTGTTCATTATATGCAGCAAATTGTAACAAGCCTCTAGTCGTTTCAACATTAATAAACATAGCTGAACCAGCATCTAAATTTTCTTCCATTTTTGGTACTATTGTCTCCAACTCAGTATCGGTAACATAAACATTTTTTAATTCACTGCCAATAAAGCTTTCAAAATCGTCTTCACTAGACAAATAACCCCAATTTTCGCAACAACATTGTCCATTACTTATGACAAAATATAATTTTCTTGAATCTGTTTCAATACAATATCCATCATATGTGTGCCATTCATTATCAAAATAGACATCACTAACTTCTTTTATATTTTTTATAATTTCCATATTTTTACACAGCCTTTCTCTCTCTTATTCCGCAAAGCTCCGGAAGATTGGCAATTACTAAAGCTGCCGGCAACTGCGGCGGTACTGCGTTACCGCATCTGGCAACCTGCGCCGTTTTAGGATATGGCCTGCCGAGATAATCGCATTCGATAATGTATGTGTCAGGAAACCCCTGCGCCCGAAAAAGCTCTCTCGGTGTCAGCATACGCATGCCAATATCGATTATTTGATACTCCTGTCCAGCAACGGTAATCAACCCGAAACGGTCCTTTGTTGTGATCGTATGCAGTGGTTCATCTAACGTCTGACCACCACCTTGTCCGTAGTACTTTAGCAAAAATGCTCTGACCTCTCCGAAGTGTCCGCCACCTGCTGTTATAGTATTAAGTGGCGCCGTCACAGATTGGCCGATACTGCTCTTGTTGAGCTGTATCAAATTGCTAGTTACAATGGCATTATGATCTACCGTTGTAATCGTTGGCAGCGGCTTATCTAATCCAGCTCCCGAACCTTGATAATTACCGCCGTAGTGTTTTACTAAACTTGCTGCCACAAGCCCATACCTGTTGCTGGCATCAACCACCATCAATGGGCGCTGTAAAGCCTGTCCACGCACTTCTTTTTCGCTTTGCTCGCCGTGATACTGAATTAAATTCGGTGCTATTAGCATATGCTCATTTTTCGTACAAACGGTACTGAGCGGCCTGTCAATATCACTGCTACGTTTATCACCGGCAAAACCATTTTGGCAAAGTTGCGTTACATATGGCGTTACCAATCCAAAGCCGTGTTTTGCAGTGACCGTCGGGAACGGTTTATCAAAATCTGCCCCACGGAAATTATCGCCGCCATGATTAACCTGCACAATAAACGGCTGCGGATTATCAATAACAAACTTCTGCAATCCTTTAGCTATCCGGCGCAGTGTATTTTCTGCAAGTGGTTTCTTGCGTTCAAAAATACTTGGGCAGGGAATTGACCAGTCAATGCACTCTGCAGCAGTATGCCACGGTTTCAGCTCTCCTGACTGAACTTTTAAGCTTAACGGATCTCCATGTGTAGGTTCCGGCCAAACTATAGGCCTCCCATCACACCGGGCAATGAGGAAAAATCTCTTACGTATCGTCGGCGCACCATAATCACAGGCCCGCAGTTCCCGCCAATCTACCTGGTAACCATGCCGCCGCAGGGCATTAACGAAACAGTTAAATGTGCGCCCTTTCTGATTAGGGTCAGGGCGATCACCCAAGAGCGGGCCCCACGTTTTAAATTCCTCCACATTTTCAAGCATTATCACACGTGGCCGCACTGTTGCCGCCCATTTCAGGGCAACCCACGCCAGCCCTCGGATATTTTTATCAACTGGCTTGCCGCCCTTAGCCTTGCTAAAATGCTTACAGTCAGGACTAAACCAGCATAACCCTACAGGCCTGCCGCCAGTAGCGGTAACCGGATCAATATCCCAAACAGATTCGTTATAATGCTCAGTGTAAGGATGATTAGCTTTGTGCATAGCAATAGCAGCCGGATCATGGTTGATAGCTATATCGACATCACGTCCGATCGCCATTTTTATTCCTGTGCTTGCCCCACCACCGCCAGCAAAATTATCAACGACTATTTCGTCCCATAACTCTCGCTCCATCTATATCAATCTCCTAAAACAAATTTATCGGTATCTCGGCTTCCGCTGCCTTGCAGTATGCTGGATTAAGATCAATCCCGATATACTGCCTGCCGTATCTATTTGCAACTCTGCAACTCGTACCGCTGCCGACAAACGGATCAAGTACAACGTCACCTTCAGCAGTACCACATAATATACACCGCTCAGCTAATTCATTTGGGAACTTAGCGTAATGCGTAACACCACCGCTCGCAGTTGTAGCCATATTCCAAACACTTCGCATTCTGCGTTTACCGGTATTATTCTCGCAATTACCATGACTATTACGTGACAACTCTCTTGAATTATCAAATGTATTTTGCTCTGTGTATTTGCCGCCTCGGAAAGTCTTACTATTGCCTTTGCGTCTACGTGATTGCGCTTGTCCAAAAGCTCCAACACTACCAGCAATTGGCTCATTATTAAATCCAACTGCTGGCTCTAATATCGCCTCGGAGTTAAAGTAATACCGCTGCCGCTTGGCAAACAAGAAAATATACTCATGGCTTTTAGTGCACCGATCCCGTACACTCTCCGGCATACAGTTTGACTTTGACCAGATTATGTCCTGACGTAGTATCCAACCACTATCCTGTAAGGCAAATGCAAGTCGCCACGGTACACCCATTAGATTTTTAGCAGGCAAATTCATTTTTTTGCTTTTGTCCATAAATGCCACTGTACCCCGATTACTCATTTGCTTATCGCTCGCCTTTTCTTTGTTGCCCCATCTAAAATTTTGCCCATAACTGTCAGCAATATTGATCCACAAAGTACCGTCGTCAGTCAGTACCCGCTTAACTTCTTCAAAAACCTCAACAAGTCTGGCAATGTAATCCCGCAGTGTTGGTTCAAGTCCTATTTGCCCTGGTACACCATAATCACGTAGGTTAAAGTAAGGCGGCGAAGTTACACAGCAGCGGCAACATTTATCTGGCAAAGTACGTAATACAGTTAGTGCATCGCCGCATATGATTTTATTCATTGCCTACCTCCTAAAGTTGACTGTATATCAAAACGGTTCTGACTTATTAGTGTTCAGCTTGTCAATATCTTCTGGTGTTATTGCTTTAATTTTCATAATTACAACTACGCCATAAACTTTATCCCCATGAATCTAATCGTACTTTAACTTTCTCTAAGTATTCAAAAAAATCTAGTTTTGTTTGATCATCCATAGCCATAAGCAAACGGTAAAAATCTTTTTGAGCTTTTTGGGCTATATTACTTTCAGGGCCCCATACTCTAGCCGCCACACTCGCCAAATTCCACGCATCAAATGTTTTTTCAAAAAGTTTATTCTCCATCATCTGCCGAACTTCCGTCATCATAACCTCTATGATTTTCAGATTCAGCAGTAACCGTAACATTCGTAATACCATATTTTTTATACAGCGATTGCTCCGGGTGTTCCAGTTCCATGAGTATTTCAACTGGCACATTAATTTTTTGAATAGACAAAATAACATATTCACTGTTGATAATAACCTCTCCCTCCAGCTCTGCCCATAAACTCATCTCATTATTGCCGCCGAAAATATTAGTTACTTTCACAACAACCTGACGCCCAGTATAAGCGCCGTCGACATACTCAGACAAAAGCAGGATATCATCCTCCTGATACTTACGGTCATTCCTGCGTAACTCAAATCTCTTCTTATTTTTCTCAACCAAATTAAAATATTCTGGTAATATTTTTAATTTATGGATCATCTTTTCCACCCTCCATTTCTTAACTCTATCCTGGCTTCTTTTACTAAAGGATCATCACTATACACTAAGCAGTTTGGACAAATTAGATATTCCCTATGCCCATAAGGATGAACATAACAATAACCATTATTTGTCTCTTTTTTGCATATACTGCAGAAGCCATTTATCCTTACTGGCTTTGCGGACACTTTATAATCGGCCTTGCGCATCTCAATTATCCTCCTATTTGCCCTTGGCAATGGCTTTACGATAACAAGTATATGAACAGTAATATTCCATTCTTGGCCTGCCGCTTTTATAACCATGCTGTTTTTTATATACATAATCTGTTAAATTCGTTCCCCACGGCAAACATTTTAACTTTCCACATTCTTGACAAACAATCTCTGGCATCAAAGTTCCTAAATTTACGTTATGGTTATTCGTTAGATTAGAAAGTTTCTTATTCCTTGCCATACCAGCGACCTCTATAATCTTTGATCATTCTATTCTGCTCTGGGCCAGGCAGCGGCGTTCCCTTCTGCTTGGCAATGCAGTTTCTGTCGTCCCTGCAAACTTTTACTGCGCATTTTTGTCCTTGATCATAAACAAGCATCCAATCCCCAGCCCGCAGTCTCTTGCCGCAGCGGCTACATTTAGACTTGCTCATCTTACTTCCCTCCACCATTATCATTTCCATCTGTCCTTTTGCTCAGTGTTGCTTCTAACATTTCCCGTATAGAAGTCCCTGCACCGAAAAATCTCCTTGTTGCGTTCGGAGAAATTTCAATTTGCATGCTCTTTTCAAACATAAATTGATTTATTTTGTCCTGCAGTTCAGCTTCTTTCATTGCTGCTTCATCATCGGTATAACCAAACCGATCCCAAAGGTATGATTCTATAGCCGAAACTATATTTAACAATTCAGTTTGTAATTCTTCAATTACTCTGTTTGGTATCATCTCAAAGTAATCCACCAATGAATTAGAAGCCTTTTTCACTGCAAATTCTTCCATTTTATGATCACCAATTTCAGGTCCTACCTCATATGAGATAATAAGATCAATGCTGTGTTTTTTACTTCTCCCAATTTTTTCTTTTAGACGTGATAACTCATCAAGTTGTTTCTGGTAATACGCCTTAGCTTTGACAAGTTCTGATAATTCCTCTAAAGATTTTTTATTCAAACAACGCTGTTCCATTTATATCGCTCCATTCCGCTTAAACTAGATTGTCCAATATCATTCTTTATGCTAAAATAAATACGGACGTTAAACATATTGCGTAAATTTACTGTCCACCTAGAGCTGTTGAAGTTACCGCTTCAATGGCTCTTTTTCTTTGCCATTCATCGTAAAGCTCCTACAGTCACAACTGCCGCTATGATAGCGATATAAACACCACCTGCAACTATTACAATTCCTAATAAACAGGCCTCTAAGTATTCTTGCCATATAGACTTAGGCTTTTTCATAGCCTGCTCACCATCCCATCAGCAAAACCAACTTTATAAATCAAATATGCCGCCAATAGTACCGCCGCCGATCCACATCCCCATAATGCCGGTCGCCTGGCAATACTATTCAATACCCAACAAATGCCGTCTACTGCCGCTAAATACCACAAATAAATTTCATTCATATCCAAACCCCTTTCATGCTCCTGTAATCCACCAATGTATAGCTTTCACCATAAGTAATGTAGCGGTAACTGCTAAGGTTATTTCGACCGCAACCAAACGGCTTTTGTATTCTCGCAGCTGACTTCTTATATCGTCTTCAATTCTTTTAACTCTATACGGCAAAAGACTTATTTCCTGCTCATCTTTTCGTTTCCGTTCGATATTCTCAACCATCCCCTTCAAAAGACGATACCGAGTACTTTCGCCAAGTTTATAATAATTCATAACATTTTCTAATCTTTCTTTTGCTTCCAGTGCTTTAGCCGTTGATGGTCTTGGAATATACTCTCTCTGTAGCCAATTTATCTCAGTATTTTCTCCCGCAACAACATACGTTTTTTCAAACATTCTTCACCCCTCCATTTTTCGCGCCGCCAGATCCACGCCTTCAAAATACAAGCCCTTTTCGATAAGCTCAAACCTCATAACATCGCCCAGCCGCACGTCATAAGCCATAATATTTAAAAAGTACCAGCCTGTAATATTACTGTTATTTACCTTTATCGGCTTGTCGAAAATAACTTTATGGCCGGAACCGCAGTTAAGGATTTTGGTCGCCTTTACCTTAATAAATTGATCTTCAGGAATAATCTTTAAAGCCCTACATCCATTTTGTTTTTTCATAATACCGGCACCGCCTCCCGCGTTTTTTTAGGCCTTCCACGTTTCCCCGCTGCTGCTTCTTCTGAATTCTTCATCATCCGTTCGACCGTTTGTAAATCAAACCTGTGATGACCTGCGCCAGCTTCAATAACCCATTGCTCTAAAGATGCCCTCGGTATTTTTACTGCGCTGCCCGAGTAGAACACAGGAAAATTTGATTTCCCTGCTCCCGCTAAAGCAACTAAGCCACGGATCAGCCTGACATTCAAATTTGTATAAATGGCAGCTTCTTCCGGTGACAGTGCAATTTTTCTCCAAATCGGTATCTCTGCAGGCATCATTATTCACCATCTCCTTCCTGCCTGTTTTTCTCTGCTAAATATTGTTCAACCAGCTCATCTTCCGGTAAACTGGCATATCTTTTTATAAATTCATCTTCCGGCATACTCTTAACTATCTTAATAAGCGTAAGTAAAGCCTTAATTTGAGCAGCAGTTAATTCTTTCTTTTCCATGGTATATCCCTCTTTCAAAGTTGATATACCAGTCGAAGCATGATATAATGTTCTCGTCAGCTTCGGCTGGTTCCAAGAAACACTCGCTAAACTTTCCACGGTACGGCGGGTGTTTCTTTTTTATTGCACTATTTTAAAACAGCGGCAAATTTATCTTATATATATGGCTGTTGCTACAGCTAGGAAGGCAACAGCCGATATGGTAGCTCTTAGTTTCCTAACCTCTGTTATAAGTTCACAGACTTTATCAGGGAAATTCTTTACTGTATTTTCTTTATCTATTTTCCTAAGTTCAGCTAAAAGCAATTCGCGGCGCGATTCTTCATTTAACTTGTACTTATCCATAATTGCTGCCACTTCATTACGAACTCCTGGTGGAAGCGGTGGTGGTACTAAATATCCACTATCCATTTTTTCACCTTCTTTCTTAAACTTATTAGTGCTATAATGTGAACCAGCAGGAACTGCCATTCCTGACTTTATTAAAAGGTGTGATTTTTATGAAGCGAAATCCCGACTTAATGCGTTCAATAATGCTGGAGCTCGAAAAACTCCCCTATCTACAAAACAATATTTCCGCATTATTTCCTGACAAAACCTTAGAGGAATACAGAATAATTGCAATGCATATCAAATTACTAGAAGATAATGGATATTTGCAACTTGGTAAATGTTTGTTAGGATATAGGTATGAAAACTGGTATATATCCCGTATCACTGACAATGGCTATATCTTCATAGACTGTGTTCGTTCTGATTCTATTTGGGAAAAAATTAAACCTCAATTAGAAGCTGTAGGATCTTTCGCTCTTGATGTTATCAAACCTATAGTTACTGCTTTTCTGATGTCTCAAAAAAATTAAATACGCCAGTAATACGATACCTAACTAAAGTGAATATGATTTCCAGTTCTTCTTCTGTAAATTTATGAAGTATGAGTATCTTTAAAATATCATTAACAACACTGTCCGTTCTAAGAGTTAATTTTCTATTTCCGGCAGGTGTATATCTATCAAAATCAACTTCATCTAGCAGAGATTGAACTTCTCTTAATATATCTTTATCTTTTTTAAAACTGCCTCTCTTATTTGATGTCTCACACACAGTCTTATGATCTGTATGAATCAGCATACGCCTATTCTCGCCCTGCCTGTCCGCAGGGCTTTTTTCTTTTTTCTCCATTTCGCACTCCCTCTTGTTTCCTTTAGGCAACTTTATTGTCAAAAAAAATAGACATAACTTTTTCATCATTTAACTTTAAAATTTTAATTATACTATTTATCTCTGCCCGACTAAACTCGGTTATTCCACGTATCTTTTTTGACCACGTTGCTTTCGGCATTTGTATTGATAGCAGAAATTCCTTCATACTTAATCCTTGTAATTTTATTTCTGCTAATAACATATTAGGATTCATTGTCATCGCCCCCTTTCGTTTCCTTTAGGCAACTTTATTGTATGACTTTACTGTAATATTGTCAAGACTTTTCGAACACTTTAGGAAACTTTTTTTGTCTTTTAGACTGTTTTGTTGCTAAAACGAAACTTGAATGTTATAATATTTCCATAGGAGGATATTGCTATGAACGTCAAAGATTACATCTATTCAAGAAGAAAGCAATTGAATTTAACCTTAGAAGATGTCGCAACTCACGTTGGTGTAAGTAAAAGCACTGTCAAAAAATGGGAAACTGGTTTTATAAAAAATATGCGCCGTGACAAGTTGGCACTATTAGCAGAAGTACTTCAAATTCCACCAACAACTTTATTAAATGATGAATGTTCTGAAAAAAATTCTACTATTCCTTTCTTGTTGGAAACAAATGAAACTAACTTGACTGACGATGAAAAAATCTTCCTTGAAAAATTTAGAAAATTAAGCCACGATGACCAAATGCTCCTTTTCGGTATCATGGACAGCTTTATTGATAGAAGGAACTCTGTCAGCCTGCCCGCTACGGGCACAAAATAAAGGAGGCTATTGCCAATGAATACTCTTAATGACGAAGAACGCTCTATTATCAACCTGCTGCGATCACTGCCACATGATCAGTTTTTAAACGCAGTAGGTTATCTTAACGGACTTATTTTTAAAAATATGGGGATTATCAGCTGCGAGGGTCGACGTCGGGAAATGTAACTCGTCAGCATTCTCCCTGCACTAAAGTGTTACATTTCCATACACATAACAAATAAATAAAAAAGCCCGGCTATATGCCGGGCAATATTTAAGGGGATGAAATTATGAAAAAAACTTTAATTATGGCTTTAACTGCTACCGTGCTGTTTGCAGTTCCTGCTTTTGCGAAAATTGAATGTGCTGTTGACAATGCGCAAAATGCTGTTATTTACCGTTCATACAAAAATGTAATGCACTGGCGCCATAATTCAACTATTGATTTTATGAAAACTGTTCGTGATGATGGTTCTTCATTTTGCCACGTTCAAATCAAATATCAAGGCATAGGATTTCATAAGCGTATAATTGAAAATAAAGCAGATGTTATTGTTGACGGAGTTACTTATACCATTGAAAAAATTGTTGCTGCTCCCACCTATACCATTCGTCCAGCAAAACATATGGCCGTTGCTGATTTTCTCATTCCACCGGAAGTCGTCAGTAAAATCACCAACTTCAAAGATCAACTTTGGTTTCAATTTTACATGAAAGACAAAGAACAAGGACCGGAAAAATTACCTGCGGAAGAGCTTGAAGAAATCAGACTAATCACTAAGCTTACCTATGAAGATTTTGACGCAGTTGAAAGCGGAAAATTAAAGCCAATAGATCCTAATGCATCAAAACCTGAGCTGACATTTAAAGAGCGTTTAAAACAAAAGCTGGCAGAGGAAAATAGTAAGTAGAGTTAACATGCAAAAATGGGTCATAGACCTTTAATTTGTTGACCCAAAACAATATATAAAAAATGCGTTCCCGCGATCATTAATTAAATTCCAACTGGGGTACAATTTGTACCCCAGTTAATTAGAAAAGAAAACCGGCCATCCTGTTATATCCAAAACAAATTATAAAGAGCTTCCTAAAAAAATCTGAGAAAACAATTAAGGGAATAAAAAATAACCAACCATCAACTGGTTGTCCGCTTTATTCACGATTATTAAGCAAACATAAGATTATAAAGAAAGGAGTTCAGATCATGGCAACATTAAGAAAAGATGGGCGACTTCAATCATCCGTTTATGTGGAAAACATATTTACCGGTAAAAAAGAACGTAAATATGTTTATGGCTATAGTGAAGCAGAAATAGAATTTGAGAAAAAACAACTTCTCCAGGCTGCTAAAAATCAAATACTTTTTCTGCAGGATGCCACTTTTTCAGATTGGTATTTAGAATGTCTAAAAACCAAGCGTGAATATAAACAGATAAATGAAGTCACCGAAGAATCATATAAAAACATTATTGCTAATCATATTTTACCATATTTGCCAGAAAAAATAAAAATGTCAGAAATAAAAGTTTTTCACATCAAAAATATTCTCCGGCAAATAAAGGGCGATCGTACCAAAGAATATACCTATACTATTCTTAATTCTATTTTTTCCGAAGCTGTCTTTGAGCAGGTCATAACCGACAATCCCTGTAAATTTGTCCGTAAACCAAAAGCCAAGGCAAAGCCGGCAGCATTGCTCACCCCTGAGATATATACAACTTTGATGAATACAGTAAAAGATACTCAAATGTATTATATTTTATTTTTGGGCTTTGATTGCGGTGCACGCCGTGGCGAATTATGCGCCCTGCGCTGGAATAAGTTTTTTCCAAACGAAAAGATGCTAAAGTTAAAAAAATCTCTGAAAAAAACCAAAGAAAAGGGCTTATTTGAAGGTACTACCAAAAGTCCGCACGGAGAAAGGGAGCTTATTCTATCCGACGCTGCTATAGAAAAGTTGCTTGAGTGGAAAAAAATTTTGAGAAGAAATTTATTCAGAGCCGGCTTGCCCTGGAATGAATCAGATTATATTTTCAGAAGCCCCACTGATTTATCGAAACCATTACGGCCGGATTATATCACTTCTACGATGACCAAGCTCAGGAAAAAACTTGATCTTCCAGATCGTACTTGTATGCATAGTTTCCGGCATACTCACGCTACAGTTTTGGCAGAAGGTAATTTGAGCCCTAAAAAAATCCAACTTCGCCTTGGTCATGCCAGCGCTGCTTTCACGATGGATACCTACGTTCATAATTCCGCATCCATGCAAGATGGTATCATCGAAGCTGTTGAAAGCGCCGAAAAACGTTTTAACATCTGACATCCATTGACATCCACTTTGACATCCAAAGAAAATGGTTAGGTTCAACGTTGTTCTCTTGTATTAAAAACAAAAGCACAGTAAAATCAACGTTTCTACGCTAAACCCGGATGTCAAGCCATTCAAAAAAATATGGTAAAATAACTACGAATCAAAAGGTCGCAGGTTCGAATCCTGCCGGGGCCACCAGAAATTAAAGCTCACTTCTTGCGAAGTGAGCTTTTTTGTTTCCCTATTTATTTTACGAAGGCCGCAGCGGGATCGTAAAGCTGAAAGTACTGCCTGCCCCTAAGGTACTGACAGCGCTTACTGTTCCTCCATGACTTTCGACCATCCATTTCACCATCGCCAGCCCTAAACCGGTGCCGCTGTCGTCACCACTGCTGCGGGCGGTATTGACTCTGTAAAAACGTTTCCAGATTTTTGGCAGCTCGGCTGCGCTGATCCCAATGCCATCATCGCGAACAGTACCGACCGCATTTTTACCGTCACTCTTTAAAGTAAGCCAGATCTGCCCCTGCTGCCTGCCATACTTGACCGCATTAGTCAGCAGGTTAAGCCAGATACGCATCATCAGAGTCTGATCAGCTTTAACTAAGATTCCCGGTTCGATCTCTGCCGTCAGCGTGACCGCTTTGGATTCTGCCAGACCCTGGACTTCCTCTGCCACCATCTCGGTCAGTTCGCTTAAATCAAATTCTTCCAAATGCAGGCTTTCTTTATGCCTGTCCGCCCGAGACAGCTGCAACAGCTGATTGACCAGCTTCGACATTTTCCCGGCCTGCTGCAGCACTCCCTGCAGTGCCTGCTGCTTACTTTCCAGATCAGGCGACTGTAAACCACATTCAGCCTGCGCGATAATCACCGAGGTCGGTGTTCGCAATTCGTGGGAAGCATCGTCGGTAAACTGCCGCTCGGCTTCAAAAGCATCCTCAAGTCTGGCAAACATCCCGTCAAAGGTTTTCGCCAGCGTATCGATCTCATCATCAGCACCTTCCAGTTCGATCCTTTTGGACAGATCACTGCCGCTGCTGATCTGCGCGGCTGCTTCCGTGATCCGTGTTACCGGACGAAAAGCCTTTTTAGTGATCCAGTAGCCGCCCAGGGCAGCCAGTAGGATCAGCAGCGGAAAAAACAATGCGCACTGCCGCAAAATCTTATCCCGTTCCGCATATGCAGAACTGAGCGGTACCGTTCCACGTACCCAGTAAAAATTATCAGCATGACGCGGTTTAAAATAAAAGTCATATACAAACCAGTTTTGCTGGTCACTTCCAGCCTTCTGCAGCAGCTCGTCTGCAAAGGGTGTTTCCGGCAGACCGCTGGCCACAAGGCCCGTGATCATCTGACCATTCTCGTGATATACAGCAAGCCTGACCCCGTCCTTTAAAAAATCCAGTTTCTCCAGACGCAGACGGCCATTGCTGTCAACCTTCAGTTCTTCGGCAAAATCATAGACCTCTTCTTCCAGCTTGTTCTGTACACCCAACAGCAACACCTTGTCTGTTGCCAGCAAAACAGCCGTAAAAATAGCACTCAAAATTATCACGATCAACCCTGTATACCACAGGGTTATTTTCATTTTAACCGACAGCTTTTTCATAAAGTCTCCTTCAGCACATAGCCGGCGCCGCGCACTGTCTGGATCAGTTTTTTCTCAAACCCGTCATCTACTTTTTTCCGCAGATAGCGGATATATACGTCGACTACATTGGAACCGCCCTCAAAATCATAGTCCCAAACATGGTTTTCGATTGTTTCGCGTGCTAAGACTACGCCCTGATTGCGCAGTAAATACTCCAGAACAGCAAATTCTTTAGCGGAAAGCTGCAATTCGCGCCCGTCTCTGCTGACGCGGCGGCTGTTCAGATCCATTTCCAGACCACCGCACTGCAGCACGTTCGACACCTGTCCATTGCTGCGGCGCAGCAGCACCCGTAAACGCGCCACCAACTCGTCAAAAGCAAATGGTTTGACTAAATAATCATCAGCCCCCAGATCAAGACCAGCGACGCGGTCTTCAACACTGCCCCGCGCCGTCAGCAGCAATACCGGCGTTTTATCGCCGGCAGTACGCATTTTTTTCAGTACCGACAGCCCATCGACTCCGGGCAGCATAATATCTAAAATGACGGCATCATAGGCTGTAAGCTGTAAATAATCAAGAGCTTCCAGACCATCGCCGCAGGCATCGACGCTATAACCGCTTCCCTGCAGCTGCTTTTTCAGCACCTCACGCAGGTCAGGCTCATCTTCCACAAATAAAAGTCTCATAGCCGCAACCTCCTCAATTATTTTTATTATAGCACAAGCCTAAGGCTGTTTCCCTGCCAGCAGTCAAATACTGCACAGCGCCCGGCCAGCCGCCTTTTTAAAATACAGGCTCCAACATATCAGCAGCAGACCGCAGCCGATCATGATCGACTCTATCCTGACAAGATCGCTCAGCGGTCCGAAGCCAAGAATAGCAATCGGCATCATCCCCTGCGAAACAAACTGCAGCAATGCAAAAACACGCCCCATATAACCCTTTTCCGTATTAGTCTGGATCAAAACCGTCTCAGACGCTATCAGTACCGGTACAAACATCCCGCAGATACAATCAAAGATCAGATACACCCAAAAGACCCGCGACAGTCCCATCAGCGCAAAGGTGCAGCCAAACACTGCCAACGAGACCGCTATCATCGTAATCTTGTTTTTGAACTCGCCTTTCCAGGCGACAAACGCGCCGCCCAAAAGAGCGCCCAGCGACCACAGCATTTCATTGGCTGTCAGTTTCCAAACTTCACTGCCGAAGCTCCTTACTACCATCAGTGGTGACAAAAAAGCCGCCGGAGTGATCAGAATAAAAGTTACCGCATAGCAGACCAGCATTACTCTTAACAGCGGCTGTGACCATGTGTAACGTACACCTTCCCTCAGTTCCTTCAGTACCGAACTATCAGATCTGTCCGCTGCTCTTGTTACTATTTTCAGCCTGAACATGATGGCAATGGCAATAACTGCCGTCAGCAGATCTACTAAAAAAGTCCACTGCATCCCAAACATACCCAAAATAGCTCCGCCGGCTGCCGGAGAAAGCAACAGCAGCACATTATTCGCCATCTGGTTGATACCGTTTATCCGGAGCAGATGCTCCCGCGGCACGATCTCCGGATAAAGCGCGTTGACTGCCGGAGCCTGAAACCCGCCGCCGACAGAACGCAGACAGGCGATAAAGATCAAAAAGCTTAAATTTGCAAAACCATAATGAAAAGCCACAAAAGCCAGCAGTGTCGCCAAAGCAGTAAAACCGTCCGCCAGCATGATGATCGTCTTTTTATTATATCTGTCCGCAAATACTCCCGCCCACAATGAAACCAGCACCTGAGGAATCAGCGTTGCCAACGTCGACAGCGTTATCCAGAATCCGGACTCAGTCGTTACGGTAATATACCAGACGATCGAAAAGCCCACTACTGACGAACCGAACATCGACAGATTCTGGCTGATCAGGAATAAGGCGATCTGTTTTTTCCAGTTTTTATTTTCTTTCATAAAAAGACCTTGTCTTTCCTATTTTTCAATAAGCCTTCTACTAGAATTTTACAATAAAAAAGCAAATTAACGAATAAGTTTTTAAAATAAATTTTTATTAAATTTTCTTTTAATCTTCTTTTAATCTTTCCGCGTTATAATAAAGACAAAGAAAACGCCGAATAAAGAAAACGGCGCAAGGAGGTAAAAAACATGACTAGAAAAATCCTGGCGATCATCGCCGCCGCAATCTGTACATTAGCAATCACAGCAACCGCTTTTGCCGCTGAGTTCATCAACGCCGATCAGGCACGCAGCATCGCTGCACAATGGGTACCTGCCGGCAGCACTCATCTGGTAACCAAAGACGAAAGCCACAAATACGCAGCTTATTACGAAGTAAAATTCTACGACAACGCTACCAACACCGAATATGAAGTTGAAGTGCTCAAAAACGGCGGCGCTGTAAAAGAATTCAAAATGGATGCCCAAACAGTTCTCGGCAGCCCCAGAGTCGTACTATCTGCCGCTGATGTCCAGGACCTCGTTCGCAAAGAATTCCCCAACGCAACCTTCACTAAAGTAAAACTTGACAGCGACGACGGCCTTTATGAATATGAGTTGAAATTCTATACCCCCGAATTACGCGGCGAAATGAAATTCAACCCTGAAAACGGCGCTCTGATGGAAAAAGAACTTAAATACCAAGTTCGCTGAGCCATCCCCCCCAAAATGCACTGTAAATGTGCCGATTGCTCACGCAACAAAGCCACTGCCGCACTGTGATAAGTGTGACAGTGGCTTTGTCTTTTTTATTATTAATAAATCAAAAATGATAAGCCAAGTCAAGCCGGGCCCCGATCTCCCGTCCACCATTAGACCAGTCCCCGCTAAGGCTGCCGCCAGCCGACCATTTTCGGCTGAAATCATGCCTGACATAAGCCGCCGCCACAAAATGGTTCCTGCCCTCTCCCCAACTGCGTACCGGCAGCAGGGACCCGCATTCATCTTCAGCAAAGCAGACTTCCATAAGCTGCCGCTCGCCAGTCAGGATACGCTTATAACCCAGGCGAATGCCATAACCGCCCGTACCCTCACTGCGGTCAAAGGATAAGCCCAGCTCCCCTTCGGCATAATTATCACTATAACTGCCAAAACTGCGGTCAAAAACACCTGCACCATGCTCTCTAAAGGCCTTCTGCCTATAATGGGTAAAATTGAGCTTGGCATAAGGACTGACATGCCACAATTCTTCCGGCTTTCCATAATCCAGATCATAGGCATACTCAACGCCTATCCCCAACGTTTTACTGTCATAACCGCTTTCAGCGGTCTGCCCCAGTACCGGCAGATAAGCGGTACCCTTATTGGCCTGTAAACCATAGCTGACAAAGCCTGTTATACTGCCGGGTTTGTTTTTATTTCCAGCATATAAGCCCAATGAATAACTGTCATATTCGCCGCTTCCCGCAGCTCCGCTGACAGTATTGCTGCCGTAATCAAACAACAGACCATAATATCCATGTTCATCGGAAAGAAAATCCTTGCCAATGGTCAGATTATAGCCGTGCCCATTTACGCCGCCAATGCGTCCCCAGCGCTTGTTATTCAGCATCCACAATCCGTCCTGCCGCGCCAGTGCCGGCTGCTCATATACCGCTCTCATTACAGAGCCGTTTTTCATGGCATCATGGGCCAGATCCAGCAGCATCCCATTTTCTATTTGCGAAAAAGCGGCTGCAGCATTAGTTTTATCCAGGGCATACAGCCTGTACATCTGTTTTTGCCGGTCACTATCCAGCGAAAAATACATATTATTCAAAGCAGCAAAGGTAGCGCTGTTGCCGCCGGTATTATTACTGACAGAAGTCGTAAGTTTACCAGCCTGATTATCGATCACTATTTGGGCATCCAGCATCCCGGAAAACTCCTGTTCTGTACTGCTCCCTGAAACTATGCTATTCGCAGTAATAAATACGCCGCTGACTCCGGGGGCAGCACTATTAGCCGCTTTAACCTCCATCCGGTCGATATGGGCATCGCCGTCTACATTAAGACAATTATATTTTTTACCGTCTGTATTAAGCAATATCGTACCACTGCCGTTGAAGCCGCCCCTAACCTGCATATTTTCGATGCTTCCATAACTGCCGGCCTGCACTCTGCCATCGTTATACAAGCTGCCATTGACCGTGCCTTTGCCTGTAATCGTACCACTGCCTGTACTATAAGCATCGCCGGCCACAGAGCCGTCTATTTGCAGCGTGCCCTGTACTGCGATAGAACTGCCCTGATAGGTATTGCTGCCGGTCAGATTCAGAATACCCTCCCCCTGTTTTATCAGCCCGGCGTGCAATCCTACCAGTCCTGTGTCTGCAATTTGCTTGTTGAAATCTGTGATATATCGCTCAACCATATAACTGTTATTGTCTTTAACACCTTTGGGATTTTTCAGCCAGTTGGTTTGATAGTACAGCCAGCGATCGTACAGATCTTTGACATCGCTGTCAGCTCCTGTTGAATCAGCAGCTTTTCCTGAACCGAGCGGATCAGCGGCAATATAACCTGCGCGTATTTCTTTGATATCATTACTCCAGACAGAATCATAGCCCTGAGTATCCACGCTGTATAAGGCCTGCTTTTCAGCTTTTCCACGTACCGTATAAGCATCGCTGATATCGCCGGCACTCAGCCGCCTGACATTGATCGCCCCAAGTCCTCCAACAGCTTTCCCGGCATCAACTATGCCCTGTCCGAACAGTGCCTCCACCGGTACATCTTCAAAAACATCAATTTCCACATTTGCATCCAGTTCACTGTGCAGCTTTTTTTTACCATCTGTTTTATCATCTGATAGTTTTATACCATAAAATCCCCAAAAAAGATCTTCGTTTTCTGCGTAGGCCTTCTCGAATGCTTTCTCAATATCCAGCTCGGCTCCACCAGGAGGAACAAAAATATTTATTTTGAGCTCTGACTTATTATCTCCTTCTCCTGGATCCTCCTGTACATTTATGAAAAAACCATCCGTCGCCACAATCTGATTATTTGCCGTGCTCAACAGCACATCCCCTATCTGTTTGCCGCCAAGATAGGGAAACGCCTGCTGGACTAAAGCGCCCACACCTGTTACCAGTGGAGCGGCCTGAGACGTACCATACCTAATCACATCCATTTGACCAGCAGCCGCAAAGTCAGCATTAGCGGAAACAATCGCAACACCCGGTGCGTTTAAAACACAGTCCTCTCTATATTGAGCCAGATCAGAGAAAATTGCGATAGCATTGCAGTCTGCGTCAAAACCGCCCGTCTTATTACGGTGCAGCGCCGCAGCATCGCCTGCGGTAACAGTAATAAAATTGTTGCTCAGGCTTCGGTCAAAAACAGGGCTGGTATTTTCTATACTCGCCATAGTGTGACCGTTGTTGCCAGCAGCCCATACTAAAAGCTTATCATGGGCAACCGCTTCTCTGAACTGTATGGTATTATTATAAAGATAATCCTGCCATTCCGGGTTGCCTGTAGGAGTAAGAACTCCACTCTGCACCAGCTCATAAGCCTGATTATCATCGATGTTCGTCAAATAGCACCCAGTTCCCCAGGAATTATTGATAACCTTGATTTCCGGATGCTGCACATAATAAGCATAAAGGTCCTTGCGGCTCTCAAACGAACCGTCACTGTAATAAATCCTACCGGCAGTAGAGCCCTTGATCTCGGCATCAAAAGCAATGCCATGCATACCCAGGCCGTTTTTAGATGCGGCCACGACACCAGCCACATGAGTACCATGAGTAAAATTCGCCCAATTATATACTCCGGCACCAGCAACATTGATCATCTCAGAATTTTGTTTTAAATCAAATTCAGGAACCAAAAAATTAATAGGATCATCACAGACACCCACAATAACGCCTTTTCCTGTATAGCCATTGGCATAAGCCGACGCCGCATTCACTGCATCCAGCACATTATAGCCCATCTCATTATATTCAGCTGTTTTAAAACTGTCGGCACTTTGCGCGTTGGCAATGCTGCTGCTCATAAGCATCAGCATTGCCAAACTGTTTAAAGACCTTTTCCAGGGCATTTTAGCTCAGCTCCTTAGTGACCTGACTGCCATACATATACGAAGTCTGATCCCCGCTCCGCTTTGATCATGGCACCAAAATAATTACAAAGACTGTCTTTTGGTGAACAAAAATAAAAGCCACTATGTTATTACATAGCGAACGATATTTTTAAGCAAAAAAAATGTTCTATATATAATATTATAACATATATTATATATAGAACATAAATCATTCATAAATAAAAAATTAGTTTTTCTGCCTTTATTCTTTTGTCAGCAGGTCCAGCTCAGCCTCGCTCAAACCGCAGCCGCGCAGAACTGCTTCCGTATCCTCACCCAGTCTGGGAGCACGTTTTTGCAGCGTTCCCGGCGTTGCCGACATTTTCATGGCAAAGCCCAGCTGCTTATAAGTGCCGATCTCTTCATCTTCGACCGTCAGCACCATTGCATTAGCACGAGTCTGCTCCGCAGCCAAAGCTTCGTCAAAATTCAGCACCGGCGTTACGCAGGTGTCCTTCCCCTCCAAACAAGCCGTCCACTCATGCATGGTTTTAGTCCTGAAAATCTCGGTCAGCTCGTCCTTAACGCGCTCATGCTGCGATTCATCATCCAGAGCATCGATAAGGTCGGCGCGGTCTAAGGCCAGGCAAAGGTTGCTCCAGAATTTTTTCTCCAGGCACCCTACCGAAACATAACGGCCGTCCCGCGTTTCGTAAATATTATAGTTGGCATATGCACCGGTCAGCCAGTTATTGCCGCGTTCGGCAACGAAACCGCTGCCGAAATATAAACTGGCAGCGCCCGGCATCAGGGTCAGCGCCGTATTATACAGCGAGATGTCTATTTCCTGTCCGATCCCGGTCTGCTCAGCATGGCGCACAGCCATCAGGATACTCATGCCCGCCATCAGCGCCGCATTCATATCCGCCATCAGAATACCAGGTATCGCCGGCCTGCCTCCTGGTTCGCCGCTCATCGACGTGATGCCCGCCAGGCTCACATAGCCGATATCGTGGTCAGCCTGGTCGACAAATGGTCCCCGCTTGCCATAGCCTGTGATCGCGCAATAAACTATTTTCGGATTCAGCCTGTTCACGGTCTCATAATCAATACCTAAACGCTTTAAAACGCCGGGTCGATAGCTTTCCAAGACTACGTCCGCCGTCTGCGCCAATTTTAAAAAGGCCGCTCTGCCGGCGTCGCTTTTTAAATCCAGCACAACGCTTTTTTTATTGCGGTTCAGCTGCAAATGCCAGTACCCGAACCCGTTTTGAAATGGCGGGAAGCTGCGCGAATAATCGCCGCGCCCCGGTTCTTCGATTTTTATTACTTCCGCTCCGAAGTCCGCCAAAAGCATACTGCAATATGGTCCCGGCAAAAGCCGCGACAAATCCAGAACCCTGATACCGTCAAGTGCACCCACGTCGACACCGCCTTCTTTATAATCTGCTAACAACATTATACCACAAGGAATCTGCTGGCAAACGCTCTGCTTTAATTAAGCTCACAGCAATATTATAAAACAAATACATAATAACACAGATATTTTACATTTTCAGGCGCTGCTCCATTTGACAGCAGCCCCCGCTTTAGTTACAATGGAAGATAAGCATTAAGTAAAAAAATCTTTGGAGGTAGAATAAAAAATGAACAAAACTTTAATGATTATTATCGCCGTCGTTGTTATTTTCGCCGGCATTATTATGAGCGGCTACAACAGCCTTGTTTCCATGAATGAAAACGTCAACGGCAAATGGTCGCAGGTCGAAAACCAGCTCCAGCGCCGTAACGACCTGATCCCCAATCTGGTCAATACCGTTAAAGGCTACGCTGCCCACGAAAGCGACGTTTTTAAAGCTGTATCCGATGCCCGCGCTAAATTAGGCGGCGCCAAGACAGTTGCCGAAACCAGCCAGGCCAACGGCGAATTGAGCAGCGCTCTTTCCCGCCTGCTGATGATCGCAGAAAACTATCCTGACCTGAAAGCCAACACCAACTTCCTGCAGCTGCAGGACGAGCTGGCCGGTACGGAAAACCGCATTGCCGTAGCCCGTATGGATTACAACGGCGCAGTTCAGGGCTTCAACGCCAAGATCAAATCCTTCCCGACCGTTCTTTATGCCGGTATGTTCGGTTTTGACGCCCGTGATTACTTTAAAGCAGACGAAAGCGCAAAAACTGTTCCGCAAGTACAATTTTAACCGATAACGGAGCTCACTGATTATGAAACGTTGGCTCGTCCTTTTGATGCTTCTGATCCAGGCGGTCTTTGCCGTCGGGGCAGAAGCGGCGATCCAGGTACCACCTAAGCCAAGCGTGTCCTCCGGCATCTACGTGCAGGACTATGCCGGTGTTTTATCACCGCAGACCTGTCAGGCCCTTAATGCCATCGGACAGGATCTGGATAATAAAACCACCGCACAGGTCGCCGTAGTTACGGTGAAAACACTTGACGGCCAGCCCATTGACGAATATGGACTGACACTGCTGCGGCAATGGGGACTTGGTAATAAAGAAAAGAATAACGGCGCGCTGATCTTAGTAGCTGTCGATGACAGACAATCGCGGATCGAAGTCGGTTACGGTTTGGAAGGCGTTCTGCCCGACGGCCTGACGGGACGGATCCAGGACCAGCAGATGCTGCCCTACTTTAAGCAGGGCCAGTACGAAAAAGGCATCGTGCAGGGCTATCTGACTGTCGCAACTACCGTAGCCAAAAGTTATAATGTCAAGCTGGAAGGCGTGCGTTATAACGGCGGCGCCCAGCAGGGCACAGGCGATACACCGATGCCTGGCTGGATGAAGGCACTGATCGCAGTCGGCCTGATCGTACTCGTCATCGTTGACCATATGTTCTTCGGCGGCATCATCACTCAGTTCATCCTGCTCGCACTTTTGCGCGGCGGCGGACGCGGAGGCGGTGGTGGCGGTTTCGGAGGAGGCTCCGGCGGCGGCGGCGGTTCCAGCAGGCGCTGGTAAAACAAAAATAAAGGACTATCTCATCGAGATAGTCCTTTTCTTTATGCTTATTTTACTTCATCATACAGCATCCTGATGCAGGCATCGACCAGAGCCCCGATACTGGAAACCTCTCTGTCCAGCGGCAGGCCGGAAGCCGCGTATCCTAACGGCAGCTCGGTACAGGCCGTCATCACCGGAAGGTCACGCTCGCGCCACAGTTCTTCTACGAGAGCTTTAGTCACAGCGCCTGCCCGGTCAAGCTCGCCGGCTTTGACATAAAAGATAGCCTGCTGCGCTTTTTCAGCCTGCTCCTCATTGGGCAGATATAAGGTATAACCGTGTTTATCGGCATATTTCTGATACAGACCGCTGGCGCGCGTACCATGCGTCGACAGCATCCAGGCGCCTTCAGGATTGAGCCGCTGGGCCGCCAGGACAGTTTCTTCAATGATATGCACTAACGGCTGCGGCAGAGCAGCTTTAAAATCATCAATAAAATAATGGGCAGTATTGCAGGGCACCGCCAGTACCTCTGCCCCCATATCGCACAGCTGGCGCAGCCGCGCTTCCAGAACCGGCGCCGGACTTTCGCCTTTGCCGAAGATCGCTGTGCTGCGGTCAGGTATCTCACAATCCCCGATCATATATACCACAGGGTGCTCCTGATCTGTTGCCGCCGGACACTTTGCCGCCAGCTGCCGCAGGAACTCTGCCGCCGCCGCAGGCCCCATTCCTCCCAGCACACCCAGTTTTTTACCATTTTTCTTATACTTGGTCACCTTGATCCCTCCACCAGCAAGAACTGTTTTTATTCGTTTATTTTACCACAACCGACCGCGCCAGTACAGCATGCAATTTTTTATATGTATACATACTTTATGTGCTTTACTCTTTAATTATTAATTTGTTATACTAAAGGGGTATAATTAAATAAAAATCTACCCCGTTTGGAGGAATCAGGATGACCAAGAAAAAAATCGTCGTTATCGGCGGAGGCTGGGCCGGCTGTGCCGCAGCTCTTACTGCTGAAAAAGCCGGTGCCGACGTAACTCTGCTCGAGCGTACCGATATGCTTTTAGGCACAGGGCTGGTCGGCGGGATTTTCCGCAACAACGGCCGCTATACTGCCGCCGAAGAATGTATCGCCATGGGTGCAGGCGACCTGTTTACAGTTATGGAAGCCGTTGCAACTCACAAAAACATGGATTTTCCCGGTCATAAACACGCTACTCTTTACAATATCTATAAAATCGAGCCCGCGGTCAAAAAACTGCTCCTGAGCCGCGGCATCAAGCTGCTGATGGCTGATCCGGCCGTTAAAACGGAATACGAAGGCGACACGATCACCGCCGTTATTACCAAAAGCGGCCTGCGCCTTACTGCCGACGCTTTCGTAGATGTCAGCGGTTCTTCGGCTATGCCGCTCAACTGCAATAAACACGGCAACGGCTGCGCCATGTGTATCCTGCGCTGCCACAGCTTCGGCCCCCGCGTCAGCGTCACCACCCAGTCCGGCGTGGAAGAATGGACAGCAGAAAAACCTACAGGGCTCGGCGCCATGAGCGGCTCCTGTAAGCTGTTCAAAGAATCACTGGCCCCTGAGATCGTTACCGAGCTGGAAAAGACAGGCTGCTGCGTCGTCCCGATTCCCGAAGCAATCAAAAAGCATAAAGAAAAGCTGGCTATGAAAGCCTGCCAGCAGTATGCGCTCGACGCTTATGCCGACAACATCGTTCTGCTGGACACCGGCTCAGCCAAGCTGATGACGCCTTATTATCCGCTGGAAGAGCTGCATATGATCCCCGGCTTTGAACGGGCCCGCTTCGAAGACCCACTGTCCGGCGGCAAAGGCAACTCTATGCGTTACTTTAATTTCGCCCATGTCGATGCTTCCTTAAAGGCTGACGGCAAAACCAACCTTTTCTGCGGCGGCGAACGTGCCGGAGCAATGGTAGGCCATACGGAAGCTATCGTCAGCGGCTCGCTGGCCGGGCATAACGCCGCCAGAGCCGCCAACGGTCTGGAGCCAGTCATCCTGCCTGAAACCACAGCTATCGGCGAATTTATCGGCTACGTTGTCAAGCAAATGCTGGATGCCGAGACACGCAATAAAAAATACACCTTCTCCGGCTCAGTTTATTTTGAACGGATGCAGGCCAAAAATCTTTACAGCACCGACGATGATGCTATCAAGGCCCGTGTCGAAGCGGCAGGCTGCACCAATATTTTCTCAAACTTATAAGAAAGATGTGATAATCTGATGGCAACTGTACGCGATATCCTCAAAGCCCTCGACGTTATTACCGGCGGCCGCGTCATCACCGACTCCTTCGGTTACGGCGGCGCTAACCCCTTCGTAGTTACCAAGACCTCCGGTATCCCCGGCAAAGCTGTGACCGAACTGCCCGGTCTCGTCTGGGGCGATCCAGATATGCCCGTCAAAAAAGTAGCGGTTATGATGACCCTGACTGAAAGCGCCATTGAACTGGCCGGCGCAACAGGCATCGACTGCCTTATCGCCCATCACCCAATCGCGGAAGGCTCCAATACCGGCGGTGTTACCGCCAGAGATTACTTTAATCTGTATCATCTGGCTGTTTTTGAGTTGCACGAAGCCTTTCACGGCCTGCATCCCGGTATCGCCTGGATCCACGGCAGCTGCGCCAAACACGTCAACATCCGCTTTGGCGGTGTCCCCGGTAAGATCGTCTGGTATGGCAATGCCCTGCCGGAAGTAGAAACACTGGGCGACCTGCTCAACCGTATCGACACGATCATGGGCACTGATATCGAATCACGCGTGCTCACCTCTGAACGTCAGATCCGCGGCTGTACCGAGATCCACGAAACCTCGATCGCAGCCCGCGCCAAAATCTTTGTCGGCAGCCCCGACAACAAGCTGGGCAAAACCATCACTGTTTTCCCGCATACCGGTTTCTCGGCCGAGGACCTGGAAAAAGCCTACGCCGAATACCCCGAAGCCAACACCGTAGTCTGCACGATCAGCAGACCGCTGCCCGGCGACCCGCTGGTCAAAAAAGCCGAAGAACTGGGCCTGAACCTGATCGCAGGCAACTCTCACGCGCTGGAGATCTTAGAAAACGGAATCCCCCTGGCCTGGGCCCTGCGTCTGCAGATCCCCGAGCTGGATATCCACATCTTCCGCGAACGTATGGTAAGCCTGCCGCTGGATCACTGTGGCTGCACCCACATCGAAAACTACGGCGAAACCATGGCGCGCAATTATCTGCCTAAGCCAAAAACAGAATAACGGAGGGGTTTATGATGAATGGTGGAAAAAGAAAGATCGAACTGATCGAATACGTAGGCCTGTTTTTAGTCGCCTTTTCCTTTTTGATGCTGGTAGTTAACCCCGGCGGTATCGGGAACCTGTTCAACAATATGTTCAACCATGCCGCCCCTATTATCATCAAGGTCTATATCACAGGTTCCATCGGTATCGCGATCATCATCAGCGTTACCATGGGGCGCCTGCTGGAACGCCTTGGCTTTACCGACGCCCTGATGCGTATTTTCGTGCCCCTGATGAAGGTCATCGGTGTCAACGCCGCTGTAGCCGTACCGTCCGTATATAATATCCTCGGCGATATCAACGCTGCCGGCCGTATTGGCGGCCCGATCCTCAAAAAATCCAAGGCCACCAAAGACGAGCAGAAAATCGCTATCGCTACCATGATGCAGTCGCAGTCCTCCTTTGCGATCTTCGTTTTCGGCCTGATCGCTTTGAACGCCGCCAAGGTTTCCGTCTGGGTCGTCGTTTTTCTGGCGGTGTTCCTGCCGGTGCTTTTGACGCCGCTGCTTCTGCGGCTCACTATCTGGCGCGACACCAAAGCTGTCTCGCTTGAAGACTTGCCCCGCTTCACACCTGAAACCGGTTTTCTGCCGACCATCTTCAATGCGGCCAAGGAAGGCGCCGAGCTGTTGTTTTTGCTCATCATTCCCTCCTGCGCCGTAGTTTTTGCGGCAATCGGCGCTTTAGACCATTTCGGTCTGTGGACCGGCATTCAGGCCGGTATCAATACCATGCTCAATGCCTTCAACATCCATGCCGAAACCGGTTCCGTTTCTATTTTAGTCGGCGGGTCGCTGGCAATGGCCCAGCTGAAGGAAATTGCCGCCACGATCGCCCCGCCGCTGGTCGTCGGCTCGTATATCCTGGCTTCCTCCGGCTTCCCGCTGCAGGTCATCTTCGGGCAGATCCCCGCTATCTGGAGCGGCTGCACCGACCTTACCGAACGCGAGGCTATGACGGCAGCCATTATCGGCGCAGTCATCAAGGTTTTAACGGCAGCTTTATTTGCTACCTGTCTGCAATTCCTCTATATGTAATAACAGTATAAGCAAAACCAGCCGCTTGAAGCGGCTGGTTTTATTTTTGTAAAAGCTCAAAATTATTCTTTTTATACCTGATCAGTCCGTCCGCCTGCATCTTACTGAGCTCACCTGACATCGCGCTGCGGTCTACCGCCAGAAAATCGGCCAGCTGCTGCCTGTTAAAGGGTATCGTCAGCTTATTGCTCTGCTGCAGGCGCGCCTGTTCTGAAAGGTACGCCAGCAGCTTTTCCCGCGTCGTCCGCTTCGTCAGATATTCCATTTTCTGAGTCAGAAACAGATTGCGCTCCGCCATCAGCAGGAGCAGATTATGCAGCAGCCTGTTTTCAGCTTCGCTGCGAGCCGAACCCGCCAGCAGACGTTTAATGTCCAGAAAGATCACCGTAGCTCCATTAGGCGCGGCCACACTCACCGTCAGCGGCACCTGCCGCAGACAGGCATAGACCTCGCCGAACAGATGCCCGCAGCCCAGCTGCGCCAGAATATTCTGCCGCCCCCAGTAATCCTCGCGCAGGATATGCACGCTGCCGGCAACGACAAAACCAGCTGTCGTTACCTGCTCGCCCAGCTGCCAGATAAAGCTGTTCCGGGGATAGACCCTCAGCTGCGCATCCAGATTCTGCAGCACTGCCGCAATCTCTGTTTTCACAATACCGCGGAACAAAGATGCCGACGCTATGATCTGCAAATATTTATCCATTCTTCTTTACCTCCGTTGTAAAAACAACAGCTTTCTTCCTACTATCGTACTATAATAAAAACAGAAAGACAACAGGAGGTTCATCATGTTACGCAAAATAATCACTATAGATCAGGAAAAATGCAACGGCTGCGGTCTCTGCGCCCAGGCCTGCCACGAACAGGCCATAGGCATGGTGGACGGCAAGGCAGCCCTGCTGCGAGACGATTACTGCGACGGCCTGGGCGACTGCCTGCCCGTTTGCCCTACCAATGCCATAACCTTTGAAGTACGTGAAGCCTCAGCCTATGACGAAGCTGCCGTTTTGGCCAATAAAGCCAGCCAGGAAGCTGAACTTCCCTGCGGCTGCCCCGGCACACAGGCCCGTTTACTGCATCAGCAGGAACCTGCACCAGCGCAGCAGGCAGCCACGCCCCAAAACAGCGAGCTGCAGCAATGGCCTGTCCAGATCAAGCTGGTCAACCCGCACGCACCCTACCTGCAAAACAGCAGGCTGCTGGTTGCCGCCGACTGTACCGCCTTCGCCTACGGCGATTTCCACCGTAAATTCATAAAAAACCATATCACGCTTATCGGCTGTCCCAAGCTGGACAACGAAGATTACAGCCGCAAGTTGACTGAGATCCTGCTTGCAAACGATATCAAAAGCGTTACCGTCGTCCGCATGGAAGTACCCTGCTGCGGCGGTATGGAACAGGCGGTCAGAACAGCGCTGCAGCAAAGCGGTAAAATCATCCCCTGGCAGGTCGTCACCATCAGCACCGACGGTCAGATTCTGGAAGAAATATAATCTGTCTCTTA
>ERZ1694968.171-NODE-171-length-36090-cov-6.889718_pt1 | contig 36090 bp, 28 predicted proteins | sample MGYA00581610_ERZ1694968 | MGnify/ENA primary metagenome ERZ1694968 (study PRJEB42213, sample SAMN07424363) | human gut metagenome | biome: ENVO:00009003; feature: ENVO:2100002; material: ENVO:00002003 | host: Homo sapiens | place: USA | collected 2014 ... | reverse complement strand
GAGATGAGCGCTAGTCTCGTGGGCTCGGAGATGTGTATAAGAGACAGCTTTATTGTAGCTCAAGACAAACACAAACCGTTCATCGTCTCATCGCAAGGCATAGAAACGAAAGTATTGGGCACACAATTCAACATTTGCAGCTACCGAAAAAACAACGATGTGAGAACCAGCCTGATAGAAGGTTCGCTCCAAATCTATTTTACAGGGAAAGAAAATGAAAGTATCATATTGAGCCCCAACGAGCAAATAAGCATAAAAAACGGAACCATAAAGGTGGACACGATTTCTCATCATGACTATTTTTTATGGAAAGAAGGAATTTACAGTTTTAAAGACGAGTTGCTTGTTGATATACTGAACAAATTGCAACTCTATTATGATGTCCGGATAATCATAAGAAACCCGTCCATCAATCAAGAGAAATATACCGGAAAATTCCGACAACGAGACAGCATCGACGATATTCTCAGAATGTTACAAAAAATACACAAATTCAAGATACAAAAGGATGAAGAAAACAATATCATTACACTTAGTTAATCGAATGTTTAATATCTAAAAAAAATGCCTATGGAAACACATCTGTAAAAACAATGATTGATATCGGAAACATCCGTTATCAACAGACAAGCCTTTATCTACAAAATTCATTTAGTATTCACTTTATTACTTAGAAAAGATATGAAAATGAAAACTTTGTTACCGTCCTTCATGCTTTTCGCCTGTACTTTTCAGACGATAGCGCTTAATTCGGAAACACAAAACACAATCATAAAACTGGAACAGAGCGTGATATCAGTCGGCCAGTTGATCACTCAAATTGAAAATCAAACCGATTATCTGGTCGTTTTCAAAAGTCGTGAAGTAGACATAGAACGTTACATTACTGTCCAAAACACATCCGGGAAAATGATATCCTATCTTGAAGAAGCTTTCAAAGATACTGATATCACCTACGAATTCGACAACCGGTACATCCTCCTGTTGAAAAAGAACGATAAGGGCAGGACATCTCTTATCGGCCAACAAAGCCGGACCATCACAGGTACAGTAACCGACAACAACGGAGAACCCGTCATTGGTGCGAACGTGATCATAAAAGGGACTTCTATCGGAACAGTCACGGATATCAATGGGAAATACACCTTGGAAGTTCCACCAAAAGCCATCTTGCAAATTTCTTACATCGGCTACCTGACAAAAGAAATCGTTATCGATAACAACAAAACGGCCGACGTCATACTGATCGAAGACACCCAAAAGATCGATGAAGTGGTAGTTGTCGGATACGGTACGCAAAAGAAAGGGGAAGTGGCCAGTTCCATTTCCACAATCAAATCCGATAATTTCGTAAAAACACCGACTACGGATGCCGCACAACTGATCAAAGGGAAAGTTCCTGGCCTAAGTATCATTACGCCGGATGCCAACCCGACTTCCACCTCGCAGATCGCCTTACGTGGAATCACCACCTTGAAAGCCAGCTCCAGCCCTTTGGTGCTCATCGACGGGATACCCGGCGACCTGAACTCCGTCTCACCCGATGACATCGAACAGATCGACGTCCTGAAAGACGGTTCCGCCGCCGCGATCTACGGAACCAGAGGAACAAACGGCGTCATATTGATTACCACCAAGAATGCCAATGGAGAAATGCCTACGGAAGTAGATGTCAATGCTTATCTTTCCACCCAGCAAATCACAAAGACCTTGCCGTTCATGAAAGCAGACGAATATCGCCGACGCGTACAGGAAGGATGGCCGGGAGCCCAAGACGACGGTGCATCAACCGACTGGCTGGACGAAGTGACCCGTACACCGTTCACACAGATTTACAACATCAGCCTGCGCGGTGGCAGCCGTACGACCAATTATGTGGCCAGCTTCGAATACCGTGGTCTGAACGGCCTGATCAAACGTACAAACAACCAGATGTTCTACCCGCGTGTAGAAATCACTCATCGCATGTTCAATAACAAATTGAAACTGAACGCAAGCCTGAGCGGTTACAAACAAACCTATTTTTCCGGTTCCGATGGTGGGGGCTACAACAGCGAAGTATATAGAAACGCTTTGATATACAATCCGACCACTCCTGTGTACGACAAAAACGGCAATTATTCGGAAAGCACTAAAAACGAATACTTCAACCCTGTATCCCTCCTGAACGAAGTGGAAGGAGAAAACCAAGCAACCAACCTGCGCATGTTCGCCAATATCACTTATACACCAATCGAAGGATTAGATATCAAATATCTGTTTTCTTCCAATACCTATAACCAAGTCAGAGGATATTACGAGACCCAGCAACACAAATCCACTTGGAAAGACGGCAAAAACGGATATGCTTCCCGTGGTTCCACGCGCTCAAATGAAGATTTGTCGGAACTGACCGTACAATGGAGGAAAACCATTTTTGAAGACCATTCGTTTACACTCTTAGGAGGATATAGTTGGCAAAAGACGCATTACCAGAATTTTTACATGCAGAATTTCAATTTTCCCTCCAATGACTATACCTATAATAATATGGGCACAGGGCAGGCACTGAAAGACGGACGCGGAACGGAATACTCGACGGCCAATGAAAGCAAACTGATCGGTTACTTCGGCCGTCTGAACTACAGCTATAAAGGGAAATATATGTTTGCAGCCAGTCTCCGTCACGAAGGTTCCACCAAATTCGGAGCCGATCACAAATGGGGCAACTTCCCATCTGTTTCTGCTGCATGGAACATCAAAGGAGAACAGTTCCTGGAAGACACCGATGTCTTGTCCATCTTGAAACTACGTGCCGGATATGGTGTCACGGGAACGGTTCCAAGTGATCCGTATATGTCACTGAACACGCTGAACTTCGGAACTTATGTTTATTATAACAATCAATGGATCAAAACCATCAGACCGGATTCAAATGCGAACCCCGAATTGAGATGGGAAAAGAAAAAAGAGATCAACATCGGTGTCGACTTCGGTTTTTGGGAAGATCGCATCACAGGTAATATCGATTACTACAATCGCAAAACAGAAGATTTGTTATGGGACTATGACGTGCCATCTCCTCCTTACCTGTTCTCCCGTATGGTAGCAAACGCCGGATCGATGCGCAACCAAGGAATAGAAGCCGGTATCACGGTCATCCCTGTCCAAACAAAAGATTTCCAATGGACGACATCCATGAATTACTCGACAAACAAAAACGAACTTTTGTCACTTTCCAACGATCAGTTTGTCTCCAGCGGTTACTCGGATCAAGGTTCTACGGGAGAACCCTTACAAACGACAACCCACCGCATTCAGGAAGGACAACCGATTGGTAATTTCTGGGGATACAAAAGTATCGATATCGATGAGAACGGACACTGGATCATAGAAGGAGCCGACGGCAGTCCGAAACCGATATCCCAACTACAACCGACAGACAAACAGATCATCGGGAACGGCCTGCCTAAACATTACTTGAACTGGAACAACACCCTAAATTGGAAAAACTTCGATTTCAACATGACCATGCGCGGTGCTTTCGGTTTCGACATCCTGAACATGCCACGCCTGCAATATGAATCGCCGGTCATGTTGTCAAGAGGGAACGTGCTGAATGCGGCATTCGATACGAAATACGGGAAAGTTCCTTTAGCGGCCGACCAAGAATTACAATATGTCAGCTATTATATCGAAAAAGGCAATTATTGGAAAATCGACAACGTGACCTTAGGATATACATTCAAATTCAATTCTTGGATAAAACGCTTGAGAATCTATGGCACGATTTCCAACCTCGCCACTATCACAGGCTACTCCGGCATTGATCCGGAAGTAAGCATAAGCGGCTTGGCACCAGGAGTCGACAATAAGAACCGTTATCCTTCTACACGGACTTACACATTAGGAATATCTGTCAAATTTTAATCGTAACGTAATTATCATGAATACTTATACAAAATTTTTTTTAGCGTTATGTTGTTCCGGAACAATCGTTTCCTGTAGCAATGACTTGGATGAAAAAGTATATTCCAAAATAACCGAACAAACCTACAATTACACAGTCGACGATTTCTCACCATCTATTGCCAGCGTATATAGCCAACTCAGAAGTTTCCCCAGTCATGGAGGATATTTCACGACACAAGAGGTCAGTGCCGACGCCATCGTCATGCCCCCTAACGCTTCCGGCTGGGATGATGGCGGAGTCTATCGACGTATGCACTACCAAACATGGAACTCCGAACAAGGACACGTCTCAGAAATATGGTCCAACTTCTATCAAGGCGCCTTATTATGCAACAAAGTGATAGAACAAATAGAAAACGGTATTTTACCGGCATCTTCCGAAGCGGACAAAACAATGGGATTAGCGGAATTACGGGCCATGAGAGCCTATTATTATTGGCAAATCTGCGACAATTTCGGAGACGCTCCGTTAGTCACGACAACCACGATGGAACTACCCTCCAAAAGTAACCGTAAAGAGATCTTCGACTTCATAGTAAAAGAACTGAAAGAAATCATCCCTTCTTTAAGTGAAGAACAAGGCGGAAATTTTTACGGACGGATGAACAAATGGGCGGCAAAGACGCTGTTGGCAAACATATACCTGAATGCCAAGGTATATACAGGCGAAGAACACTGGGACGACTGTATCCAACAGTGTGACGACATCATAAACAGCAACAGGTTCGCATTGTCCGACAACTACAAAGCCCCCTTCCGTTCTACAGGCGTGGAAACATCCAAAGAGGTCATTTTCACCATCCCGTTCGATGCAAATATCGCCGGGGGTAATTCGATCCACATGTTTTCCTGGCACGGGGAACTGAAAAAGAAATACGAAACCGAAGCGACTCCTTGGGGATGCGGTTCAGCTATGGGGGTCACTCAATTCATCGACACGTATGATCCCGAAGATTCCCGTCTGGCCGATAGCTGGCTGATGGGCGAACAACGAGCTGCAGACGGAAGTCCTCTATACGGGACATACGACAAAATGGGAGAACCGCTTGTCTATACGAAAGATCTTCCGGACGGGAATTACACCAGTGAGATGGAAGGTTTTCGCATGAACAAATTCGAAATCGTAAAAGGCGAGCAATCCTCATCCGAAACGGATGTGCCTCTGTTCCGATACGCAGAAGTACTCCTGATGAAAGCGGAATGCTTATTGCGTTCGGGAAAACCAGGAGCCGGCCTCTTGGTCACGGAAGTCCGCAAACGGGCATTCAAAGACAATCCCGAATTAGCGATAGTAACCGATGCACAGTTACAAGAAAACAGTTCATATCAATATGGCTATGTGGAACACTACACCGTTACAGACAAAGGGAACACGGACCTCATCCGATTCGGTAGAATGTATGACGAACTGGGTTGGGAATTCGCATGGGAAATGCACCGCAGACGAGACGCCATCCGATTCGGTGTTTACACGAAAAAAAGCTGGCTCTCGCATAAACCACAAGGTGATTACCGATCCGTCTTCCCGATACCCGAAAAAGTTTTGACCTCCAATCCCAACTTGGAACAAAACCCCCATTATAAATAACAAACGTAATCAACTTACAAACCTCGCAGGGAAGCAAGCTTCCCTGCAAATAAAAAATGTCCTTATGAACAAACTTGTAATCCTTCTCCTATACTTTCTTCTCACAGTCACGGCTTTTCCATATACAACCACAGGGCAGGTCCTTGATCCCGCCATGATAGGCTCGTATATCGACCGGTTCAACATGCAAGACAAGGAATTGTATGTGCAACATATTTCAAACGGACAGGCAAAAGAATTCTTATCCGGCAATATACCGCTATTCGAATGTCCGGACAAAAACATAGAGGAAATCTATTATTTCCGCTGGTGGACTTTCCGGAAACATTTGAAAAAGACACCGGACGGGTTCATCGTAACCGAATTCCTTCCGGATGTCCCGTGGGCCGGAAAGCACAACGGCATCTGTTGCCCTGCCTGGTTCCACTTTCGGGAAGGCAGGTGGCTGAAGTATTCCGGTTTCCTCAAAGACTATGCGTACTATTGGCTGAAGGGAGGAGGTGACACGCATTCCTACAGTTTTCCCGTTGCCCATGCAATCTACCAATATTGTCAGATCACGGGGAATTATCAATTGCTGAAAGAGTTATATCCGGAACTTTTACAAAACTATTCAGAGTGGAAGAAAAAAAAATTCATAGCTGAAAAAGGATTGTTCTGGCAAAAAGACGGAGAAGACGGCATGGAAATTTCGATCGGCGGACACGGTTTTCGGGTAACCATCAACTCATATATGGCAGCCGAAGCCGCCACCTTATCCAAAATTGCACATTGGAAAAACGACAACCAAGCACAAGCACTCGAAACCGAAGCCTGCCGGATCAAAGAAAACATGTTCAAATATTTATGGGACCCCAAAGCGGAATTTCTAAAAGTACTGTCTGTTGAAAAAAACGCTTCTTTAAAAGACGTACGCGAACTACACGGATATACGCCTTGGGCATTCGACCTGGCTTCCGCGGACTATGCCGTCGCCTGGAAATTCCTGATGAACACACGACATTTTTTCGCTCCTTACGGGCCAACAACTGCCGAACAATGCCATCCTCAATTCAAAGTTGCTTACGAAGGACATGAATGCCAGTGGAACGGTCCTTCTTGGCCATACGCGACCTCGATGACATTGGTCGGATTGGCTAATTTGTTAAATAATCAAACGCAATCTTTTGTAGATTCACGAGATTTCATAACTTTATTCTCGATTTATGCACGAAGCCTGTATAAGAAAGACGCGAATGGCATACTAACACCATGGATTGACGAAAACCTGAATCCTTTTACTGGCGATTGGATATCCAGGACAATGTTGTCAACACGTCACCAAAAACCCGAAGAACGCGGAAAAGATTATAATCATTCTTTATTCTGCGACCTCGTCATCAACGGGTTAATCGGAATCCGGCCAAGTGAAGAAGAGGAACTCGATGTCAACCCGTTGATACCGGAAGGATATTGGGATTACTTTTGCCTGGACAATCTGACTTATCGTGGCAAAACAATATGCGTGCTTTATGATAAGACAGGTGATAAATATAAACGAGGAGCCGGACTGTCGATTTTCATCAACGGGACAAAGACAGCCACCTCTCCTACTTTGACAAAAATAAGTTGCAAATTATAACATTAAATTTTAAAACCATGAAACAGTATTTTGTACTACTCTTTGCCTGTATGGCACTATGGGGATGCGGCGGACAAGACCAAATAGAAACCCCGCCTTTGAAAATAATCGACCAGATAGACTTCTCGCACGTGCACATCCGGGACAACTTCTGGTCGCCACGTCTCGCCAAGCACACATCGGCTACACTCCCTGTCTGTATCGACCAAATAGAGAACCAAACCGGAAGAATGCAAAATTTTGAAAATGCAGCCAGAGGGACAGGGAAGCATTCCGGTATCTTCTTCGACGATTCGGACGTATATAAAGCGTTGGAAGGTATCGCCTACAGCCTGATCAACAACCCGGACCCCGAACTGGAAAAGAAAGCGGACGAATGGATCGACAAGATCGCGGCAGCCCAACAACCGGACGGATATATCAATACATTCTACACACTGACCGGACAAGACAAACGTTGGAACAACATGGACAAGCACGAGATGTATTGTGCCGGCCACATGATGGAAGCCGCCGTCGCCTATTACCAGGCAACCGGAAAACGGAAACTGCTCGATGTGAGCATCCGTATGGCAGACCACATGATGGAACTGTTCGGTCCCGGCAAGCGCCATTGGGTGCCGGGACATGAGGAGATCGAATTGGCTTTGGTGAAAATATACCGGACAACCGGTCAGGAAAAATATCTCGACTTCGCCAACTGGCTGCTCGAAGAACGCGGACACGGACACGGGAGCATGGGTGGCGAAGGGAAATGGGACCCAGCCTACTACCAGGATGTTATCCCGGTAAGAGAACTGACCGACATTTCGGGGCATGCCGTCCGTTGCATGTACCTGTACTGCGGGATGGCCGATGTGGCAGCCTTGAAAAAAGACACCGCTTATGTCGAGGCTTTGAACCGCCTCTGGGACGACGTAGTACTACGTAACATGTACGTGACCGGCGGGATCGGCTCTTCACGGCACAACGAAGGCTTTACCGAAGACTATGACCTGCCGAACCTCGATGCCTACTGCGAGACATGCGCTTCCGTCGGGATGGTCTACTGGAACCAACGCATGAACCAGTTCACAGGCGATTCGAAATACATAGACGTACTGGAACGTTCCATGTACAACGGTGCGCTAGCTGGCGTCTCACTGGCTGGAGACCGCTTCTTCTACGTCAATCCGCTGGAATCGAACGGAGACCATCACCGCCAGGCCTGGTACGGGTGCGCCTGCTGTCCGAGCCAGATCTCGCGCTTCCTGCCTTCCATCGGGAACTATATCTATGGGACATCGGACAAGGCCTTGTGGGTAAACCTCTTCATCGGAAACACCACCGAAGTCACGATCGACGGGAAAAAGGTCGTCATGAAACAAGAAACGGACTACCCTTGGGACGGGCTGGTCAAGCTGACCGTCACCTCCGAACAACCGCTCGGCAAGGAGTTGCGCATCCGTATCCCCGGATGGTGCAAGTCATACACCCTGTCGGTCAACGGGAACAAAGTCGACAGTACGACCGACAAGGGATATACCGTCATCAAGGAATGGAAAACCGGCGACTTGATCGTGCTCAACATGGACATGCCGGTCGAAAAAGTATCAGCCGACCCGCGCGTGCGGCAAAACACGGGCAAGCGCGCCCTGCAACGCGGACCGCTGGTCTACTGCCTCGAAGAGACGGACAACGCGAAAGACTTTGCCGACCTCGCACTGACGCCCACCTCCTCATTCGAGGTCAAAGACGAACCGGACAACCTGGGTGGCATCCGCTCAATCAAAGCCATATCGAATGGACAAACACTACATTTCATTCCTTACTATGCCTGGGACAACCGCAAAGCAGGCAAGATGAAAGTATGGATCGATTATCAAGAATAACATAACATCATCCTATCACCATGAACAAATTGAAAAAAATTTTCCTGACAGCAGTCGCCACCCTCACGGTGGCGACTGTCTCGGCCGCCGGCGAAGAACCCGCAGCCGAAAGTTACCGGAACAACCGACACCCGCTCTTGCAAAAAGACTACATCCAACTGCCTCTCGGAACCATCCGCGCCGAAGGGTGGATGCACGACCAACTGACCCGTATGCGCGACGGAATGACCGGCCACTTGGATAAGGTCTACACGAAAGTAATGGGTCCCCGAAACGGATGGCTCGGCGGTGACGGTGACGTGTGGGAACGGGGTCCGTACTGGATCGACGGACTTCTGCCGTTGGCTTATCTCCTGAACGACCAAGCCCTGATCGAAAAGGTACAACCTTGGATCGAATGGACCTTGGCATCACAAAAGCCCAACGGCTACTTCGGCCCCGATACCGACCGCGACTACGAACCCGGTCTGCAACGCAACAACGCGCAAGACTGGTGGCCCAAAATGGTCATGCTGAAAGTCATGCAACAATACTACACGGCTACGCAGGACCGGCGCGTGATCGACTTCATGACCCGATATTTCCGATACCAACTGGACGAACTGCCCAAAAACCCGTTAGGCAAATGGACCTTCTGGGGCGAACAGCGCGGAGGGGATAACCTGATGGTCGTCTATTGGCTGTACAACATCACCGGCGACAAATTCCTGTTGGATTTAGGCGAGTTAATCCATAAACAGACGTTCAACTGGACAGATATCTTTTTAAATCAAAATCATCTCAGACGCCAACACAGCCTGCACTGTGTGAACCTCGCACAAGGTTTCAAGGAACCGATCGTTTATTACCAGCAAGGCAAAGACTCCAAGCAAATCCAAGCCACCCGCCAAGCGGTCAACGACATCCGTCACACCATCGGATTGCCTACCGGCCTTTGGGGAGGAGACGAACTGCTGCGCTTCGGCAAACCGACGACAGGCTCAGAGCTCTGTACCGCCGTAGAGATGATGTACTCACTGGAAACGATACTGGAGGTCACAGGGGACATGCAATGGGCCGACTACCTGGAGCGCGTGGCATACAACGCCTTGCCCACTCAAGTGACCGACGACTACTCCGCCCGCCAGTATTACCAGCAGACCAACCAGATCGCCGTCACCCGCGAGTGGAGGGAGTTCTCCACCCCGCACGACGACACCGACCTGCTTTTCGGCGAGCTGACCGGCTATCCCTGTTGCACGTCCAATCTTCACCAAGGCTGGCCCAAATTCGTCCAGAACCTCTGGTACGCGACTGCCGACAACGGACTCGCCTCCCTGCTCTTCGCCCCCTCGCAAGTAACGGCACGAGTGGCAGGAGGAATCGAGGTGAACCTGAAAGAGGAAACGGCCTATCCTTTCGAGGAGACAGTACGCTACCATGTTTCGTTTACGGACAAGAAAGTGAAAAAGGTCTTCTTCCCCTTCCACCTGCGCATACCGGGCTGGTGCAAGCAACCGGTGGTCAAGCTCAACGGCAAACCGCTGACGGTCGATGCCTATCCCGGAACCGTCACACGTATCAACCGGGAATGGAAAGAGGGCGATATCCTATCCCTCGAACTGCCGATGGAGGTGACCGTCAGCCGCTGGTATGAAAACAGCGCTGTTGTCGAACGGGGACCGCTGGTCTATGCCCTGAAGATGAACGAGAAATGGGAAAAGAAAGCGTTTGAAAGCGATAAGTCCGACGTGTACGGCAAATGGTATTACGAGGTGACGTCTGACAGTCCCTGGAACTACGCCCTGCCGGCCCGTTCCTTCTCGCCCGACCGGATCAAGGATGCTTTCACGGTAGAAAAATCAGACATTACCACCCCCTATCCATGGAATGTCGAGAACGCCCCCATACGCATCAAAACGAAGGCAATGCGACTGAACGGCTGGACGCAAGTCAGAGGCTCGGCAGGTCCGGTACCCTACTACACGCAGCAAGGCAAAGACTTTGGCGACGAGGAGACGATCGAACTGATCCCTTACGGATGCACGACCCTCCGGATTACGGAATTTCCGGTAAGATGATCCGGCTCTCCATCCCGCCCCACGTCCGTCCGGACAGGGCGGGACGGATCGTACCGAAAGTCCCCTACGTTTGCCGCATTGAACTATTTACGACGCCAAGTTACTACCACCCATAAACCGAATTTGTACCTCGATATTGAGTGTTTTGCAAAATTCCTTTACATTTGTACTTTACAAAAAAAACACTCGCAGGGCATGAGAACATTCCTTATCATTCTACTGGGCACGCTTTCGCTCCTCCTCCCCCGGTCCGGCTGGTCGCACGACCTTTATTTCCGCCACTATACCAACAAACAGGGATTGTCGCACAACACGGTTTATTGTGCCCTACAGGATAAAAAAGGATTCATGTGGTTCGGGACGGACGACGGATTGAACCGTTTCGACGGACATCAGTTCCGGATATACCGCTACAACTCGTACGAGCCGGAAAGTCTGCCGAACGACAGGATCATCAGCCTTTTCGAAGATTCGACCGGTAGGATATGGGTCTGCACCTATTCCCACACCTGCTATTACGACTATCAAACAGATGCTTTCCATCCCCTGACCTTTTCCGACAGCAACAACGCCCCAGAATATTTCCAACAAATCAGAGAAGATAAAAAAGGGAATTTGTGGCTGATGAGCTACAACCGGATCGCCCGCTATGCCCTTTCAGGCGAAAGCAGTCCGCATTTCTACCCCGAAGGGGAGCAGATAAGCATGATAGACATCACGATGAACGAAGAGAGCGAGCCGATCCTCGCCGGACGCAGCGACCTGTTTTTCTACAAACCGGAGGCAGACAAATTCGCCCGTATCCCGATACTGACTGAAAAGGAAAAAGAAAATCCGATCAACCTCACCAAGCTTTGCCTCGTGCCGGATTGGGGAATACTGGTCGGGACAGACCGGGCAGGACTCAAGTTTTACGACCGGCACAACCGGAAAACGGAAACAGTCATCCCAGATATACAGGTTCGCGACATCAAGCAGTGTAGTGAGAATACGTACTGGATCGCATCCGAGTCCGGTGTCTACATCCTGAATATGGCAGACCGGAGCATCACGCACCTGCAAAAATCGTTGACAAACGAATATACGATCTCCGACAATGCAGCCTATTCGATCACAAAAGACCGTGAAGGAGGGATATGGGTTACCACCTTTTTCGGAGGAATCAACTACCTGCCCAAAGAATATGTCCCGTTTAAATATTTTATCGGAGGGAAAACCCATCCGGGAATGCCGGGAAATGCCGTACGTGAAATCTGTCCGGACCGATACGGCAACCTCTGGTTAGGAACGGAAGATAACGGGATCAACCGCTATAACCCGACTACCGGCAAGATCACGAACTTCTCCCGTACCAACCCAGTCCACCCGCTTTCGGCAACCAATATCCACGGCCTGCTTGCCGACGGCAGCCGGTTGTGGGTAGGGACATTCAACACCGGAATCGACCTTCTGGACATCCCTTCCGGGAAAATCATCAAACGATATACCCGGAACAATACCGACAACCTGCTTCCGGCAGACTTCATACTCTGCTTTTGCAAACTCTCCGAAGACGAAATCCTGATCGGGACCTCCGAAGGGCTTGTCCTCTTCCATAAAAAAGAAGAATGTTTCACCCCTTGGAAAACAGAGATTAAGTCGATGGTACGTCAAATCTACAAAGACAGCAAAGGGGATATCTGGGTTGCGACCACCTCCGGCGCTTATCGCTATTCTAAAACTGACAAGAAGTTAGCGCACTATACATCCAACCGCGAGCGGTCACAGACCATCGGCGACAACAACGTGACATCCATATTCGAAGATTCGAAAAAACGGATTTGGGTGGCAACGACCTATGGTTTCTCCCTCTACAACGAGATATCGGATTCATTCAACCGCATCACGGTTGAAAACGGACTGCCCAGCAATATCGTACACCGTATTTTAGAAGACGACGAACATCTTTTCTGGATTGCAACGGCCAACGGGCTGGTTCGTTTTAACCCGGAAACATATGTGATGAAGACTTTCTCGTACACGGATGGCTTGCCCGAAACGCAATTCAACTATTGTTCTGCCTACAAGATGCCGGATGGGACCATGTATATGGGAACGATAAACGGAATGATCGCCTTTAATCCGCGCGATTTCAAAGAGGATGTTTATTCACCGTCGGTATGTATCACTCGCATAGATGTGCAGGACGACCGCATCGGTGCCCCTAAATATAATGTCAACCAGATTATGAAAAACGGAGAATTGAAACTTCCGCATAACCGCTCCACTTTTACCCTTTCGTATGTGGCATTGAGCTATACATCTCCAGACGCGATCCAGTATGCCTACCGTTTGGAAGGGAGTGACAAAGACTGGATCTATATGAAGCAGAATAAAGACGTGACCTTTGCCAACCTGTCACCCGGCGACTATGTTTTCCGGGTAAAATCGACCAATAGCAGCGGGGTTTGGCAAGATAACGAGACGACTCTTCGGATCACGGTGACACCGCCATTCTGGGCTACCGGATGGGCATTACTCATTTATTTCACGATCTTATGCCTGCTGATCGTACTCTGGTATAACTATAAAAAAGCCAAACTGGAAGAAAAACACCGCATCAACCGTGAAATATTCGAAAGTAAGAAGGAAAAAGAACTTTATAATGCAAAAATACAGTTCTTTACCTTTATCACGCATGAAATACGGACACCTCTTACCCTGATAAAAGCCCCGCTGGAAAAAATCCTTCGTTCAGGGGATGGAACGCCCGCCACACAGGAGAACCTACGAATCATCGAGAAAAACACTGGGCGACTGTTAGACCTAAGTAACCAACTATTGGACTTCCGCAAGACGGAAAGCCGCGGGTTCAAACTGAACTATGTCAAGACCGATGTCGTCCTCTGGCTGGAAACGATCCTGCATCCGTTCCGTCCGGCTTTCGAACAGGGAAACAAGAATTTCACAGTCAAGCTGCCGGATCTACCTTTCGAGGCCTGTCTGGACCGAGAAGCATTCTCGAAGATCGTCAGCAACCTGGTCAGCAATGCACTGAAGTACTCGGACAGCCGGATATCGCTCGAATTACTCCCTCCTTCAGGTGAAGAGCGCATGTTCACCCTGCTCGTCACCAACGACGGGCATCTGATACCCGACAGTGAAATCGAAAATATATTCAATCCGTTCTACCGCCTCAAAGAGACAGAAAACCAGCAAGGAAGCGGTATCGGTTTGTCGCTGGCCCACTCTTTGACCGAATTCCACTGCGGCAGACTGTTCTATCGACAAACGCCGGACGGCTTGAACCAGTTTGTCCTGATGCTCCCAGAACAGCAGGAAGACAGTTTCCAGACCACTGCTGGAAAAGAGAAAGCGGAAATAGTCACATTGGCCGAAACGGGCAAATCGGTTATCTTAATTGTCGAAGACCAAAATGATATGCGCCATTTCATCGCCCGCGAACTGGCGGAAACATATCAAGTGCTAGAAGCGGAAAACGGGAAAGTAGCTCTTGATCTGGTCCGTAAAAACACGGTCAACCTAATCATCAGCGATGTCATGATGCCGATCATGGACGGCTTCGAACTTTGCAACGAAATGAAAAACGATGTCAATGTCAGCCATATCCCGTTTATCCTGCTGACAGCACAACACAACCTGCAATCACGCCTGAAGGGACTGAACTCTGGAGCCGATGCCTATATGGAGAAACCGTTCTCTATCGAACTGCTGACGGCCCAAGTGGGCAACCTTTTGAAAAGCCGTAAGCTACTGAACAAAACCTATTTGGAGAAGCCGTTCGCCCCGGTAGCCTCTCTCGCCGTTTCGCAGGTGGATGATATTTTCCTTCGCAAACTGAACGATTATTTGGAAGAACACCTCAGCAATGAAGCACTCTCCGTTGAGATGCTTGCCGATACGATGGGAATGAGCACTTCCAGCCTCTACCGCAAAGTTAAGGGTCTGTCCGGTCTTTCTCCTAACGACTTCATCCGCATTGCCCGCTTAAAGAAGGCGATCCTGCTGATGCAGAACGGAGAGAACCGCATCAGCGAGATCGCTTTCCAAGTCGGCTTTTCGTCACCTGCCTACTTCTCCACCTGCTTCCAGAAGCAGTACGGAAAGACTCCATCAGAATATATGAAGCACTTAAAAATTGAGAATTAAAAATAGAGACCGATCATTATTTTTTAATTCTCACCGCTCTGCCACTGGGAAAGCAGAAATCCTCAACCTTGCCGCTCCCATAGGGACCAAGGTGATTTCATCCAGGCAGTCGGACTTGCGGGCGTTTTCGTATGGAAGGACTCCGCATAATCCGTATTCGTCAATTTTCCACTCCGGCACCAAACGTCCCTGAGCCTTAAATTCCATCGGGACGGAAGAGAGAGTGAAAGGATTGTTGTCCGACGGCCAGTTTCTGCGTTGCAACGTGATAGGTGACTGGACTCTCAAGGCATAATTCCACGGGCTTGCAGGCAGAATCTCGAATGTCGGCCATGCGGAGGCATCCGCTCCTTCCTGCCATTTGGAATCCCAAACAGCAGTCTCGGTGCTGGGCATTTGCTTGTATTCTTCCTCTATTTTCAAGGACAGGGTTAGCGGACCGTAATCGACACTGACACTATTCTTATTTACCTGCCACTGACGAACGGCATATTCCATCGGAAGGTTCAGGACTACCTCATCGCCATCTTTCCATTCCCGTTCTATACAAGCGTATGTTCCGGGAGCAAGCTTTGTTTGCTGTTTTTTTCCGTTGATCAAGACAGAAGCATTTTTACACCAGGACGGGATGCGGAGATAGAAGGGGAAAGATACGTTTTCGGACGTTCCAACCGTAAAACGTGTCATTTCCTCAAACGGATAATTCGTCTGTTCGCGTAAGGTGATTTCCGTTCCATCGCCCACCTTTACATTTGCCTTACAAGAATTGTATAAAACGGCGGCTACCCCGTTATCCGGCGTTGCCAACACCAAATGTTCGACATAATAAGGCCAACCGAAACCATGATTGTGCTGACAGCAACGACTGCTGAACGGGTTCATGGCCAAGAACGGACCGGAATTATCCAATCCCGGATGATGATTGCGAGAATCGCTGATCGCCATATTCGGACAAGTCAGATAACGAAGCGCCCGGTAATCAGGCATCAAAGAAGCTGGATAACTGTTGAACGCAACATCTTCGAGGTGATCAGCCCAATAAGGATCGCCACTGATCAAAAGCATGATCTCGTCGGAAGCCATCTGCTCCACAAAACCACAAGTCTCCGTACCCTGTCGAGGATCGAAGAAACCGATACGGGCATTCTCATCCGCCCCAAACATTCCACCAGGAACTTGGCCGAAAGCACGGCGTACCAAACTCTGGACATTATAGCTGGCAGCCAACATCGCCGAATCTTTTGTAAACAGAAAATAAGTGGCAGGTTCGCGAAAACACTGGGCAACATTCACATTGTGCCAGTTAGGAAGCTGAGTTGATTTTGTCCAATCCGCCGTATTCCTGTGAATCTTTTCGGCCAACCGAAGAAGTGACTCGTCACCCATGCGGTTATACAGCCAAACCACACTCCAAAGATTATCCCCCCCGCGGCTATTTTCCCAATAACTCGACAGGAAAGCGTCATCAGGAACCGTTTGCAGATAATGACAATAGCGGGTCATGAAGTCAATCACCCGGTTATCGTTCGTATATTCATGATAAGATTGCATGATCCAAAGGACGATCATGTTCGGCCAAAAATCCTGCTTGCCGTTATTCAAATGCACCGGCCCGAAATTACCATCCGCTCGCTGACTTGACAAGATGGCCTCTATCCAGAATTTCGTTTCCTTCAACAAAGTCTCGTCTCTCAAGGCATACGCCATGTTACCATACCCTCGCAACCAGTAGGGCACTTCTTCCCACCCCCATTCACCTCCGTTTTTCAACCAGGCATTGTTTTCCTTTTGCAGCCAGGCACTAATCTCCCCCAAATGACCACAAAGTCCATCCTTCTGTAATTCGATCTGCCGCCTGATCCAGCCTTCTGGCTCGATACTTCCGGCGGGCAGCTTAATAAATTGCAACGGTTGCAACGGAGCCCGGTTACTTACATAGTAATCATTATGAGATGCAGTGGACAAACGTTCCATTGTCCGGATCTCTTGCGTCTGCTTACCTGCACACGACGCCAACAGAATTGAGAAAAATAAAATCGTCTTTTTCATGCTTATCAGATTTATTGGGCAAAGAAAAGGATTATGACAGAAAAACATGATAAGAAATCAATCAAAAACATATAAAAATCGTTCTATCACTTTCTCCTGATGAAAAAACAATAGAACGATATTAAATTCTTTGGTTACTTATCTTTCTAAAGAAAAGCAACAATCACTTTCTCAACTGGCTCAGTCCATAATACAGCAAACGGAGTACAACCGACAATCCGTAAAAGCCACACGTAATGAGTAGCATCCACAACGATTGTGTCCAAAGCTCGGACCAGCTTGTACCGTATGCTATGATTGAGATAATGTTCATCAGATAAGCGAGCGCGATACAGACACAGAATATCTTGATTTCCGTTTTTTGTCTCTTTACAGATAATACGATCTCTTTCATAATCATGCAAAATTTAGATACGGTATTTTATATTCATCCGGGAAAGTAATCACCCGTCCTTCATCAATCGCCTGCAAGCCCAACAAACCCAAAACAGAGGAATAGTAAGCTTCTTCCACCAGGTTAGGAGCCGGTTTTCCAGTAATAGCCGCTTCGCAGAAAGCAGTAACCAACTCGATAGAACCGTCGCCAGCAGCTCCTACCGATGACTGTCCACTGATCGTTGTGACATTGTCCATGATCAGATGTCCCTTGTTTACCGATGCAGTTTCAGGAACCCAACTCGGGCCGGCAAATGAAACATTGTCGAAGATCTTATGTTCGATCTGGTTGATCAACTGCATGATACCAGGAGCAGGTTCGACATCTTCAAAATAATATTTACCTTTTTCCGGTTCCATCGTGCCCTTGCTTCCCATAATCTCTTCTTCAAGGCCATAAAACTTGTTGGCAATCATCGACTCATAGGTCATCTTCACACCATTCGGATAATGATAAATCAAATTGATACTGTCATACACTTCGCGACCATCCTTCCAATAGACGATATCTCCCATGCCGGCTACCTTTTCGGGAAGCATCCGGAGCGCCCAGTTTCCAACCTGCAACTGATGGGTTGCCAATTCTGTTACCAAGCCGCATGAATATTCCTTATATAAACGCCAGTTGATCTTACGTTCCAAATCGGGAGAAGGGACCGGACGGCGCCAGTCGTTATTACGGAACCAATACGCCCGTATCGAATTTATCTCTCCCAACAAGCCGGCATGGATCATTTCCATCGCCTTTATATATTTCGGATCATACAAGCGCTGCTGGCCGATAAACATCACCTTGCCGGATTCCTTAAACACATTATACATATCCAGACAGTCAGCACACGTCATCGCCATCGATTTCTCGCAGAAGACATGCTTTCCGGCATGCAAGGCGTCTATTGTGATATGCGCATGTTCGTACAGCGGAGTGGCGATCATGACAGCTTGTATATCTCTATCATCCAAAAGCTTCCGGTAATCGTCATATGTCTTGGCTTTCGGATAGAGAGCCGAAGCCTCTTTCAGGTGGGGAGGATAATTATCACACAAGGCAACCACATCGGCATACGGAATCGTCTTCAGGTTATTCAAGTGGTACTGTCCGCGCGAACCTGTACCAATAAATCCGATCCGCACTTTCTCCTTTGCGATCTGCACCTTATCGTCGGCACTACAGGACTGCAACCAGGGAAACGCGGAAAGCAGCACACCGCCTCCACCAATCATTCCCAACTCCTTAAAGAAGTCCCGCCGGCTTAAATTGACTGAATTCTCATCATTTTTCATAACTTATATACATGTTTTTCATAAATATCAAATTGAGACGCGATTACCGGAACACGCTCGTCGCCGCAGATCATAAAGGCAGTTGTCAGAATCTCCGCCACCACCGGATCTTTCGCCACCACCGACACCATTTTCTTATCCTCCACGAATGTTCCCGTATGCGGGTTCACGATATGGCGCGGATGGGAAGGCATATTTCCCGATATCGATAACGAACTATCACTCAACTTCAAATCGGCAATCCGCTCTTTCGTAAACGGATTGTCAAGACCCACCGGCCAATATTCGCCGCACGGATGCGTACCGACCGCCAGAACCGAACTATTTCCGAAATTGACAAGCGCCTTACCAATCCCGTTTTCTTCCAACAGTTCCCGTATTTTAGCAAGCGCATATCCTTTCCCGTACCCGCCGAGATCAATGTGTAAAGATTCAGAAAAGAAAAAAATGCTTTTATCTTCTTCCGTCAGCAATACCTGGTCGAATCCCTGCAAAGTTATATCGAAATATCCTTCCGTCAGCTCATTGTAACGCTTGCAGTTCAACAATATATTCCAAAGCTCTTCCCCCACCGTCACCGGATAGTGTCCGGCTTCCCGGTTAACAAATGAAACCTCACTCTCCGGATCGAACCGGTTCAGCATTTTATCTAATCGCTGCACTTCCGATTCGACCTTTTCCCAGACCGTACCAAGAAGGCGGGGATCACTGCCGACCATCAAGATGTCAAACTGCGTTCCCATTACCGACGACATAGATCCATGGAAAAGCCCAGAAGCCGCATAATAGTTAGAATAAGCCATTTGTTACCTGTTATTTTTTACATGGTTCAAAGAGGTGTGCGTACACACTCTGCAAATATAGGGGATTTGTTCGTTTCACAAATAGAATTAGGCAACCTTTTTCTCAAAAGGTTGCCTAATTAGCGTTTATTTTCGTTTAAAACATTTATTACAACTCAACCTTCGCCAAGCAGAATTCCTTTTCCGGATGATAAGCCAGAACGCAGTGCCAAGCCTGTTACATTTTATTGGCACAAGAGTTCCACTGGCATGGTACTCCCGTTTCATGGGCAGGAAACAGTAGTTTCATAGGTAGGGAACGACCGTTACATAGGCAGGAAACAACACCAGCACTGCTATCTCCTCACCCTTTTGATGCCTCCGAGGCTGAAAAAAGAAACCAGCCATTCGTTTATTACAAGATAATAGCTTACATTTGCATCTAAAAGTATTATCTAAAATCTATGATTCCGATGAGTACACAAATTAGTAAAAGCCTGATAGCGCTTTTCTTTTTAGGAATGTTCGTAACCGGTTGCAATACTAACACGAAGCAAACGGCCGATAATGATATTAAATTCGATTCTATCCGGGTGGATAGGACCTATCATCTGCTGAATAATCCCGATAATCCCAATTGCAACTTGCAATTGAACTTCACCTATCCTGCCAAATTTTCCGATAAGGAGATTCTGAAAAAGATACAGAATGACTTTGTCCTCTCCTACTTCGGCGAGAATTATGAGAACCTGTCTCCAGAAGAGGCGGTCGCCAAGTACACGGAAGACTATCTGAACAACTATAAAGAACTGGAAGCCGATTTCAAGGCAGAGTTGGAAAAGAAGGACGATCTGCCGGTCGGAGCCTGGTTCTCTTATTTCGAAATGTCATCGGATGAAATCGTCTACAACCAGAATGACATTCTGAGCTATACTGTAAGTTTCGAAAACTATACAGGCGGTGCACACGGTTCGCATGCCTACAACAATCACGTGATCAACTTGAAAACAGGCAATGCAATCACAGAAGAAGATATTTTCATCGAGAACTTCCAGGACAGCCTCGCACAGATATTGATCGATCATATTGCCAAACAAAACAAGGTGGAGAATCCGAAAGATTTGGAAAACATCGGTTTTTTCAGTGTCGAAGAAATTTTTCCGAACGGTAATTTCCTGGTCGACGAGGACGGCATCACGTATACCTTTAATGAATATGAGATCGCCGCTTACGTGGTAAGGGAAACAAACGTATTCTTACCCTATGCGGAAATCCTATATCTATTGAAAAAAGACAGTCCAATTGCGAAACTAATTGACAATTGACAAATAAAATATAACAATAATCCCATACATATAATTTATGGATAACAGTGCAACAATATCCTCCCAATTGTCAATTGTCAATTGTCAATTGGGGGTTCTAAAGTCTTACTTTCCAACGCTAACCGATGCGCAAAAGCAACAGATAGACGCCCTGTTTGATTTGTATTCAGACTGGAATTCCAAAATCAATGTAATTTCACGCAAAGATATAGAGAACCTGTACCTGCACCACGTACTTCATTCGTTAGGTATCTTGAAAATGCTGAAATTCAGAGAAGGATCGACAATTATGGATATCGGTACGGGAGGCGGTTTTCCCGGCATACCACTTGCGATCCTGCTCCCTGAAGTACAGTTTCATTTGGTAGACAGTATCGGAAAAAAAATCAAGGTCGGACAAGCTGTAGCCGAAGCGATCGGTCTGAAAAACGTCACTTTCCGCCATTGTCGTGCCGAAGAGGAAAAACAATTATTCGACTTTGTCGTGAGTCGTGCCGTCATGCCACTGGCCGATCTGGTAAAAATCGCCCGTAAGAATATAAAGAAGGAACAACAAAATGCACTTCCTAACGGTTTGATTTGTCTGAAAGGAGGAGAGTTGCAGCATGAAATATTGCCATTCCACAAGCAAGCTGTCAGCCTCAACCTGAGTGACCATTTTAAAGAAGAATTTTTCCAAACTAAAAAAGTTGTTTACGTACCGTTATGATTACAATAAAATCGTTTGAGTTCAATTATTTCCAGGAAAACACATTCCTGCTGTATGATGATACACGCGAGGCCGTACTGATCGATTGTGGTTGCTGTCGCAAGGAAGAAGAAAAGGAGTTAACCGACTTTATCCTCGAAAACAAGTTGACATTAAAGCATTTGCTCTGTACTCATCTGCACGTGGATCACGTATTTGGAAACGGTTTTATATATAAGACATACGGTTTGAAACCCGAAGCGAACAAGCAGGATGTCGAGAAACTACCCTCTCCGGACGAACAGGCCAAGTTGTTCGGACTCCGTCAGCATGTCGAGAACGTCCCGGTTGAAAAATATATCGTAGGAGGCGAGATCATTAAGTTCGGCACATCCGAACTTCAAGTGCTGACAGTTCCCGGACATTCACCCGGCAGCATCGCTTTCTATAACAAAAAGAACGGCTTTGCGATCGTCGGCGATGCACTGTTTGCCGGAAGTATCGGCCGTACCGACCTTTGGGGTGGAAACCAGGAGGTATTGGTTGCCGCCATCCACGACAAACTCCTTTCACTTCCCGACGAGACAGTAATCTATCCGGGGCATGGACCGGAAACAAGAGTCATCGATGAGAAGTTCAACAATCCCTATTTGTAATTGACAATTAAGAATTAATTCATAAATCATAAATCACAATATTATGGACACAAATAAATTTGTAAACCGCCACGTTGGTATCTCGGCAGAAGACATTCCTTCCATGCTGCAAGCCATCGGCGTCAAGTCGGTTGACGAACTGATCGATCAGACCATCCCGTCCGACATCCGTTTGAAAGAACCGCTTAACCTTCCCGAACCCATGACGGAACGTGAGTTCGCAGAACACATCTCGGAGTTGGCATCCAAAAACGAAGTCTTCACTTCTTATATCGGAATGGGTTGGTATGACACAGTATGTCCGGCTCCTATCCAACGTAACGTATTTGAAAATCCGGTTTGGTACACTTCCTACACTCCGTACCAGGCAGAAGTTTCACAAGGACGTCTGGAAGCGTTGTTGAATTTCCAGACTGTTATCGCTGAACTGACCGGCCTGCCGCTAGCCAACTGTTCCCTGCTGGACGAAGCGACAGCAGCAGCCGAAGCGGCAACCATGTTCTACGGTAGCCGTAGCCGTGCACAGGTGAAAGCAGAAGCCAATACGTTGTTTGTCGACGAAAACGTATTCGCCTCTACACTGGCCGTTATCAACACTCGCATGATCCCGCAAGGCATCAAGGTCGTTGTGGGTGATTACAAAACATTTGAATTCACACCGGATGTATTCGGGGCTATCGTCCAGTATCCGAATGCCGACGGTTCGATCGAAGATTATAAAGAATTCATCGTACGTGCCAATGCCGGTGGAGCACGTGTCGCCGTTGCTGCCGACCTGATGAGTCTTGTCCTGCTGACTCCTCCGGGAGAATGGGGTGCAGATGTCGTGTTCGGAAGCAGCCAACGTTTCGGTATCCCGATGTTCTACGGTGGTCCGTCCGCTGCATTCTTCGCCACGAAAGACGAATACAAGCGTTCCATCCCCGGACGTATCATCGGCATTTCCAAAGATGCCTATGGACACACGGCTTACCGCTTGGCTTTGCAAACACGCGAACAACATATCAAACGTGAAAAGGCGACCTCCAATATCTGTACCGCCCAAGCCTTGCTAGCCACGATGGCTGGTTTCTACGCCGTTTACCACGGTGCCGAAGGCTTGAAGAACATCGCAGGTCGTATCCACGCTTCTGCAGGTTTCCTAACAGGCGAGTTGGAAAAACTAGGCTACAAACAATTGAACAAAAACTATTTCGACACACTGAAAATCCAGTTGCCGGAACATGTATCCATCAATGCACTCCGCGAGATCGCATTGGAATGTAAGGTGAACTTGCGTTACTTCGATGCCGGACAGATCGGCATCAGCTTGGACGAAACGACCGGACCGACCGATATCGGCGTATTGCTGTATATCTTCGCAGGGGCAGCCGGAAAGGACTACATGCTGAAAGAAGCCGTTCCTGAGAAAACTTATTTCGATCCGAAATTCGCCCGTACTTCCGAATTCCTGCAAGAAGACGTATTCAAAAAATATCATACCGAAACGGAACTGATGCGTTATATCACCCGCCTGGGACGAAAGGATGTTTCATTGGCCCAATCCATGATCTCTTTAGGTTCTTGTACGATGAAACTGAATCCGGCATCGACCATGCTTCCACTCAGCCGTCCGGAATTCATGAATATACATCCGTATGCACCGGAAGACCAGGTCGAAGGCTACACGGAACTGATTGAAAACTTATCGGCTTACTTGTGTGAGATCACCGGATTCAAAGGCTGTACGCTGCAACCTAATTCCGGAGCAGCCGGCGAATATACAGGTCTGCGCGTAATCCGGGCTTATCTGGAAAGCATCGGGCAGGGACATCGCAACATCGTCCTGCTTCCTGCCTCTGCCCACGGTACGAACCCGGCAAGTGCGGTTCAATGCGGTTTTACGACCGTTACGGTGAAATGTGACGACAAAGGAAATATCGACTTGGAAGATTTCCGGGCTAAAGCCGAAGCCAACAAGGACAACTTAGCAGCCAGCATGATCACCTATCCGTCTACTCACGGTATCTTCGAGGTGGACATCAAGGAAATGTGCGACATTGTTCACGCTTGCGGTGGTCAGCTGTATATGGACGGCGCCAACATGAATGCACAAGTCGGTCTGACCAATCCGGGTACTATCGGTGCAGACGTCTGCCACCTAAACCTGCATAAGACCTTTTCTTCTCCTCACGGAGGAGGCGGTCCCGGTGTCGGTCCGATCTGCGTTGCCGCACATCTCGTCCCGTTCCTGCCACAGCATCCGATATTATGGGGCAGCGACCTGAACACAGTCTCCGCCGCACCTTACGGTAGCGCGGGCATTCTGCCGATCACATATGCTTATATCCGCATGTTGGGAACAGAAGGGTTGGAAACGGTCACCAAGACCGCGATCTTGAATGCGAATTATCTGGCAGCCAAATTCAAAGATACTTACGGAATCGTTTACACAGGTGCTACAGGTCGCGTCGGTCACGAACTGATCCTGGAATGCCGCACGGTAAAAGAACGTTCGGGTATCGATGAAGGCGATATCGCCAAGCGCCTGATGGACTTCGGCTACCACGCTCCAACTCTTTCCTTCCCTGTTCACGGCACTCTGATGGTCGAACCGACCGAAAGCGAAAGCAAAGCCGAACTGGATCGTTTCGTCGAGGTGCTGGAATGTATCTGGAACGAAATCAAGGAAGTGGAAGAAGGCAAGGCTTCAAAGGAAGACAACGTATTAAAGAACGCTCCTCATCCCGAATATGAAGTAACGGCCGACGAATGGAAACACGAGTATCCGCGCAGCAAGGCCGCCTTCCCGCTGGAATGGTTGCACGACAGCAAATTCTGGGTGAATGTAGCCCGCGTAGACAATGCGTATGGCGACCGCAACCTGATTCCAACACTTTGTGCATGCGAAATTTAATATAAACCGGCGCAAACCTATTACTCGATTTCGACTTGACAAAACGGTGCCAAAGCACCTTTATCACGATCTTTCAGGCACGGATTTCACGGATTGACACGGATAAATTTATTTTCTTTCCGTGTTTTCCGTGTAATCCGTGCCTAAATTATGGTGATTAGTAAGGTGGTAAGTAAAAAGAAAGGATATGCTCAAAAAAACCTAAAGTGTGCAGATTCCAGACGAAAGTTCTTTGATATAAAGAATGTTTGATTATTTTTGCAGGTCAGTATTCAGAAGGTTAATTCGAACAAATATCCAATATAGAAATCTAATATTCCTATAATATGAGTTTAAAAATTATTGTATTGGCGAAACAGGTTCCGGACACACGCAATGTGGGAAAGGATGCGATGAAAGAGGACGGAACTATCAACCGAGCCGCACTTCCCGCAATCTTCAACCCGGAAGATCTGAACGCATTAGAACAAGCCCTCCGCTTGAAAGACGCCTATCCGGGAACTACGGTAACCTTGTTAACAATGGGTCCGGGGCGTGCAGCTGAAATTATTCGTGAAGGTTTATACCGGGGAGCAGACGGTGGTTATCTGCTAACCGACCGTGCATTTGCCGGTGCCGACACTTTGGCAACGTCTTATGCGCTTGCCACAGCAATCAAGAAAATAGGTGACTACGATATTATCATCGGAGGACGCCAGGCTATTGACGGCGATACAGCACAGGTAGGTCCTCAAGTCGCTGAAAAGTTAGGATTAACACAGGTCACATATGCCGAAGAAATCCTGAACGTAGACGAAAAGAATCGCAGTATCACAGTGAAACGGCATATCGACGGTGGTGTCGAAACAGTGGAAGGTCCGCTGCCTATCGTGATTACGGTCAACGGTTCGGCTGCCCCCTGCCGTCCGCGTAATGCCAAGTTGGTGATGAAATACAAACGGGCATTGGGCGCGCAGGAAAAAGTTCCTGCTCCCGCCTGCCATCCGGAAGGCGTATCGGCACTGCCATACCCCGAACTGTATGAAAAGCGCCCGTACCTGAATATTCCGGAATGGAGTGTTGCCGATGTAAACGGAGATCTCGCACAATGCGGTTTGTCCGGTTCGCCGACAAAAGTCAAAGCGATTCAGAACATCGTGTTCCAGGCAAAGGAAAGCAAGACGCTGACCGGCTCAGACAAGGATGTGGAAGATTTGATTGTTGAACTGTTAGCTAACCACACTATCGGATAATTGACAATTGATAATTGACAATTCATACGGTAAAAAAGATTGAACAATATGAATAATGTATTTGTATATTGTGAGCTTGAAGGTACAACGATTGCCGATGTAAGCCTCGAACTGCTGACCAAAGGTCGCAAGTTAGCCAACCAGTTGAACTGCCAACTCGAAGCCATTGTGGCCGGTTCCGGACTGGAAGGGATTGAAAAGCAGGTGATGCCTTATGGCGTGGACAAGGTGCATATTTTTGACGCTCCCGGTCTGTTCCCGTACACTTCCCTTCCTCATTCTTCTGTTTTGATCAATCTGTTCAAAGAAGAAAAACCGCAGATCTGCCTGATGGGAGCAACGGTTATCGGCCGTGACTTAGGCCCCCGTGTTTCTTCTGCACTGACAAGCGGTCTGACAGCAGACTGTACATCCCTCGAAATCGGCTCGCACGAAGACAAAAGAGCTGGTAAAACATACGAAAACCTGTTATACCAGATCCGTCCCGCTTTCGGTGGTAACATCGTAGCGACGATCATCAATCCGGAACACCGTCCTCAGATGGCGACTGTTCGCGAAGGTGTGATGAAAAAAGAAATTCTGGACGCCGGTTATAAAGGCGAAGTGGTAAAACACGACGTCGCCAAATATGTTCCGGAAACGGATTATGTCGTAAAGGTCATCGACCGCCACATAGAAAAGGCCAAACACAACCTGAAAGGTGCTCCGATCGTAGTAGCCGGCGGTTACGGAATGGGTTCCAAGGAAAGTTTCGATATGTTGTTCGAACTGGCAAAGGAACTTCATGCCGAAGTAGGCGCCAGCCGTGCAGCCGTTGATGCCGGTTTCTGTGACCATGACCGCCAGATCGGCCAGACAGGTGTGACGGTCCGTCCGAAATTGTATATCGCTTGCGGTATCTCCGGACAGATCCAGCATATCGCAGGTATGCAGGATGCAGGTATCATCATCTCTATCAACAACGACGAGAACGCTCCGATCAACACGATTGCCGACTACGTGATCAACGGCACTGTTGAGGAGGTGATTCCGAAGATGATTAAGTATTACAAACAGAACAGCAAGTAAAGAGATGGCAAATTATTATACAGACATTCCGGAACTCAAGTATCACTTGAACAATCCGATGATGGAACGTATTTGCGAACTGAAAGAACGCAATTACAGAGATAAAGAAGAGTTCGACTATGCACCGCAGGATTATGCCGATGCAATGGACTCGTTCGACAAAGTGCTTGAAATCACAGGCGAAATCACGGGTGAGATCATCGCTCCCAATGCCGAAGGAGTTGACGAAGAAGGCCCCCACTGCGCAAACGGACGTGTGGAATACGCTTCCGGGACCAAGCAGAATCTGGATGCAATGGTGAAAGCCGGCCTGAACGGTATGACGATGCCGCGCCGTTTCGGCGGTTTGAACTTCCCGATCACGCCGTACACCATGTGCGCCGAAATCGTGGCCGCTGCCGATGCTGGATTCGGAAACATCTGGTCGTTGCAAGATTGTATCGAGACATTATATGAATTCGGAAACGAAGACCAGCACAGCCGTTTCATTCCGCGTATCTGCGCCGGTGAAACGATGTCTATGGACTTGACAGAGCCGGATGCCGGTTCCGACTTGCAGTCCGTGATGCTGAAAGCGACTTTCGACGAAAAAGAAAATTGCTGGCGTCTGAACGGTGTGAAACGTTTCATCACAAACGGAGACGCCGACCTTCATCTGGTCTTGGCCCGTTCGGAAGAAGGGACGAAAGACGGGCGTGGCCTGTCTATGTTCATCTATGACAAACGCCAGGGTGGCGTAGATGTCCGCCGTATTGAAAACAAGTTGGGTATTCACGGTTCGCCTACCTGCGAACTGGTTTACAAGAATGCGAAAGCCGAACTTTGCGGAGATCGCAAATTAGGTTTGATCAAATATGTGATGGCGCTGATGAACGGTGCCCGTTTGGGTATCGCCGCACAGTCTGTCGGTCTGAGCCAGGCCGCCTACAACGAAGGGTTAGCTTACGCAAAGGAACGCAAACAGTTCGGCAAAGCAATTATCGAATTCCCGGCTGTTTACGACATGCTGTCTATCATGAAAGCGAAGCTGGATGCCGGCCGTGCCTTACTGTATCAGACTTCCCGTTATGTAGATATCTACAAAGCACTGGACGACATCGCCCGTGAACGCAAGCTGACTCCGGAAGAACGTCAGGAACAGAAAAAATATGCCAAACTAGCCGACTCTTTCACCCCGCTGGCAAAAGGTATGAACTCCGAATATGCCAACCAGAACGCATACGACTGTATCCAAATTCATGGTGGTTCAGGCTTCATGCTGGAATATGCTTGTCAACGTATCTACCGGGATGCCCGCATCACCTCCATCTACGAAGGAACGACGCAATTGCAGACAGTTGCAGCCATCCGTTACGTGACCAACGGTTCCTATCTGGCTACCATCCGAGAATTCGAAACAATCCCGTGTTCTCCTGAAATGGAACCGCTGAAAGGCCGCCTGGTTGAAATGGCCAATAAGTTCGAAGCCTGCATGAACAAGGTGAAGGAAGCGCAGAACCAGGAATTGCAGGACTTTGTTGCCCGTCGCCTTTATGAAATGGCAGCCGACTGCATCATGGCTCACCTGCTGATCCAAGACGCGACAAAGACTCCTGAAATGTTTGCCAAATCAGCTGTCGTATACTTGAATTATGTCGAAGCGGAAGTGGAAAAACACAGCAGCTTTATCTTGAAATTCAATGCCGACGAATTAGCAAGCTACAGACAATAATAGAGCGTATCTAATTTCATAAAAGCCGGATATCTTCTCTTGATTTCCGGCTTTTTCCTTATATTTAGACTCGTATTAAGCCAATAAGACAACCATCGACTATGAAACAGTACAATCCAGACATCCACCATCGTCACAGTATCCGTTTGAAAGGATATGATTATTCACAGGAAGGGTTATAAATGATATTAAACCCATATGGTGAAATAATCCAACAATGTTATTGGGATTTGGAACACAAATACCCCAATATCGAATGTTGCGAATATGTTATTATGCCAAATCATTTCCATGCGATTATAAAAATCGATCGGGATGCATTTAGGGCGGGCGAACCCCGCCCCTACGTGGTGACACTGGGGCATATTGTGGGATATTTTAAATATCAATCGACAAAAATGATTAATCTACACGGTCAAAAATTATGGCAACGTAATTATTATGAACATATCATACAGGATGAAAAAGCGTATCATAATATATCCAATTATATATTAAACAATCCGGCACAATGGGCATACGACCGATTACGCTAATTCATTGTGGTGATTCCATAATACCCATTGCATACTACCACGAAGCAACAGATATATCAGAAATGCCATCCACAATGCATGATTTCCCATCATTCCGAAAAAGAGGTAATAGATCAAAAAGAAAGTGCCGGAAGCGACCAACATCGAATAAAGCATCAGGCGGGTAGCTGTCGCACCGATCAGGATACCATCCCACAAGAAGGCGGCAAAGCCGGCAAGCGGAACAGCCAGCACCCAATAGAAATAGGTTCCGGCCTCTTGTATGACAACAGAGTCATTCGTCAGGAGGGAGAGAAAACCTTTCCCGCCTACTCCATAAAGCAGGGTAAACGAAAGGGACAACCCAATCCCCCAGCCAAACAGCAAACGGATCATCCGACTAAGGGCTGTTTTGTTCCGAGCACCGATATAACGTCCCGCCAAAGCCTCGCCCGCATAGGCAAAACCGTCCATGATATAGGAGAAAAGCGTAAACAACTGCATCAGCAATGTATTAACAGCCAAAACGATATCGCCCTGTCTCGCACCCGTAGAAGTAAAAAATGTAGTAACCGCCACCAAACAAAGCGTACGAAAGAAAATATCGCCATTCACCTGGAAGAAACGACGCATAGCGACCTTATCCATGGCCTCATGCCAGCAAACACGAATATTCAACCGCTTCCGATAGAATACGAACCACAGGAATACAGCCATCCCGAAGCCTCCATATTGAGCGATCAGCGTTCCCGTCGCAACCCCTTGCACCTTCATGCCGAACACAAAGACGAAGATCAGGCTCGCCACGATATTCACGACATTCTGGGTGATCGCAATAAACATCGGGAAACGGGAATTCTGCATTCCGATAAACCAACCGGAGAAACCATACAATCCCAACACAGCCGGCGCTCCCCAAATACAAATATTGAAATATAAGGAAGCCAACCGTTCTACCTCATCCGTCGTATCCAATAGTAAGAAAGCTATTTCCCGTATCGGATACTGGAGCAGAAGCAGAGCCAGAGAAATCAGAATCCCGACACCGACCGACCGGAACAAAACCCTCGTTACTTCCAGGAGATCCCGTCTCCCCAGAGCCTGTGAAGTCATCCCACTCGTTCCCATCCGCAAGAAACCGAACAACCAGTAAATAATATTGAACAGCATCCCCCCTACCGCAATCGCCCCGATATAGGAAGCGGCCCCCAAATGTCCGACAATCGCCACATCGACCAATCCCAACAAAGGAACCGTTATATTGGATACAATAGAAGGAAGCGCTAACTGAAGTATCTTTTTATTCATTATTTATCGTATCTATAAAAACTATTCCTAACTTTGTCAGCAAAGTTACAGATTACTTTAGAAATAACATGATTACACTTATGTTTCAATAACAAAAACGCGAACCCTAAGTAATTGTAAAAAACGTTGGATGTTCGCATCCTCTATAAATCATACACTTATAGATTTATTTAGAGAATATGAACATTTATTGCTTTTCTACTTTATCATTCGCAAAATTACAATTTAAAAGTGTCATCAATAAAGCTTTTCACAAACATGGAGTCGCATCTTTTACAGATGCGTGGATTGAAACATAGTCGTAAAATCCTTACCAAGCTCGGGTACATGTCGCATCTTTTACAGATGCGTGGATTGAAACCCTTAATAATTTAAGTTTGAAATATGGTAACAGTCGCATCTTTTACAGATGCGTGGATTGAAACAAAAGAGATGCGCCACCAGTACCGGAACCCAAGGTCGCATCTTTTACAGATGCGTGGATTGAAACATAAGCGCGAAAAGGATAAGCCGATACCTTAATGTCGCATCTTTTACAGATGCGTGGATTGAAACCCATGCCTCCGCTATTTTTGTCAGAGCATCTATGGTCGCATCTTTTACAGATGCGTGGATTGAAACCCGGATAACCTATCAAAGTACACCGGGATGTTGGTCGCATCTTTTACAGATGCGTGGATTGAAACTTCGATTCAAGGCTTTAGCTACTCTGTCGAGGACGTCGCATCTTTTACAGATGCGTGGATTGAAACCGCTATCGCTAAAATTCATGATAAAAAGAATGAAGTCGCATCTTTTACAGATGCGTGGATTGAAACTTAATATTTTGGCAAAGATTTCAGATTTACACAGTCGCATCTTTTACAGATGCGTGGATTGAAACTTGCCGATATTGCTCGTGCCAATATTGTCGACGCGTCGCATCTTTTACAGATGCGTGGATTGAAACACACTTATCCATGCCATTTGCCTTGATTGCCACGTCGCATCTTTTACAGATGCGTGGATTGAAACGTGTGCGGAGTGATATCTATGTGGGGGGCAATACGTCGCATCTTTTACAGATGCGTGGATTGAAACGGAAATGTAATAAACATGGATGTCCAGATCGAGAGTCGCATCTTTTACAGATGCGTGGATTGAAACTTAACCTGACTACCCCTAAAGGCAAAGACGGTCAGGTCGCATCTTTTACAGATGCGTGGATTGAAACTGTCTTATTGGAATGAACTCTGTTGATTTGTACAGTCGCATCTTTTACAGATGCGTGGATTGAAACAGTTGGAATAGATGTCCTCGACAGAGTAGCTAAAGTCGCATCTTTTACAGATGCGTGGATTGAAACCCGGCAGCGTTATAGCGGACATCACAGTTGCTATGTCGCATCTTTTACAGATGCGTGGATTGAAACATGGAAGGCTGCTGTATATTATGCAAAAGTGGAGTCGCATCTTTTACAGATGCGTGGATTGAAACACCTGTAGGGTTCACGAGTGGATAGGCATTCAAGTCGCATCTTTTACAGATGCGTGGATTGAAACATTAAAATACCCACGATCTTTTATCCAATTACCAGTCGCATCTTTTACAGATGCGTGGATTGAAACCCTAATCCAACCAAAGAGGTGAGATGTGAATGTGTCGCATCTTTTACAGATGCGTGGATTGAAACTCCTTCTTACGCTCAAATTGAGCTTAATTGGCTTGTCGCATCTTTTACAGATGCGTGGATTGAAACAACAGGATCAAAAGTATGATGACGCTCAGCGTATGTCGCATCTTTTACAGATGCGTGGATTGAAACATGAAGTTGCAAATGTTACCTTAGCATTATAGAAGTCGCATCTTTTACAGATGCGTGGATTGAAACTAATTCGAATCGTAATTATGGTGGATCAGCTAAAGTCGCATCTTTTACAGATGCGTGGATTGAAACCCCGACCAAGCATGGACAGTCACCGGCAAAACCAAGTCGCATCTTTTACAGATGCGTGGATTGAAACTTGTGCAGCAATGGCGCGCTTTTGGCGTCTACGTCGCATCTTTTACAGATGCGTGGATTGAAACATTGCCCTCAAAAGGAATACAATAATCCCATAATGTCGCATCTTTTACAGATGCGTGGATTGAAACGAAATCAACCTTATAAGCATTACCGTCCTCGTCAAGTCGCATCTTTTACAGATGCGTGGATTGAAACTTACCAGAGTGCAGGAGTTTTTTCGCAATGCCAGTCGCATCTTTTACAGATGCGTGGATTGAAACGTCCGTTTTAGAATACAACAGTAATAATGCAACTAATAAGTCGCATCTTTTACAGATGCGTGGATTGAAACCACTCTTCAAAGGCGCGTTTGAACGTGTCTTTAATGTCGCATCCTTTACGGGGACAACTATTTATAATATTTTTTGCAAGAAGATTACAGGATTAAAATATTTGTTTGTTAGAAAATAAAATATATCTTTGTTGAACAGAGTTATAAAGATACCTTATTACTCAAAGCATAAACACCTTATATTACGTTAACCTAAACATATGATATATACAAATAAAGAATACTGTCTTGAGGTTAAAGGAAGCATGGCCTGCTTTACCCGTCCGGAGATGAAAGTCGAAAGAGTTAGCTACGACATAATAACGCCATCTGCTGCCCGAGCTATTTTCGAATCTATATTTTGGAAACCAGCCATATATAATCCGCAAATCGAAAGGTATGCTGTTTTAAAACGAAGCGTTCAATTTTTCGCAGAGGTTTCAAAACGAAGCGTTCAATTTTCATCAAAACACAAGCGTCACTCAAACAACCTTTAAATGGCATTTGAATGACGCTTTTTGTTTGATCCCCAGTCTAAAATAACACCTAAAATTCATTGCCAATTCGGCAAAATTTCGTATCTTTACATAGTGGTTAAGATGCCGTTTTGTACACTGTTTCATCTGTTTTCTTGAACAGCATGATGTCTGTGTAGGAGGAATTATAATTCATGCGTGCGTTAAATTCTATCCTCTCGCTGCCTGTAAAGGGATTGCCTATGGCGTTGTTCCTGCCCATCCATTCGCACAACTCTATGATGGATGATTTGTTGGAGGTGAAATAAATGTAATTCGTGCCTACGAGCGTCTGCAATACATCCAAATAATCAGAAAGCCCCCAGTCCATTGTATAGGTGCCAACCTCAGTGGAAAGATATGGCGGGTCTATCAGGAATACAACATTTGGGATATCCTTATATTTGTTGAACAGCTCCCTATAATCATAGGAAACAACCTCCAGTCCGTCCAGATAGTCAAAGCAAAGGTCGTAGCTGCATTTGCGCACGGTATTATAAAACGTTTCCTTTCGCAGCCTGTCCAAATTGGTGGCATACTTCATGGAAAAGAGCAGGGAGGTAGGAAGTGTGATGTAATCCACATAACCGTTATCCGCTTCCTCACGCTCGATAAGGCGCAGAATAGACTCTTTCAATTCTTTGGGCAATGCCTTCTTTCGGGGTACAATTTGGGTTATCTCTCGAATCCTATCCAACAAAGCATTGGTCTGCGGTATATTCTCCAATCTGCGTCTGTAGTTGTCGAAATCATTATAGACAACGGTAGAGCCCGGCTTCTGACACTTCGTGATATGGGCCAATAAACCGGATCCGCCAAACAGATCGACGAATATGGCATCATCCGGGTAATGTTTCAATACCTTGATAAATTCTTTGGCAAACATGCGTTTTTGCCCCACAAACGGAAGTGGGGCTGATAAATACTGCTTTCTCATTTGTTTTTGGTTTTAAAACGGATTGCAAAATTCCCCATTTTATCCCAGCCGTCTAAAGAAAACAATCAAACCATGCTGCACAGGGTTTGCAATGCTTCTTATACATTCAGGTCGAACCGAACCCCTTCATCTCCGGCAAGCAAGGAACCGGTACGCTCCAGGTTGTTCTCATAGATATGCACATTGCCAAGGGTAAGAGTAATTGATTTCAAAGGCAGATCTATTTGCCGAGACATCAGATAAAGATGGTAAATATCGGCCGGGAGGCCTAAATTGGCATCGCTGCTACGCTGATAAGCTGATAATACCAGTTCACCGTCTTCTATCTGGAACTGTACAAGACTCAGGCATGGGGCTTGGTTGGTTTCCGCTCCGGTAGAACCAAGGAAGAGGACATAATTCTTGCTGGTCCGCTTTTCCCGGTTTATCTTTTCGATGAGAGGAGGCAGTTTCTCAAAGTAGGTCGGATAACTGTTTACAAGAGTCTGACCGCAATAATCCCACCAGGTGATGCCGGCTTCACGATAACGCTCCACGTTACGCTCTCCCTGCATGAAGAGTTGAAGTTCCTGCCGCAGCTTCTTTCGGGCGATGCTGTGCGTTTCGAAGATATCGAGCAGGTCGGAAGGTGTCAGGGTAAGACATTCATTCAACAGATACCGGATAACTCCCTTTTTGTTTCGTTGTTCCTTTCCTGCATTCAGAATCTTGCAAAGGATTTGATGATATTTGTTCATGGGTTTAAAGATTTGATTCACCATAAAGATACCTCCAAATCTATCTACAGGAGCAACAATACCCTTATATCACACTGAACGCCCCTTGCAGTCGGTTCTGAGGTGGCGAAGTACATCATACACCTTCCGTTCACTTATTGCATACTTTTCAGAGAGAACGGCGACAGCGTATGTCGTCTTGTTTCCATCCTCTACCATTTTCGTGAAATCATGGAAAAGGTCCACATATCGGTAATCTTCAACCCGTATGCCCGACTCAGAAAGCCGGCGCAACAACTCTTTATTGAAAGAAAGTATCTCGTATATTGTCATAATCTCCAAAAATTAAAGTATATTTGCACCCAGAAGTTACGAAAAGAGTGTAATTTATTGGAAATGAGCGTAGGTTAATTGCTCT
>ERZ1694968.160-NODE-160-length-37704-cov-12.134213_pt1 | contig 37704 bp, 30 predicted proteins | sample MGYA00581610_ERZ1694968 | MGnify/ENA primary metagenome ERZ1694968 (study PRJEB42213, sample SAMN07424363) | human gut metagenome | biome: ENVO:00009003; feature: ENVO:2100002; material: ENVO:00002003 | host: Homo sapiens | place: USA | collected 2014 ... | reverse complement strand
GAAGCGGTACAGGATGCAACCAATACATTCTTTAGCGGTGAACAAATTGAATCGCCAGATATTCGTGTAAGCCATGTTATTAAGGGTCGCATTCCCGAAGCAATTCATAAGCCAGCCAATCAGTTATTAGAGAGTGATAAGACTATCTACTACGAGAGGTGCGCTTTTGTTATTGAAGTTCCTACTATCTATGAGACAGTACACGGTAACAGGCTAACCCTTACTATTGGCGGTGTCAGAGCTTATAACCATACCAATCTTTATTCAAAGAAAGGTGCGGAGCGTTTTAAAGTGTTTATTGGCTTTACTTGTAAGGTTTGCACAAATCTATGTGTATCTACAGACGGTTATCTTAGTTGCTTGGAAGTTACCAATACAAGGGATTTATATCAAGCGGTATTGGAAATGTTCCACAAATACGATGCAGCCAAACACATACATTTGATGCAGTCTTTAGGCAATACCAGTATGACAGAGCATCAGTTTTGCCAACTACTTGGAAGAATGAGACTTTATCAGTCATTACCGCAAGGCTATCAGAAAGATATACCTAAAATGTTGCTTACTGATACACAGGTTAACAATGTGGCTAAAGCGTATATCAATGACGAGAACTTTGGCAGCTTGGGAAATGATTTGTCTATGTGGAAGTTCTACAACTTGCTCACAGGTGCAAATAAGAGCAGCTATATAGATTCATTCTTGGATAGAGCCTATAATGCTACAGAACTTGCAACGGGTATATGTTCCGCTTTACATGGTGATGACAAATATCAATGGTTTCTTAGTTAGTGGTATTTGAGAATACATAGGATTGTCAAATACTCAATATCTGAAACTATGAGGAGTTTGTTTTATCTACTTGCTGTGATTGCTACGTTCTTTGTAAGTGTGCTATTATATCCAGTTATGATAATTGGATATATTCTATTGATTGGCTATTGTCTTACTAAGAGATGATAGTACTACTGAAAGGGTATCTATATACTATATATAGGTACTCTTTATTAGCTATAGCCAGTAGTATAACATTCACTTCTGTTATTAGTGAATGTTTAGCTAGTAATCAGTAAGTTAGATATTCCAACTCAAAATTAATATTCACTTTTATTAGTTTCACTATAAAACAGAACGTTATGTCACTTAAATATTCAAGTACAACAGCAGATTATCTGCAATGGAGCGAAGCAATGAACTTAGTAAGAAAGTTGGCAAGGGATAGTAATTATAAGATGTCACTTCTTATCGCTTTGGGTTGCTTCACAGGTCTAAGAATTTCTGATATTCTTGCTTTGAGGTGGAATCAGATACTAGATGCAGAAGAATTTACCATTACAGAGATTAAAACAGGGAAGCAAAGGACAATTAGGATTAATATGCAGCTACAGCAACATATCAGAGATTGTTATGAGCATATAAGTCCAGTTGGCATAAATGCGCCTGTATTAATAAGTCAGAAGGGGACAGTGTACACAGTTCAGAGAATTAATGTCATGTTGAAGGAGATTAAGAAGAAGTACAAGTTGCATATAGGCAATTTCAGTTGTCATTCTCTTAGAAAGACCTTTGGCAGACAGGTTTATAATATGAATAACGATAATTCGGAGCTTGCACTTGTTAAGCTCATGGAACTATTCAATCATTCCAGTGTATCAATTACTAAGAGATACTTGGGATTGAGACAGGAAGAACTATTAAATACCTATGACTGTCTTAGCTTCTGATAATTGAGATTTGAGACAGAATGAATCGGACTTTACTTATTTATGCTCTGAATAGTTCTGTCTCAATTTATGGATATTCAGAGTAGAAATAGCTTTCAACTCTCATTTTAACAGATACATTTAATTGCAAAATAAAATACCTTTCATTATCTTTGTACCAATTCCAAGAACTTAGAGAGTTAAGTTGTTGGAAGGACATATTAACGAAAGGTGTTATTGAAATTATCTTCTTGTAACAAATCTCGCAAATTTGAAACGCTGTGAAGATGATAGCAATAGCACCCGCACTTTGGATATATACTTACCTTACGTTTGTAAAGTTTCTATATGCCGCTTGGTGTGGGTTGCTATTGTTTTATCCACAGCAAAGGCAATGCGAGAGCCCGTTACAAGGATAAAGCAAATAGTGTTCCCACACCTTTCTATATGTAATAGCCAACTATAGGGAACAGGTTGGCATAAATACAGGTATATAAGAAACAGACAGTCTATTTTACTACTCAACAGTTCTTTATTAAAGAAGTGTGCAACTCTATGTTGTGTTCCTCACACTATAATTAATAACTAAAAGCCTGTTAAGGAACAAAAGGGCATCTATTAATGATATGAAGAAAGTAATTTTATTGTATGTGATGATTCTAATTTCAAGTATCATATATGCAGATGAGATTAGAAATGTAAATGGAGAAGCTAGAGGTTTTAGTAATACCAGTGTAATTATTAAGATTAAAGTACAAGATAATGGTAAAATTACCGCCATAGCTCTGTATGATGATTATGCTATACTCAATAAAGACAAATGGATGAGTATATATGTACCTATGCGTAAGATTGAAGACGACATAGCTAATCCCAATATTCCTAAGGAAACAAAGAATTATCTGTTAAAGGACTATCCTAAGAAGAAATATTACGGCAATACTAAAATCAATAATAAGCCTGTGACAATTATATTCTAATCATAAATATCGCAGTTATTTATTGACAATTATTATTTAATATCCCAAAGGGGTTAACTATATATTAATCAGCTAAGGAGGAATTTACAATGAAGAGACCAAATGTAAACATATTGTACATCTGTGTAATATTTGCACTAATTACATTATTCAGTTGTAAAGGAAAGGGTGGTACTTATAGGGACGGTGTATTCTATCCAAATGATGAGAAACTGGCAGGTAGTAAGAAAGTTACGAAACCGGATGGACATGAATATATAATGTTTTACAATAGAGATGGGACACCACAAAGCGGAGAAGGAATGCATCATCCTACCTGTAAGAAGTGTAAACAACTAGAGAAAGAAGGGTACTATGAACATCAATTTATACTAAAAGACGGAAAGAATATTCATGACCCTAATTGCTCTGTATGTAAAGAATGGAACAACTAATACAGAAACTACTCTAAGGTAATGAAGAACGAATTTATAGCGTTAATAATATTGTTCTTATTAGTTTCCTGCCAATCTAGGCAACAAGTTACAGAGAATATCTCCACAATAGATAGTATATTACAAGTAAATGTAACTTCTCTACTGGAGAATAAACTATCTGAACTCGATGCTTTATCTGGGCAGGCTATAGTAATGGAAGTTCAATCAGGGCAAATAAAAGCTCTGGTTGGACTTACTAGGAAAGACAGTACGAACTACCAATCATGTGAGAACTTCTCTGTATGGCAGTCTACTGGTCTGATGCACCCAATATCGCTATTGGTAGCTTTAGAAACTGGTAAGGTGAAGTTGAGTGATAAGGTTGATACTGGAAATGGTATCTACCAAGTTCAAGGCAGAGAACTTAAAGACCATAATTGGCATAGAGGTGGGTATGGTGAGCTTACAGTACAAGAAGGATTGGCAGCTAGTTCCAATATTGCCATTTATAAGACTATGGAGAAAGCATTTGGTGATAATCCTCAAACCTTTTTCGATTTACTTGCTAATATGAGCTATGGTAAGCCAGATAGTATCACAGGAATAGCCAATCTAAAGCCTGTACACTTTATAACTCCTAAAGATAACAACTGGACTAAGACAGCCTTTGTATGGTCTAGTATTGGTTATAACCAACACGTATCGCCAATTCAAATACTAACCTTCTATAATGCTATTGCTAACAATGGGAAGATGATACAGCCTCAACTATTTAAGGATAGTGTAGTAGTTATTAATCCACAAATAGCAAGTAGGGTTAGTATTGATAGTTTGAAGAAAGCTCTAGTATTTAATATTACTGACGGATTATGTCAACCTGCCAAGTCTGATAAGGTACTAGTTGCAGGTATGCAGGGAACTAGTTCATTATCTACTAATGAGGATAGTACTAAGGATATGTATGCGGTAGAGTTCTGTGGTTACTTCCCTACTGATAATCCTAAGTATAGTATCATTGTATCTATTAATAAGGCTGGATTACCTGCAAGTGGTGGACTAATGGCAAGTGATGTATTTAAGAAGATTGTTGATTATATTAATAACAGAGAAGTATGAGTGTAATAGTGTTTATTATTTGCCTTATTTCGTGTATAGCAAGTATAATAGGATATTTGAGAAGAAAGCAGCGGTCTAGATTTATGCACAGTTATGATGAATATGACCCAAACAGTTATAATAAACTAAGCTTTTCTGGTGTACATATACTACTCATTCGTGGTGTACATATACTAAGCCCTTATGATGTGTACAAACTATTTGTTGGACAAAACAAGAATAGGGATTACCAACAAAGGGAGCATAATTACAATTGGCAGAGGTTTTATAGGTATGAATTGACAAGTTCCAAGAAGTATATATTTACAAATATAGTCTTGTGTATAGCAATGGCAGTTATGATTATTCATTATACCTTTCTGGTTATGGACGGTATTGCTATTTTAGAGGGAGGTTATCAATATATTCCACTACTAATATCTGTGGCTATTTGTACAAACAAATTAATCAATGAATACAAAGCATACAAGATAGCAAAGGTTATTGAGAATATATATGATAATATGTTACCTCAAATAATAGAAGGGAAGAGAATAAATCTAAGTTTTAAATATTTAGGAGAGTATGTTACTCTTGCTTTTAAATTTGACATATTTCCCGATGTAATACATATAATAGATGAAAGACTATATAAGCGCGGAGTGATAGATGTATTTATTGCTATAAACAATAATGAAACAAGGACAGGGATATATATCTATAAAGAAACTAACGATAAATGAATACATAGAACTTATAGATGAGCTTTGTGCTAAATGTGATTCTGGGGAATTAACAGAAGAAGGAGTGAATGAATTATGATAGAAATGAGTAATAGTGAGTATAACGAATTGCTTAACGACCTTTATGCTAAGGTTGAAGCAGGAGAGATGACTGAAGAAGAAGCTTGTAAGAAGATGTGGAGTATAGATAAGATATGGATGGCCCCAGACCCACGTGAACCGCATGATGTACCAGATGATTATATACCACCTAGTAGTAATTGTTAATATGATGACTATTGAAGAATTAATGAATAAATTAGGATTGGTAGAAGTATCTAAGGTAGATAAGCAACTGTTAGAACACTTACTTCATCTATATAATACAGGTCAATTAAAAGCTGTATCTATAAGCCGAGAGGAAGCACTACTACAAATGGCAGATGCATATCTTAATAATTGCTTACCTCAAATTGATGATATTATATATAAAGATTACTAGGGCATTAACACCTTTCTTATTAATAGGAGGAATGAACTATGATAAATGGATTTATTAGTAAACATAAGGAGATACAAGAGTACTCAAGCTCAATACTTGACTTTATAGGGTACTTCAAGTTCATTAATGCCTACACTAACTACACCGTTGAGGAGTTTAAAACAACTCTCAACAAACGTATGGAGAATAAGTATTTCGATTTTAAGTTTAAGCAAATCGCCAACCTAATAAAAGATAAGGAAGATTTGGCAGACTTGATTAACAACACTCGGTTAAAAGTAGAATTAGACATTTACACACCAGACCATAAGTACTGCCCTAAGCATACTTTTGTTATGAAGTATAAAGAAACAGAAGATACTACAACTACAATGTACGTAAGGGTGTATTCTAAAGACGGTCTAGTTAAGAAATACAGTATTCCCGCCAAAGGTATATCAATGGAAGTTATGTCAGACCTTATAGATAAGGAACGTAATGGTTATCGAAATGGTCAACTATGATTGGCACTCCGGTAACTATATCTAAAATGAATAAATATGATAACAGCAGAACATTGGAGAGACGCAATTAACTCGGTATTGGATGAATATGGATTATCAAGAGAAGAGTTTTGGAAAGACCCTAAGAAGTTCCTTGATAATTTAGATGATATGGACGCAAAGCTCATGATAGAGTTTTGTATGAGCTTAGGATAACTAATAATCTTAAATGAGTTCATGAGAAGATTTAACAAGTATGGATTTGGTACAGCAGTTGGAGTTCCTACTGCGGCTACTATTAATAATTATGACAATGGAAAGTGAGGATAAAACAATACCCGAGTGGTGCACTATTGAATGTGAGAAGATAGTTGAAGAAATTGCACCCGGATTCAAATGTATTAAGAACGCTATAACAGGTGAAATATTAGCTTTTATACATGAGGAGTTAGATGATGATATTCTAGACGAACAGGCAGATGAATAACTATGAATGAATATGATAACAGTAGAGTATTGGTTGTATGGAAACAAAGACAGCAAGTGAGATGTGGGATATTATGGAAGAATTAGGAATTGCAGTAGACAAATCTTTCATTGAGCCCTGTGATTTAACTCCACCCACTTTAGAGGAACTATGTAGAATGTTTGGAGTTAATAGCTTAGAGGAGCTTAGAAATATGCCTCACGGTCCAATGGCTTTCTGATATTAATAAGAAGAATTTATGAGAGTTATTAAATGAGCTAGGTAAACTAGGATATAAGAATGGAGGTAAATTATGAATATTAAAAGAGTAAAATGGAGCTATCTTAATATTAAGAAGCAGAAGTTAGAGTATAAGGAGGAGTTGAAACGTATTAATGACCCTACAGAAGTAGTTCCCGACCCTAAACGTGAGTTACCCAAACAACTAAAGGAGATGTTAGACAAGCTATTATTTAACGATTGATTAACATACCTCCATTAGTTTAATTCTCTAATAATCAGTAACTTTATTTCAAACATAACACGTATTATTAATTAATATAACTAATCTATGAATAATCAATCAGAGAATAAAGAACCAGATTTCTTTACCCCTAATGCTCCAATTAAATACGCAACGGCAGGAGGAAGAGGGGTAATGATAGGTTGCGGAATTATAACAGCCTTATATGTTATAGGCGTAATTATAGGGCTGTGTTTGGGCTATGGTTGGAGTAGTCTTCTTCTGCCTTTCCTACCATTCATCATAATTGGATTTATTGGCTACATTTGGGAGATGTTTAAGAAGTTCTATAATCTGGGATATGATAAGAAACGTAGGATATAAAGTCTCTGTATGCCTATATATCCTACCCTACCTTCCGCTAGTAAATTCCTATGTACTTGACCCTACTAGTAGGGAATAGTAATATTATTACCTAGTCATTTAAGCAACTTGTTTAGATAACACATATAATACAGCATTATATATAAATCAACTATTATATTCAGTTAAACATTATGTCTTGTAAGTATAATCTATTTCCCAACCATTCTGCATACATATCTTTATCAGTTCATTAAAGGTTACTAACAAATCTACATCTTCTGTTTTAGTCACCAATGTAGCATGAGAGATAACAAAGTACTCTCCAGTATCATAAGCATCAAATTTATTCCTTCCATTTTGAAATGTAGCATAAACACCACTAATATAATAGGCTACCTTGTTATTCCTCTGATTACCGTCATATAGTACGTTATAAATTCCATTTATAGTATATACTTCCAATAGAACTATACCATTCTTCATTATCCTATTAGTAGCTGGTGATACATAGGTTGTAATCCTATAAGGATATATCTTGTCTACTAGTTCCATTACTAAGTTCCTCATTTTAATAGGGTCTGATTCTGCCTTCTCAATGGCATCCTTTGGTAAAGTAGGTTGGTTGAAGAACGTTCTCATATTCTCCAATCTTAACTTCTCTACACTTAAAGCTTCTATCTTATCCTTGCACTCCGCTCTCTCATTCTCACACTTAGTTAGGGTTTTATAGTACTTATCTTTAGCTATATCCATTACAGAATCCGGAGCATCCATATAAGCACTATAAGCTCTTTCTATCAATCTATCCATGTTGGATATATGAGATGTAAAGTTGGCTATATTCATTTCCAAATTGGTTATTTTATCGGTAAGTTCCTCCACCTTAGCTACTCTATCTTCATCATTCAAATTGGCAAATCCTATTAGCTCCTGTTTAACTAAGCCCCAAATAATAGCTTCTAATTTCTCATTACTAATTGTAATGCGACTACTACAATCTGTAGCATTATTGATACCCGACATACATGACCACCTAATAGCTACCTTCCCATTCATCAATCTATATTTATCCCCCTTATCTCCACCACGTTTCTGTGGAGTTAATGAGTGTTCACAGATAGGACATTTAAGAAGTTTACTCAATATATAAGTAGCCTGTTTTGGATAAGGAGTTCTAGCAGTTCTATTTGTAGCTCTCTTAGTGGTGGCTTTATCGAACATAGCCCTAGTTATGATAGTAGGTATCTCGACTTCAAACTCATCTACATCTTCTGTATCTGGGTCAGTAAGAGATACAACCTTTATACCAGTACAATAAGGTTCAAAGGTTAAAATATGCTCTATAGTCCCTATGCTGAATTTCTTATTAAACTGTTCACCATACTTGGCAGTAATAGCCAAAGCTGTAGATTTCAATGTTGCACCGTCTTTAACATATTCTTCAAATACATCTACCACAACTTTAGCGGCATCATCATTTATTACCCAACTATTCTTCTTACCCTTATCTCTACCGCCATATCTTTTATAACCAAAGAAGGGCTGTCCTATACTCATTTGATTATTATCCAGTTCGTCACGTCTACCAGATGCTATCTGTGTTTTCATACTCTTTATGTATTTCCAAGCAGCATCAAAGGCAGCACCTATAATAGTTTCAGCATCTCTAACTTTCTTACCAGTTACAGGGTCTATAGTCCAAGTATCAATATCCCTAAAATACACAGGAATATCCATGTTGATAAGCTGTCTAACATATAACCGACCCGACATAGGGTCACGACTCATTCGGCTAACTTCCGACACTAAAACGACATCAAATTCCTTATTAATAGCAGCATCTTTTAGATGCTGAATAGACTGCCTATCTCTCTTACTTGCATCATCTTTACCTGTGATATGCTCACCAAATATCAAGTTATCATTTGACGTATAGCCAAACTTCTTAGCCAGTCTAGTTAGGTCATTTACCTGTCGCTCATAGTCTTGCTTCTTAGTTGAGCACCTAATCAAAAATGCAGCTCTCATATCTGTTACATTTAATATTATTGCAATCAAGACTATTAGCCAACTATCTATAATACAATCTAATAGCACTGATAATAGTCCTTACCTCTCGCAAAGATAAGAAACTTTCAACAATGGTGCAAGTATTTTAAGAATAGCGAGTTACCGGAATTCAACCGAGGAGTGCTAGAAGTATTGCGCCAACCATTGGAGGACCGTCAAATCACCATTTCCCGCATCAAAAGCACTATCAGTTATCCGGCCAATCTGATGCTGATCGCATCCATGAATCCATGTCCCTGCGGATATTATAACCATCCGACAAAAGCGTGTGTATGCAGTCCCGGGCAAGTCCAAAAGTACTTGAATAAGATATCCGGTCCATTATTAGACCGGATTGATATTCAAATAGAGATCGTTCCTGTACCTTTTGATAAGATTTCCGATCAAAGGCAGGGAGAACCGAGCAATATCATCCGGCAACGAGTGATAAAAGCCCGTCAACTGCAGGAAAGACGATACACCGAATATGCCGGAATTTATTGCAATGCACAAATGAACAGCAAATTGCTTGCAATGTATGCTCAACCGAATGAGAAAGGACTCGCATTGCTAAAAAACGCAATGGAACGATTCAATTTGTCTGCCCGAGCCTATGACCGGATTTTAAAAGTTGCCCGTACAATCGCTGATTTGGAAGGAGTAGAACAAATACTTCCTAGTCATTTGGCAGAAGCCATCAGCTATCGGAATCTCGACAGAGAGAACTGGGCAGGATAACAACAATGAATATAAACAGAATAAAATTATTTCATCATCAACGCTATCTTGTTTCATATATTTGTTTTACATTTGTGACAAACAAATATGCAATAAATATGAAAACGTCGATAACAAGTCTTTTAATGATATTTTGTTTGAGCATACTGACTTATGCGCAAACTCCCCAAGACAGAGCCACAGAATTGAAAAACCAAGCGCAAAGTAGCCTCAATCAAAAAGATTACATCAAAGCGCGCTACTTATTCAAAAAAGCATACGAAGCATTTGCTGCTCGCGAAAACTATCCACAGGCAATAGAATGTGGCGTTCAGGCCAATGCTTTATATGTCAGAGAAAACTTTTACAAAGAAGGTTTCGAACTTTGTCGTGACATGGATCAACTTATATGGACCGGAGAACAAAATCAGAAGAAAGTCTTTTATGACCTCCGCTTCCTCGTGAACAAGGAGCGGTTGCGGATGTACACGGCACTTAAAAATCCAGCTCAGGCAAAAACACAGCTGAATAAATTGGAAGAAACCGCTAACCTTGCCAAGAATGACTCATTAACAGAGGTTTTGCTATATACAAAAGCCAACTATTATTATACTTTTAACCAGAATACACAAGGCGATGCCTGTTTCCGTAAACTGCTCAACCAATATAAAGAAAAGAAAGACTATGCCAAAGTGAATGATTGCTACAAGAACCTTATCGGAATTGCCCGTAAAGCCAATAACGCCCCATTGATGGAACGTACCTATGAAAGCTACATCGTTTGGACAGATTCTGTGAAAGCGCTGACAGCTCAAGACGAACTGAATGTACTGAAAAGAAAATATGACGAAAGTCTATTGACAATACAAGAAAAAGACGACACACTATCAGCCAAGCAGTATATTATTATAGGTCTGTGTATTCTTGTGGTCATCCTCGTAGCCGGACTGGTAATACTGGCTGCCATATTACTGAAATTTATTGCCGGCAATCGCAAATTAAAGAAAAGCGTGAAGATTGCCAATGAACACAATGAATTAAAAGCCAAATTCATACAGAATATATCCTCACAGATGGAACCTACCCTGAATACATTGACTACTTCTGCGAATGAACTTTCACAGAAAGCTCCTCAAGAAGCAAGCCAGATGCAGGGACAAGTCGCAGCTCTGAAGAAATTCAGTGATGACATTCAGGAATTGTCTTCTTTGGAGAACTCATTAACCGAGCTCTATGAACTAGGAGAAATCAACGTAGGGACTTTCTGCGAAAATATAATGGAGAAGGCTAAGGAGCATATAAAAATTGATGTTACTCCTTCAGTCAACGCTCCCAAACTTCAGGTAAAGACAAACAAAGAGCAACTGGAACGTATCCTTCTCTATTTACTGAAAAATGCAGCCTTCTACACCGAACAAGGACGTATCAGCCTTGAATTCAAAAAACGTGGTGCACATACTCATCAGTTTATCGTGACGGATACAGGAACTGGCATTCCGGCAGAACAACAGGAAAATCTCTTCAAGCCTTTTACGGAAGTAAAAGACCTCACCACTGGAGACGGACTAGGGTTACCAATCTGTTCACTTATTGCCACAAAGATGAATGGAAGTCTGACGCTAGATACAGGCTATACAAAAGGAGCTCGCTTTATACTGGAACTTCACGTGTGAATTTTGCATAAGGAATACTTTGTATCATTAGATTACTTTTCGATTTGTTTATTATAGTTACCTTCGATAGAGAATGTTCCAAGCCGCTGTTTAGGAGCATACAAAAATATGGACAGATTTATATATAAACGCATATCACATTTATAATAAACTTTTGAGTAGTTTATTATAAACGGTATTCAAGTTTATTAAAAACTCCAACAGTCGATTTCCAACTTTATATTTCTATTTTTTACGACAAAAAGGCTGCAAATTTCATAAAATCTGCAGCCTTTTTGCTTATATCTAGCCCGCTATTCCTAGCACATACTAGAACTATTCTCTTAATTTGTTATCATATCATACCATTCAAGTCACTAATTTCATACTCTTTTATCTATTATTTACAAAGTTCAGGTTCTTTTTCAGACTATAAAGATACAACATTTAAAAGCATTTGTCAAGAGGTATATCCCATTAAATTCCTCCTTTATACATTTATAAGAAGTATTGTCCCTCCTCTTTTAATCTTTTACGCAAATGAACAGTATCAATTTTATGAACGTCATTCTTTGTCTGTTTGATAGCATGTACCGCAGCCATTCCGGCAGCTTCCCCCGTCACCAGACAAGGTGGCATCACTCGCAAGCTTCCAAAAGCTTCTTCATCAGTAGAAATACAGCGTCCGGCGGTCAATAGATTCTTCAGACCTTTAGGAGTCAAACAACGATAAGGAATTCCATGAGATTCGCCTTTTTTGTAACGCGTCTCTTTATGCCCCGGTTTATGAACATCAATATAGTAACAATTACGTCCGATCTCATCTTCAAATGTTTTACGCTCCAGCCAATCTTGGAAAGTAAACGTATAATCCCCTTCAATCCGACGACTATCTCTAACCCCCAACAAGGAGGCAGTCTTTACAACAAAAGCACTACCAAAAGTTTTAGGCTGAAGTTCTTTCAGTGCCTCCAAGTATTGTTCAGCGATTTGTCTACCGGTAGCCATCGCCCGCGTAGTAGCCCATGGGTCGGTCGAATCAACATTATCAATGTGTCCTGCATTGAATTGTACCACATCCGGACCGATCAGATTACTATTGAAATGTCTGCCTATCAATGGATATTTCCCGGACTTAATCGCGTCAAAGATAGGGCTATTTTTGTTACTCGTATGCAATGAAGGACCTATGAGATTGTAGTTATAACTATCGACATTGGCAAACGAGAAGCACAAAGTAGAACTTTGCAGTACACCATCCTCACCTCCCTTTTTAAATGAAGCACCTGCCCAAGTAGCCACATCTCCATCTCCCGTCGCATCAATAAATACTTTTGCTTTGAACGCAACAAGCCCGGATTTATTTGCTACAATGATAGCATCTACCGTATCATCAGCTGACATCTCAACAGCAGCAACCCTCGAGAAGAAAAGGACTTTTGCCCCCGATTCAGCGACCATCCGATCGTAAACCTGCATCAGGTATTCGGGATTTATGTTCACCCAATTCAGTTTCTGCTTTCTCTCATGAGGAACTCCTTTTCTCGATGCCTCGAATATTTTTTCTGCCAGACCTCTATAAATAATCTTTTCACCATCGGAGAACGGACACCATGCCGGAACCATACCTGCTGTTCCCATACCGCCAAGTTGTCCCATTGCCTCAATCAGCAAAGTCTTAGCTCCCTCCCGGGCTGCAGAAATCGCAGCAGTACACCCGGCAGGTCCTCCACCAATTACAATAACATCCCACCGATCATCCACCGCAATCTTGGTATTCTTCAAACGCATTTTGGATTGTGTGGTATTTCCATTCACATTAAGAGCGGGAACTGCAAAAGCAGCAGAAATCAACCCAGCTTTTTTAAGAAAATCTCTTCTAGATGTCATTACAAATTAATTTATTATATTACCTTTCCATAAAAATCTCGGCACGCCCAGGAGTAAATAATTCCCATAAAGAAGCAACAGTCCATCCGGGTGCGAAAATGTCATTATAATATCCTTTGCCATTCTTTCCGTAATCCCAACTGGTATGTTGAACAACTTCCGGATAGTAACCCACTTTGGCAATGCCACACATGTGTCCTTCATAAGGCAATAACTGCCGCATAGAGGTTGAAATCACTTCTGCGAAGTTCGAGAAACGGGATTCTTTATATTCGTTCGATAACCAACGAAGTACATCGGCAAATTCAAATACAAACACATCGATATGATTATTTTCTACCGAAACATTTCCCCAGCCACGTGTTTTCAGACCAATATCACCCAGCATCTGTCCGGGAGCAAAAGGAACATCCCACAAATAATACCACGATAATGCAAAATAAGCGGCTTGCTTTGTCAGATCAGCATAATGCTTATGTTCCTCCCCTTTAGTAACTAATGAAAGATAATAGGTAGCAGTTGCAGCATAAAGTGACGCTTCTTTATCTTCGCAATTCGCATCAAGAGTAGACGAGAAATAATCGGCCTTAGAAATCAGTTCTTTCTCCAAATAATCCGCAGTCCGCTTAGCACTATCCAAGTAACGTTTATCCTTAAAGTATTTATATCCCATGACTAAAGGTAATGTAGCCGAAGGAGTACTTCCTCCGCTTTTATCTACAATCGAAAAGTCATCACGAAACTTTCGTGGAAAACTACCATCAGCATTTTGCAATTGCAGAAACATGTTCAACATGTTTTTCAATCGCTGTTCCCATTCCGGATGCTTACGACCTTTTTCTTTTTCATAAGCCAGGAAATGAAAGATTGCATAAAGCCCTTCTGACTGACGACGGATGCTATGAACAGGATCCTCAAAGTTCTTGTCATAATTTACCGATTCCTTGAGAAAACCTGCTTCCGTGAAACCATTCTTCAAATAACTGTCGAATATTTTGGCACTGTTAGCCTTCAAATCTTCCCGGTTACATTCCCAACCATATTCCCAGGCATTGAATGCATTCAAAAGAACACGACCGATAAAACCGACCTCTGCCTGCCCATTACTTGCACATGCATCTGTCCTAAGATGTATGCCCGAATTATATACCAACGGATATTTATCAACAAAACTACTTACAAAGAATTGGCTAAGAGTCTGCTTCATATACTCAATTGAGTAGGGAGTATCAACAGGCTTGGGAGAATATGTATCATAACAATATTCCCAAGTATGGCTCACAAAATCAGAATAGTCTTTGGCTTCACCCTCAGCTATTTGCCACATCAACAAAATTGTTTCTCCCTTTTTCAAATGTTGATAAGCTGTCACAGCCGGGGCTAATGTTAATTTACGAATATAACTTTTGGGAGCCTCCCGATAAGGAAAACCGAAGGAAAGAGTGGCAACACCACCTTTATTTTCAAATCCGGTATGTCCTAAAGATGTCTTATCCGAAAGAATAATCTCACCTTCACGATGGGTAGCCAACGTGCTATTTACAAATTTATCCAGTCTGTTGACAGTCATAAAACGTTGTTTCTTCTCACAGAAAATCCCGGTGAGAGGTGCACTTAACCTGTCTTCGCTTACAATCCAACTATCTGATGTATGGAATGAAGGAGCCTCTTTGGGTGAACGCAGATTACGTCGATACCAAAACCCCGGCATATAGAACAGGCAGTCATCATGACGGAAGCCGGTTGCCATCTGTTGATTGTAATTAAAATATACATCTTCCAATGCAGTGATAGACACACTAATACGTAATCCATCATTACCAGTTACTATATTTTGAGACACAGTCAACGGCATCTTTTCCGAATTCTCCAAATAATAAGTGCCATTATTATTCTGCGATTTCTGAAAAGTCAATGGATAGTGTTTCGCTCCATTTCCTGGTACCTTCAAAGAAATAGATGCAGAAATCGATTCCGGCACATTATCAAAAGCCTCAACAACAGTGGCACATGCCACAAAAGCCATCCCACAAAGTAAATATTTCAAACTCATATAAAACATGATTGCGAATCAGCCTGTCTGATTCCATTTGTACTAAATTATTGAGCCAAAATTAGGAAACATCCCTCACATTGGATAAAACAAATTGGGCTATAAATAAAAAAAATTATCCAAATCAATAGAAATATCCTCCAAAAGCCTCAACTACTACTCAATACCAGAACGATTACTTTTCCATTAGAGCGGCAGCACACCACAGATAAGGTCCCTGCCCATGATAATCACCCGTGCGGCGTGGACGGTCATAATAATACTGTTTACTGTTCTTCTTATTCGTACCCACGCAAATTTCTCTTACTTGATTTTTATCATTAAGATATGAGACTAAAGCTATCCACGCCTTACGAGCAGCAGGAGCATATTCTTCAGCATTCAACCATCCATTCTTAACTCCCTTGATAAAAGCAAAAGTGAACATAGCCGATCCGGATGTTTCAGTCCAACAGTCAGACTGGTCGATCAACTGATTCCACAAGCCCTCCGGGTTCTGATACTTCTTCAGACTTTCCATCATTGTCCGATAACCTTCCAAGATACGGGGACGGTCTTTGTGATTTTTAGGCAAACACTGAAGTAACTCCGTCATTCCGGCAGCCATCCAGCCATTTCCACGTCCCCAATAATAAGGTACATCCGGTGCATGATAGAAAAGGCCGTTCGGACGTTGCAACTCATCCAGATACATCACCATCTCTTTAGCTGCACGATCAATATATTTTTTATCCTTCGTCACTTTATAAGCACGAGTCTGCACGATTGTAATCATATACATATCATCAATCCACAAACGTGTTTGCCAGGAATATCCTTTTTCAGCCCATTCCTTTTCCTCCGGTTTCGCATTTGCAGGCACTTTCCATTGAGAATCGGCATAAGGCAATCCTAAATACCAATATTTCTTATCTTTCGTCACAAGATATAACTCAAGTGGCAAACTCCCGAACATATTCACATCAACATGATTCATAATAGGTTGCAACGCTTTCTCCTCGGTAAACAGAGGTTCAAACTTATCTTGCAAACGATTGAGAAGTTCTTTATCTTTTGCAAGATAAGCATACCGTAAAGCCCCGTTCCAATAGAAAGTCTCCGGATAACCAATCCATTTTCCGACATGAAGCGCATGTTTCTCTGTCAGAAAACGATAGGCCAATCGCTTACCTATTTCCTCCGGAGTAGAGCCCTCCGGGAAATCTTTCAACATACTCGTTTGAGCAAACAACAACTGAAAAGGAATAAAAAATAATAATATTAATACCTTCTTATACATAAATACCTAATCTTTATTTATTCAACAATATATCTTTCGATTCAACATTATATCCATCTACCCGCAAAAGCATCTTATCCACCCCTTCTTTACAATCCACCTGAAAACGGATTTCTTTAGATTCGCCGGGCATCAGATAAAAATATCCGTCATCAAAATAAGCTGGACGAATGGGCGCATCTGTTTTTGCATTCCTCAAAGTCAATGCTATTGCGGCTGCCAGATATTGTCCTGGATTTTTCACAATAAGTTTACCCTCATAATGATTTGCTTTTTTCGCAAAATTCTTCACAGATACATTCACCGAAGCAACTGGTAAATCAGTCAAAACCTTTCCATCCCATTCCTTTTGATTGAGCCAATAGACATTATCATCCAACAACTTTCCATTATTTGTTGTCAATACCAGCTTTACCCAACTGAAATCAGGAAGACCTTTTATATCCTCTAATTGTGCTACAGGAGTCAGTGCATTAGCTGTCACATGACTTACCTTTTGTTGTGAGGAACGTATCTTTTTTCCTTCTTTATCGTAAACCGCGACTTCCACTTTCAAATTCCGATATTCTTTCAGCGTAGTATTAATAATATCAACTTTATGTTGACTATTAAGACTCATCTGAATATGAAGAGGACGGCACGCCTTTTGAGTGCCATAATAGGCACCGGCAGTTTCGCCATTTGAACTGTAATTCTGCCAAACCATACTAGGCCATGCAGGATGACTCATCCACAGTAGTACTCCGGAAGCATCATTCCACATCTTACTGTTCCATGCTTCAAAAATAGCCCGATGGCTTTCGTAATTAATCAATTGTGCTTTTTTACAGAAATCATCTAAATTATCAGAAGGTCCTAATTTACGATCCATGCCTTCCTTATAAAGCTCGCTAAAAGTCTTACTACCATATCTATGATTATGCCAATCATGGTAATACCAAACATCACTAATGGGCCATGTATCCTCTTCCGCCATAAACTCACGAACAGTTTCAGCCGTAGGCAGAGAAGGAGTACCCACTTCGGATCGGAATCCTCCGGCCAAAGAACGGTAGTACCAGCCTGCATCAAACTGATAACGCCAAGGCCCGCTTCCTGAACTATTCAATGAACGGGAATTTCCTGTATAATGCCTGCTGCCGTCCTCTTTAGCCAAAGTGGCGGCCAACATGTACTCAAGTTCATTGGTTGCAAATCCTTCATTACGTGCACACCATAAAGCAATAGAGGGATGATTGCGGAAACGACGTACTGTTTCGGTCACATTTCTAACGAACAGGCAGTTATCCAGCGGATTGAGGTTAAACCCATCTGTCGAAAGCCAAAAATCATTCATAACCAACATTCCGTACTCATCACAAAGCTCATAAAATACTTCTTCCGTACTCTCACCCGTCCAGTTACGAATCATATTATAATTCATATTCTTATGCAACTTCAAGGCAGGTTCCAGTCGTTCCCGGGAAACTCGCTTCATACCATCATCCATTCCCCAGTTACCTCCTTTACAAAAAATCCGTTGTCCGTTCACCTTTATAACCATATATTCTTTCATCAGTGAATCTTTTATCAACTCTATTCCTTGTGAAGATACTGGTTTTAATAAATAGGGGACAAACTCTCCATCGTAATTCGTATAGCGAACTTTATTATCTGTTTTCTTACGTTTCACAGTATCAAAAGCGGGTTTTCCATCCTGCAAAGCAGCAGTCGGATTATAGTTCAAACGCACTATAGGAGAGTTATACTCGTATGCAGACAATTCATACTCCAACTCACGGATACCGATACGCATCTTCTTTACGTCAAGTGTGTCCTTACCTGATGAAATCAGACTTAAAGATGCATCATATAAATACTGTTCTCCATACCCATTCGGCCACCAGAGACGTGGATTCTTCATTTGCAGTTCTTTACACTCATTAGAAGTCAGCTTAATCATCCTCTTTTCATTTGCATTCAAAGAAACCGGATAAACAGCTGACACTCCGCCAATATTAAAATGCAAATTAGCAGTACGAGTCGTTTTAGAAGAATTATAAATCTCCGTCTGAACGATAAAATTGACAGAAGTAGTGTCAGGCAAAGGCAAATCCGTAATCACATGTGTATCAACAATTTCTAATTCATTTCCAAATTTGACTCTGACATCCTGCCAAATACCCACGTTTCGGTCGCGTATGCCGGGAATCCAATCCCAGCCTTCTGAAGAGATAAAAGTAGGACCATCCAGGCACAATGCTCCACCATTGGGACCAATTCCTTCTTTCCTATTTGCCTCGTGAGGAATACCGGGATTATTAGGCGGAAGAATACGAATGGCCAACAGATTCTTTTTATCATAATCCACCCAAGGAGTTATATCAAAAATACCTCTCTCAAAAGCACCGGTCATCGTTCCTAATAATTGCCTATTGAACCAGATCTCCGCTTTATAATTGATTCCATTCAGAATCAACTTCACTTTCTCTCCCTTTTTATTACGAGGAATATTAAAAGAATTGCGATACCACCAGTCCATCCGGCAAAGCGTATCGGGAATCAATAAATTATTAAGTCCCCAGTAAGGATCAGGGTACACACCCTGATCCACCAATGTAGTTAAGACTGTACCTGGAACTGTTGCCGAATACCATTCACTTGTATCTAAATCTTGCGCAACTACTGATTTTTCGGCAGCTCTAGCTTTATACCCTTCTATCATTTCCCATCCTTTGGATAGTTGATACTCCCAATCGGAAAGCGGACTCAATTCTCCGGGTTCTATAACCTTCTTTTTAAGTTTAGCTGTCTGAAACGAATATTTTGAATGAGGTATCACTTCGGAACTTTGCCTACGTGATAAACCAAAATTCCATTTCAATTTTTGCGAATAGATGCATTCTATAGAAGAACACAGAAAAATAGCAATACAAGCAATATATGTATCCAGCTTTATTCTCATTGTTTTATAATCTACTATTTTATCTTCAGCTTCTTTACATCATCACATACAGCGACTGCTACCCGAGAATCAGCACAACCATAATAGAGGTATAATTTCCTTTTGTGATATGCAAGTCCCTCAATAAATACTGTTCCATCTTTGTACTGTCCGCTCTTCTCAAAAGGAGCCTCGGGAGCAAAGAAAGGCTTATCCAAACGATCCAATACTTTATAAGGATCGTCACCATCCAATAACAGCTGTCCGGCACAATAAGCATTGGCTGGATAGTCAGCATCTCCAGTTTTACCACTATTCTTACCATTATACATAAGAACAATACCATGTTTGGTACGAACAGCCGGAGGACCACATTCTGTCAGCAAACTATCAAAATGCCCTTTACGAGGTTGTATAATTTTCATTAGCTCATTCTTCTCATCCAAAACCGGATACCAGTCAATCAGGTTATCAGAAGTAGCAGCATATACCGCATACTCTCCCCAATACATCAAATACTTACCGTCAACTTTATCAATGACCAGTTGATTTCCTTTCAATTTTGTTAGAATAGAACCTGACTTGCAGAAAAGATTATTAAATCGACCGTTATATGCCTTATCAAAGGCAAGTCCATGTTTTGTCCAATTCTTCAAATCTCGGGAAGTAGCTACAGCAAGACGCGCTTTTTTTCGATTCCATGCCGTATAAAGCATCACATACAATCCGTCTTCGGTCATAGCCACACGGGGATCTTCGCAGCCCCCCGGCCAATCTTGATCTTTAAAATTATCTTCGGCAGGAAAAAGAACAGGGCTAGCCATCCTCTTCATCTCAATCCCATCCTTACTTTCAGCATAACCAACACGTGAAGTTCTTTTACCTATGCCTTGAGCCGAATTATCTTCTGCGCGGTAAAGTACAATAATTTTTCCGTCTTTTGTAGTAGCAGCCGGATTAAATGTATCACTTTCTTCCCACTTCACTTGCTGTTTCCGCATCGGACAATAAAATTCTGTCGGTTGCGGTGATATGACAGGATTAACTCCTTCCGGACGATGGAACGGACCAATCACCCAATTATTATCCTGTTCTTCCTGAGTAGTATCTAAAGAAGGTGCATTAGTAAATCCACATGCTGATAATATACCGACTACACCTATGATAAACTTAAGTTTCATCTCACTTCTTTTTAATGATTAAAATGATTTCTCTACAATATCAATGATTGATTCCACAATCTACCGAAACAAAGAAAGCAGAATCAATTCATATTCTTACTTTTTTACTTCAATTTATATTCTTGCTTATTTATATTCCAGCCTTTCAGTGCCAACACAGCTCCATCTTTCAACTTTCCTTTTGCGGTTTCAATGGTTACCGTTTTCTTTTCACCCGGCATCAAGGAGAAGAAATTGTCTGTATAGAATGAAGGACGTATCGGACTCATTTTTGAATTCAGGAATTGCAACTGATTAAAGAAAGCAATCTGCCCGGAGGTATTTCTCAAAGTAATATCTACAAAGTAATTGTTATCATCTTCTCTTACTTTATAGGTAAGTTTCACTTTTGCCTGCTTCAGTTTACTCAAATCTTCAAAACCTGAAGCAGCCGGACCGGTCAAAGTTTTGCTTCCTTCATATTTGTCATTAGAACGCCAATAGAAGTTAGAAGAAACATCTTTTCCCTTTTCATCTTTCAGAATCAGTTTAATAAAGTGAACTTGAGATATGTTTTCCGGGAAACGAATAGTCAACGCATCGTTTACCACTCCATCCGAGGGTAGATTAACCACTGCTGATTCTTCAAATACTTTCTTGCTGTTAATATCGTAAACCTGTGCTATCACTTTATAATTCTTAAATTCACGATAATAATCATTCACTACAGACACTGTATTCTTAAGATAGTCAAACTGTGCATGTAATGGTTCTAAAGAGTTGGCAGTATGATAAAGCGACGCTGTCGGTTCCAGAGACCAGTCCCACATACGGGAAGCCACTTGAGGCATAGAGCAGTTATGATACCAAAACAAAAGTCCGGAACAGAAACGATCACCATAATCCAGCTTATTGTAGTTCCATACTTCCCAAATGCTCTTCGAATTAATAGCTCCCAACAATTGCCCTTTCTGTGCAAACTCATCAATGGATGATGATTTTCCGTAGTTATTCACCAAGTCTGTATACATAGTACTCATCAGATGGAAACCATTTCCATCCAGATAATCCCATACTTCCTTATTGATAGGCCAAAGGTCTTTTTCATCCATCATTTCTCGGAGGATTTCCACAGTTGGAAGAGTAGGTGCACCGTATTCCGGATTAAATCCGTCTACACGGCTTCCTCTGGGAGAGGCCGTATTTTCATAATGCTGCATCGGATTTACCTGTTTGTAAGGACTGCCATCATGCACTCCTTCACATTCGGACTGCATCTGGAAGCCACGTGTACCATCCAGTTTATTCAGTAATTCAGGAGTACCGGTAACTTCTGTACTCTCATTAGAAGCAACATAATAAGCCAAAGAAGGATGATTACGAATACGTTTTACGGTAGATTCCACGTTACTCATATAGAGAGCCTTATCATGCGGATGACGAGTATCACCAGTCATCCAGAACTCTTGCCATACCAACAATCCCAATTCGTCACACAATTGGAAGAAATAATCAGACTCTGCAATTCCGCCTCCCCACATTCTTAAAAGGTTGACACCGGACTGGCGGGAGTACCGCAATTCTGCATAGGTACGTTCATCCGAAGTTCTCAACATTGCTTCCGGTATCCAGTTGGTACCACGAATAAACAATCGTTTACCGTTCACATAAAAGACACGTGATTTATCTGGCGTCTTTCTATCCGAGACAATTTCACGAATACCGAATCTTGTTTTCACAGAATCACATTCTTTGCCATCAACTGATACTGTCAGCTTCAGGTCATATAAGTTTTGTGGTCCTTTATTGACAGGCCACCACAGTTTTGGAGAGTTAATAATCAGTTGCGGGAACTCTTCGGGGGAGAAGGTTGCTGTTTTTTCTTCTCCACGCATCAGTCGGAAGGTCTTTTCAAAAGTGATATTTTCACCCACAATTTCACCCTTCACCTTGCAACTGATTACCCGATTACTGGTCGATGGATTGATAATCTCAACCGATACAGTCTCACGAGCCTGGTCATAATCAGGTTTTCGCAATTCAGATTTAACGAAAGGATGGCGTAATGCTACTCTGCCTGTAGCATAGAGGGAAATATTTTTCCATATACCTGTATTACGGTCACGGATACCGTCCATAAAGGTAAAGTCCCAACCTACCGTCATCAACATGGTAGTATTCAAACCAATGTTACCGTTTCCACCGTTATGAAATTCGCCGGCTGCTCCCCAGGATTTCGGCTTCGCACTTCCGGGAACATCTACCGGATAGACCTTTATAGCCAGTCCGTTTTTTCCTCCGATTTTCACAAAATCCGTAACATCAATATAGTCCTGAATAAACATACCGTTCATTGTGCTCAACAAGTTACCATTCACCCATACTTCTGCCCGGTAGTTGATACCATCCAACTGTAACCAGACAGTCTTTCCCTTGAATGACTGCGGTACTGTAAAATCTGTCCGAAACCAATAGGTGTAAAAGTCACGTCCGGTTTCAGAAATATCCGGTATCAATTTAGATTCAATCTTATTATTGATTCCATAATAAGGCTCCGGGTATTTTTGGTTATACACCAAAGAATTCAAAACTGTTCCGGGAACGATGGCCGGCATCCAATTTGCAGTTGCATAATTGGATAACGAAATCTTTTCTCCGGGATCTGTTGCATCTCCAGCTTTTATCATTTTCCACTGGTAGTCGCCCTGATGACCAATTTCAGAATCAAGCCAGATGCGTTGCGCATTTCCGACATTGTTCTTCCCATTCTGTGCTGTCACTACTGCAGCAAAAAGTAATAATAAAATCGGGAAAAAGGTTTTAGCAATGTTGTGCATATTCGTACGTTACAATTTATTGGTTTATATAATCTTAAAAGTCTAAAACGGATGAGGACAAAAATAGTGTTTTCTACCTGTCCGGCATGCTAAAAACAAGTCAATAAATGAAATTTGAGTCCCAAACTGCCATATATTGCCTATTTGAAGGTTATCTAGCAACAGACAAAAAGACATTAGTTAATCATTGGTTTATCCATTACAAATAGTTGGCATGTTAGCTATTAATAGCTGAATTCTCGGATATTAATACCTTACACGACAGGTATTAATACCCGAGACCTCAATAATTAACAGTCTGGAGACTCACTAATTCCGGTGCACCGTTCCGTCATTTCGTAAAGACAAATTCTGTCCGTAATCCCCGGTGATCGAATACATTTTCAAACGGCCCCCAATTAGGAAGAACGATATCCGACGTTTCTGTCTTCTCTCCTATCACCTGACAACTTTTCACTTCCGTGTTGGGAGACAAGGTATAAAGAGTCAAATCTAATCGGTCTCTGGTGTCCTTCTCGCTCGGGCGCGGCGTCCATGTGAATCCCGGATGCGTCACAGGATCCGGATGTATCGTTCGGTAAGCATCACCTTTTATGCCGCCTTCCCACAAAGAACGGGTGGTAGGCCACTGAACAACGTAAGGAGCAAGTTCTGCTTTCAAGGCACCTTCCGTCCAGTCAAGCCATGACGGTTCATTGAAGTCACCCGAGAGACAAACAAAAGGAGTGGTAGACGAATTAAAATCCTCCAGCAGTTTGTCCACCATGCCTTGACGGGCTTCTTTATTGACTTTTACTACATAGTCAACATCGTCCGTACCTTCATATCCTTCATATGCGATACCATTCAACTGATAAGGACCGTAAGGATAGAAAGCACCGTGACAGTTCATCACCAGCACAACAATGCCATCACCCAAGTCGATATAAACACCATACTTGTTTGGTGTAATCCCCGAGAAAGGATAACGTGATATAATGCTGCATTTTCCCTGCCTATTGTTGGAGTGAGTATGAACGTAAAGCCCCTGTGCTTGTATATCAGATTCGGAGAGATTACTGCATTCCTGCGCACAAAGCACGTCCACATCAATTCTATTGAAGTAATCCAACACAACGGAAGTCGATTTACCCCATAAGTTTTGTGTAGCAAGTTTCAACGTTTTGGGTGCTACACGTGTTGCCCAAGTAGCAGCAACTTTTCCATTTGCATCAGCAGACATTTCAATATAGTAAGTCTTTCCACTGCCTACATTCAACGCAAGCCCCACTGGTACCGTTACCCGTACGTCCTGTTCTCCAGAAATCGGATGAGTGATATGCAGCGTAGCATTCACTCCAAAGGTTTCGGCGCACATATCCGGAAGCATATAACATACATCCTCTTGGGGTACACACTGATAGGTCTTTCGGGTTGCTACCGGAAGATTCTCATATTCACTGTAATGTTGAGGTTCGATATGAACATAAGGAACAGAAGAAGCGGCATCCGCAAAAGTCACGGAATTCACTGTAATATCCGAAGCTGTATCCGGATCCTTTTGCAAAACGATCTTAGATGCACGCGGAGCAAGAGTAACCTGCACCGATGCAGACGCAGCAGCTACACGAAGTGTACCATCTTTTTCATTGCCTCTACTGACAAGCATCGCCATCGGATCAGCTAACGGCAATTGAGGAGCATACGCTTCTAAATCCCAATAAGTCTTACCGGAAGCCAACTCTGGGAATTTATCAGCTGTGGTACACAAAAACAGGAATCGATAAACGACGCCTTTAATTACAGAAACCTTTATTTCATTTGCTGCATCCCCTATACTTCCTGTTTTGTCAAACAGATAATTATATTGATCGTCAAAACAGAATATTTTCCATTTCATTCCGTCCAAAGACACAGAAGCCCTGGTGGAGGACATCGTTAGCCCTCCCTCCATATTCAGACTGAAACGTATTTCTTTTGTGTCATCCTCCTTCTGCACATCACTTACATATCCTTCAGCACAAGCCGTGAATAAGCTGGAAATCATTAGAAGAATCACAAATAAAGTATTCTTTAGCATTTCTTACAAATTTAATCATTGAATATATATCCTTTCAAGAATCCATATAATTATTCCCAACCGGCTTTATCACGGATACATCTGTAGGGGATTCCGTAATCCTTCTTCACTGTCCATTCATCGTTAAATGTCTGTCCCGCTATAGTAAGACCTGGCAGTTTGATGTTCACCCAAGCTACGTTCGGCCACGTACCATAACAAGCTAAGTCTTTCACATTGGGAGTAGCTCTATCGTATGGGTATCCCCCCAATATACGCAAATTAGTAGCCTCATCGTCTTTATCGAACCAACAGTAAGTATATAAAGCCTCTGCCACTTGTGATTTAAGATGCTGTCCTACCCACAAAATATAATCTTTTGCCTCTGCATCATTCAATGCTGTCCAACCCTCGGGACAAAGATTCTTCGCCCCCTCATTACCCGTTTTACCTTTCATAGGAGTATTAAACGTATATCCTTCAGTTCCACAGAAATAAGCCTTATCTACTGTATTATGGACAAGATAGGTGGACTGACGACAGTGCACTGGCGAATAGAGCTTCTCTTCCCACGATAGACAAGGAAGCGGAGTGCCTGGATACGGATCGGCAAACCCGATTACCAACAAGTTCTCATCTGAAACGGCTCCGTTAAGATGTGTGATAGCAAACTGACTTGTCTTCTCAGGATGTGCAGTCACCGTGTAAATAATCTCATGACGATAAAGACCGCTACCTGCATCTTTAGTAGATGAAGAAATGGTAAGCCATTTAGGTAGGCTTCCGTCATACGCAGCGTCCAATGCTGCTGAGCTATAATCTGTAACGACACGTTTTATAGTATATGGCATTGTAGCGTCAGCTGCAATCTTTACATAAGTCCCTTTAATATCTGTACCAGCAATGACAGTAGCCTTGTCATCCATTACAGAGATTCCGTCTTCAATCGTCACCCAATCAATTGAAGTACCGTCTTTCCATTCTTCTACTGAGATGTCAAAGCCTGTAGAACCGGCTATCTTTTTCGTATTAAGCTGATAGAGATAGTTGGCCTCCACATTGATATCAGCAGTAAGATTCAGATAAAGAGTCGGCCCTTCCGTATTGGTATTGGCAAGTTTAGTGGTAGCCCATACAACTGTTTTTTCATTCTGCTCAAGAGTTGAAGTCAACTGAGTCGGATAAAGATAGAAACTCTTTCCGTCATTAGCTAAATCAGCTGCCGGTATTTCCAAAACATCAGAAGATATATTGCCTGCATTACCACTTACGTCACCGATGAATCCTTGAGTGTATCTATTCTTAATATATACCTTATCGATCACTAATCCCGATTCTGTTGGATCATTCAACAAATCAAATCTAGCTACACGTCTTTTAAGTTTTACATCAACCTGATTATTGGAAGATTCTACATCGGCAACTGTTACATACTCCTTACCATCTGTTTTGACATTAGACATAACAAATGGAGGATTCAACTTACCACTTTCGGCAACAGTTTTGCTATTTAGTAGTTCATCGATTGTATTTGTTGCACTCATATTAGGGAAATTGCTCTCATTCTCACTCTCCACAATGATGAATCTCTTTTCTCCTCCAGTCGAAGAAGTTAATTCAACAGTATATGACCTTGTATCACCGTTTGCACCTACAGAAGCAGCTGCATAATTTAAGACATACCTTTGTTCATACTTACCTTCTCTGCTAAATTGATAAAAGGCTATTTTGTCATTAGTGCCTCCATTTTCGTCACCTACACCTACTGCCCTTGTAAGGAATGCCCCGGGAGTATGCACATTAAACGTTATTTTTCCTTTGCCTAAAGGCTGTTCCTCGGGGGCTGGGGTTTCATCACTTTTCGAACAACCAACTAATAAAACAGTTGACAACAAAGCCAGACATATATAAATATTCTTTAGAATTTTGTAGTTTTTCATATGTAAACAAATTAATTACGCTCCTTATCCCAAAAGAGCTGACTAAACCATTAATAAATTGTTTTATAGTTCTAAAAAACTTGAGAGGCTGTACCCAATCCCAAATTTGAACACTGCCTCTCAATATTATATTCATCAATCAACAACCCATCAATTCCATTCGATTTGTTGGTCTTCGTCCGGAATCAACGTATTCAAGTCACGTTGCATACTTAATGTACCTTCTACTCTATACTTCATACGGTTACCCGGGCTAAGTGTATAGTCCTCAAATGAGTATCCCATAGACAAAGTGATATAAATATGCTTCAAGTAAGGCTTCACAGGATCATTCTCTTCGACAATCGTATAATAAGGAGCTTCCTTAAATTTGTCGTCTCCTTCGCCCAGCAAGAGAATTTTAAAGTTATTGCCATCCTCTCCCCCGTTATCGGTCCATAATCTCAGTTTCTTCTTCAACTCACTTCCTTCATTCAGCGGTTCATCTGTAAACTCTACATATAATTTATAGTATTTACGGTCCATGTAATTCACATCACGAACTCCCATATAAAACATAATGGTCTTCTCGTCATACACATAAGCTTTATGGGTAGCTAACATGAAATTATCCTTTTGATTCTCCAAAAAAATCTTTAATAGGCTACCATCATACGAACCGGAGTAATCATTGAACGGAATGATATTCAACAATGCTTTCCGATAATGCAGACGGTTGTTCACCTGATAGTTATAAGATGGATCGTCTTGAATAGTCAATGGTAGAATATATTTATCCGACATATCCAACGGTTTCGCATTGTTCTGCCCTCCTAGCGTAAAATCAATAGGTAACAGTGCTTCAGATTCACCTGCAGGCATTTCTACAGTTTCCGGTATGGAATAGTATTGTTGATCCAACAAATGGTAAAAAAGTTCCCGACGGCGTTCACCAAAACGTTCCTGATTCAACACATCCAAAGTATCCTTATCAAGTGCTACATGAATAGTTCTTGCCTGTGTATTCATGGTTGAACCACTCAACAAAACCGGAAGCTGATAAGTCACCACTCCTCCTGGTTTGTAGCGTACATAAGTAGAAGTTACTCCTTCATTATTAATCTCTGCTTTGAAAGATGCCAGCTGTTTGAATTGTTCATCTTCCCACTCATTGTTACATGAAGTGCAACATACTGCCGCCATCATGCCAATCAATAATTTACATATATTATTCATATTTTCTATCCAAATTTAGTAGGTTTATTCCGGATCTTTCCAGCCCGGATTCTGAATCATCCACATATTTCGTTTCATTATATTGTGATGGATTGGCCAAAACCACATCTTCGTAGTAAACATAGTAGGCAACGAAGCGACTTCTATCGGTGTATGAAAACTATCTGGATTTTCCGAAGTCAAATAGATATTACAACCATAAATGGGAAGAGCCTCTTCAACTGGAGCATCACACCAACGACGAATATCAAAGAAACGATGACCTTCCGCAAATAGCTCAATCTGACGTTCTCGTTTTACTTTAAAACGAAACTTCTTTACATCATCGTACACCTCATAATCTGGCAATCCAGCACGAATACGAATAGGCTGAATACCTTCCTTTAAAGCTGTTGCCGAACGTGTGATAGTATACATAGTCTCGCCATTCCAAGAAGGAATCTCATAAGAACCCTCGACCTCATTCAGTGCTTCTGCATAATTCAACAGAATCTCTGCATATCGAATGTCCGGAGCGTACTTTTGAACTACACGACTTACGTCATACGATTTCTCAGAATCTGCTAAATCCTTCGGATGTACAAACTTCTTAATACCAATACCTGTACTCAAATAATTGGTACCTGCTTTGTAACCATCTTGAGCATCTCTGTAGTAGAAAATAGGAACGTTCGTTTCTTCTTTATCCTCTGCACTTGCATTCAACATATGCCATACACTACCATTGTAGGCTACTGATGCATAGAAACGAGGTTCACGGTTCGCATATTGTTTAGAAACACCTTTTCCCAATGGACCTAATTCAGGATAATTAGACAATTCAGACGTTTCAACCACCCCTGAAACACGTGGCTGTTCATTGTAACGGCTTGGGTCGGTATATCCTTCCATACCCTTATACATAGAATTCATACCCGGACAATCGCTACCATCTTTCATATAATAAGCATCACATTGTTTCTGTGTCATGCCATGGCAGTTATATCCGCCTCCTTGTGAACGGGGCAACTGATGGATAACCATTACCCTGATATTCTCAGCACCCTGATTGACACCTCTGGTAAATATAATTTCGTCATTATTGTATGCACCCACTTCTCCATCAAACAAAGAACGGTATGATTCGAACGGATCAATATTTTTCCAACCGTAAGGCCAATCCTGAGAATGGAAAGTTCCATTATCGTCCGGCGGAGTAATAGTTGTCGGGTAAGCCATATCATCACTTTCTCTTTTATAAGCAACATACAATTGATACCGTTTCAATTCCATTACATCCTTAGCAGCAGCAGCAGCTCTTGCCCACTTCCGATTGTCGTATGTATCAGACAGCAACTTACGCCCGCTCTTATCAACCAATGCATCGATCACCTCTGATGGTGCTTGTCCGTTATATAAAGGACTTGCTGCATATAAAAGCACACGTGAACGAAGTGCCAATGCTGCACCACGTGTAGGACGCACAATATTTTGTACGTCTCGCTCGTCGTCCAACATCGTAGCCGCCTTCACCAATTCCTCGGCAATGTAATCTGCACATTCATCATACGTATTTCGAGGATAAGCGATATCATCATACTCTTTCGTATAATCGACCCCTTCATCTGGGACAATGGGCACCGGACCGAATGAACGAATCAGCATCCAATAGAAATATGCACGCAGGAAATGAGCCTGTCCTTTCATATCAGTAATCTCAGCTTCAGTAAGCTCTTTATTTCCATCCACATTATGAATGAAAATGGAAATGTGACGAATCGCTTGATAAGCGGCCTGCCATATATACAAACTGTTTCCACTACCTAATCCTTTTTCCGTATAGTTTCCACCCTTCCAATCTACATAATTCAAATCTATGTAGTACATATCATCTGCAAAATTGAAACTAGTGTTCTTCTTGCTGTTCACTTGTTGCAGATAATCGTGATTCATATAAGCGTATCCCTTTGCCAACCATTCATTGGTATAGTCCTTACTCTGAAACACATTTTCAATGTTAACACGTTCCTCGAAAAGGTAGTCTGAGTCCAAATAATCGGTACATCCGACAACCATGGTACTCACTCCTAATATAAAACCTAAATTTATTATAAGTTTCTTCATATTCTGTTCTTGTTTATAGATTAACTGATACGCCTAACGAAAGCGTCTTGCTCAACGGATATTTCTTTCCGTCCGAACTGCCCAATTCCGGATCCCAATATTTAAACGAAGAGAATGTCAGCAAGTTGGTTCCGATAAAGAAAACACGTACTTGATTCAAATGAATCTTATTAACCCAAGCTTTCGGAAAGGTATAGCCGATATCCAATGTCTTCAGACGAAGATAAGAGCCATCTCTCAACCAATAATTAGACTCTTGATAATTATTTTTATTATCACCATAAGTCAGACGGGGGAATTCTGCATTCGGATCTTCATTCTCACCCAGAATCCAACGGTTGCTTTCTGCCATTTCTTTCAAAACATTTCCCCAGCCATCACCACCTTGGAACATAAAGACAGTTGTACCTTTGACAAAGAAAGACGACTTACCTGCTCCTTGGAAATGAGCATTGAAATCCAACCCTTTCCATTTGGCCGAAAAGCCAAAGCCATATATCAAGTTAGGACGAGTAGTAGCACCAATAGCTACCCGGTCTTGTGAGTCAATTATACCATCACCATTGACATCTTTATATTTAATATCACCGGGCATCACTTCACCAAAAGTTTGCTTCGGGCTATTTCTGATTTCTTCATAATCTTTAAACAATCCCAGAGCAATAAGTCCTCTTGCCTGATTGACACGATGCCCTTGGGCTAGCTTATATTCGTAAATGGTGTTCTCTTCATCTTTTTCTATCACCTTGTTCTTACTGTAAGTAATATTACCACGTAACGTAAAATTCACCTTACCGAGTTTCTGTTTGAATGCAAAATGACCATCAAATCCTTTTGCTTCTACAATACCGACATTTGCTTTCGAAGCATTATCAATTCCCACTTCGTAAGGGATATAAGAACGAGTCATATAGATACCGTCACGACGTTCTTTAAAGTAGTCAATCTCTCCGGTCAGTTTGTCATTAAAGAGAGAAAAGTCAATACCCAAATCTTGTTTAGTAGCAACTTCCCACGAAATAGCAGGAGAAGCCACTGTTGAGTAATATTTTCCATTCCACAATTTTTCACCAGTCCCAATATCTTCAAAATGATAAACATTATTATCGGTTGCTATCGAATACAAATAGGGGAAACGGACTCTTTTATTACCTTCATACAAAGCATCATTTCCTGTCTTTCCATAAGAATAACGGATTTTCAACATATTCAACCATTTTCCGGCAATCTTTTTCATGAATGGTTCCTCAGCCAAGTTCCATGCACCGGAGATAGCCGGGAAGAATCCGAAACGATGGTCTTTGTGGAAATTCTCCGAACCGTTGTATCCGAAATTAAAATCAATAAAATAACGATAATTCCAGTTATAGCTGAAACGTCCGGCTATTCCCTGATTACGATAAGGAATACCATTCTTCAAGTCTGTACCTATATTTTGAGTAAAAATCTTAGAAGCCTGCGTATACTTCAGTACACCTCCAACATGATGAGTTTTGAAAGCACGACTATAGTGCAATTCCCATTCAAAGAACTCTCTCTTTTCTCCTTCCGAATTGGAAGATTGCGACATCACTTTCTCGTCTCTGATTTTCGTGAAATTCAATGTTCCGTCCGGTTGACGATAACGGTCGGCCTTGTAAGCAGCCGGAGATTTATAACGTTTAATCCAATTGGAGTTATACGTATCATATCCGAATCTACCTACAAAACGCAATCCTTTGGTTATAAAATCCAGTTTCTGTTCCAGCGTAAGGCTGGTTTGAATATTATTCTTCCAACTTTCATTATATCCGGATTGTGTAGTCATTACCCAAGGATTCATATTATCATCCTTATCTGACCATCCCGGAATTTTTCCATCCGAATATTCTGCCGGCATCATGATGGAATTATATCCCATCAATACAGTCCACAAATTATCTGTACCACTACCTGTATCATTCTGCTTACGCAAAGAACCGGATACCCCGACCTTTAACAGAGTCGTTTTCGTAATATCAATATCCACATTCATACGGTACGTCCATTTTCTGAAATGTGCGTTTGTATTATAATCCTTAAGGCTTTTGTCAGTCTTATACATACCTTGTTGGTCCTGATAACTTCCGGAAACAAAGTAACGTGCAGTTTTACCACCACCACGCATATTCAACGTTGCACGTGAACTCCAAGCACCGTCACGCAATACCATATCCATCCAATCTACATCCGGAAAACGGTCTGGGTCAAGTTGCGTACGAAACAGTTCCAATTCTGATGGCGAATATAAAGCCTCTTGATTTCTTGTCAAACGAGCTTCATTAGCCATAGAAGCATATGTATAACCGTCTACAAATTCCGGTGCCTTTGTAAAAGTGCTATAGAACCCCTCAACCTTTGCATCAATATTGATTTTACCTTCCTTACCACGTTTTGTATTAATCAAGACTACACCATTGGCTCCCTTACTACCATAAATAGCCGTTGCGGAAGCATCTTTCAATACTGTAAATGATTCAATATCTTCCACGCTCACTTCATCAATATCACGTTCAAATCCATCAACAAGTACCAATGCAGCCGTATTAGCACCAAAAGTAGATATACTACGAATCCAAAACTCAGATACACTACCCGGTCGTCCAGAAGTTTGCATAGCCATTACACCCGGAACAACACCTGCCAATCCATCCACCACAGAAGTGGAAGGAACCGATTTCAACGCATCTACATCCACATTAGTAATGGCACCAGTCACTGCTATTTTCTTTTGTGCTCCCGTACCTGTAATTACAACTTCATCAATAATCGTATTAGCTGCTTCTTTCATTTTTACGTTGATGGTTTTTTGTTCTTTTACCAATACCACCACAGTCTCATAACCTATATATGAGAATACAAGTCTGTCATAAGCAGATGCCTTTATTTTGTATCGACCATTTATATCAGTAATAACACCCAACCCAGGCATATTCTGTATCGCAATATTCACACCAATTAAGGGTTCCTTATTCTCATCGGTCACCACTCCAGTTATCATTGCACTTTCCTGCGCCCAAACGGTTATGGAAAAGAGCAACAATAATATACATGCAATCAAATTTTTACTCCTCATAAAATATATGTGTTTATCATTTATTATTCTTCCATAGCAATTTTACGTATCACCGCTTGCTCTTTCCCGTCGCGACTCATACCCCTCTCGCCTACATAGAAGCATTTTCTTTTTTCATCGTATGCAATCGCCCACGGATAAGCAAAACGAGCTTCTGAACGTAATGCACCATTTGCAAAACCAGGATCACTTGAGTCATTTCCACGTCCTGCAAATGTTACTACTCTTCCTGTAGGTGTCAGAATACGAATGCAATGATTGCGTTCATCACAAAAATAAAAATCATATTCATCTTCTTCACCTGCATATTCCGGATTCTTTACAAACACTCCCTGTGTCGGACCATTCAATTGCGCCCTGCTACCTACTCCGTCACGATAACCGCTTCCACTCGCACTTCCCGCCACGATATAAGGGGTTGAGAACTGATCTGTAGTAGAATTATAGTCCATACGGGAGATATATCCATTTCCTCTTTCATTGTATTGACGAAGCAAATAGGCATATTTTCCTGTAGGATGAACTACCATGCGCAATGTTTCTTTTACACGCGGATGCGTAGCTATTTTCGTTGTTGTCTTGTTCTCAAAATCATATTCATAAACCACTTGATCAGGATAAAGAGCATAATAAATCCTTCCCGTCTTAGGATGAACAAAGGCACCAACCGCCTGCCTTTGCTTTGATTCGCCTAATTTTACTTCCGTTTTAAAGTCTGAAACACGTTTCTTCAATACGTTTACATTTCCATCTTTAGCCAAATCACGAGAAATAATCATATCTTGATTCTCATCTGCCGTCCAATTAATGATAGAAGGTTTATCGCCAATAGCAGCTAAGGAAGCCTGCATAGTCACCGTTTTTTCTTCCAAATCAATCAGACGAATAGAACTTATATTATAACAAGTTAAATACAAATGGTCAAAATTTGATTTCGGATCAAACGAAAACCATGTAGCTCCTTTTATACATCCACATGCATCGAATGCCCCTTCGCCCTGAAAAGCATCTTTCTCGTTCTCAAAACGTTGACCAGCTAATGTAGAAACTAACCATTGCTTTACATAAGTAAACTTCTCTTCTGCTTCAGCAAAAGCCACTTCTTCGCCATTGTCATCATACACACTAATTTCCACATCACCTTCAGTAGCCATACGTGGTACTACACAATACAATATATTGTTCTTAACTGAAATGATATTAGCTTCTTTACCACCAACTATCACTTTCAATTTTTTGGGGTCGTTCCCAAAGTTTTCTCCATATAATATAATATTGTTACCAATGCCACCCGATTTTGGGGAAAAATCTGTAATTACCACAGGCTTAGTAGGATCGAAAGGAAGGTTTTCTTCCTTGTCTTCATCCTTACAAGCAGTAAAGCAAAGTACGACCAATGGCAATACCACTGCACATAATCGGATAAACCGAGTTCTCCAATCACTTTTCTTTTTCATACATCAAATTTTAGTTTTACTTAGAAGTCTATATATTTACAATATTTTCAACATATCAGTTATTAAATACTGGCAGTAAATCTCCCTTTGAAGGCACACATTTTTTAATGGTCGGCCAGCCGTCTGCCGACCACACAATGCGGTCGAGCATACCTAAACGTCCTCCAACCGTACCATTCTCTTTTACATAACTATGATATATCATCCAATCTGTACCTGCATCATCTGGAATTATTATGGAGTTATGACCAGGACCAAAGAATGTTTCACCGTCACCTTCCAACACTAACTCCCAAGAGTTGTCCAGCATATCTTTTCCTTTTCTATCGACATACGGACCAAGGAGATTTTCCGAACGGCCTACCACGACTTTATACTTACTATCCATTCCATTATTCGGACAGCAATTATTTATAGATGCAAACAAATAGTAGTACTTACCCTTCTTATAAATATTGGTGCCTTCAAATGCCCTGCCGCAGACCTGTTTCTTCAGCACAGGCTTACCATCTGCTCCCCGTTTCACAGAAAGACCATCATCCGTAAGTTCCGTCACATAAATACCGTTGAAACTCCCGACAAACATATATTTTTTACCATCTTCTTCATAATAGAACTGGTCGATACAATTAGAACCGAAATCATCTGTTATCAGCAACGGTTTAGCATTTAAGAAATCACCAACCGGACTATCTGAGGTAGCAACCGCCGTATAACTGATGCTTCCATCCCCCCATTTTGCCCATGAGAAATAAAGCACATATTTTCCATTGATGTAGCGAATTTCCGGTGCCCAAAATGCACCTCCACCAGGAAGTACATCTTCAGTAGGTCTAGTTGCTTTTCTGAAAGCACTTCTTTTAAATTCCCAATTAACCAAGTCTTTAGAAAAATAAATAGGAATCCAATAGGAATTAGTTTGAGTAGCATACAAATAAAAGCCTTCATCAGTACGAATAACCGTAGGATCGGCTACACTAGAAAAAGTTATTACCGGATTTGTATAAGTCATACCTATTTTGAAATAACAAATTTCATTATGAAGAGCAACGCTTTCATGAGAAGCCTCCCTTAACTGTACAGGCAACAAATATTTTACAGCTTCCATTCCTTCACGCTTCACTGTAATTCCTCCAGTAGCTTCATTCTCTCCAGCTTTAAAAGATATCCCTTCTCCTAAATCATAGTTAGCCGAAGGAAGAAGACGATAAGAAGTCTTATAATCCTCATTATACTTAGCAACCAGTTCCTCCGCATTAGAAGGCACTGCTAATGTACATGTAAAGTTCCAAGGATTAGTCTTTATTTCTCCGTCTGCCCTACAATTAAAAGTAGCATCCACCGAAACCGGCATTGACATTTTACTAACACTAATTTCCTGTGATGGCATAACCAAACTAACCGTTGGATAATCAAACGATATATGCAAAAGAAAATCACTTTGACTTTTACGGACCTTGGCAACAGATGAAGTAAGTCTCAATGCAATAACATATTCTGTTCCATTTTTTTTGAATTCAGTGAACACTTTATCTGGAGCAAATTTCACCTCTACTTTTTTTGAAGCAATGCCCTGTTCGAGAGTAATCTGTGGCGTACTTATCGAATATAATGAAGAGGGCAACAATTTATAAGCTGTTTCTTCCTCTTTATTATATGCCTCCAGATCTTTCTCATTCCACGCTTCTAACTGTGCAGTAAGAGCGACACTCGCACTGCCCCCCTTCAATTCTACAGAGAAAGGGTACACAACTTGTGTCACATCACTACTGGAAACTTTAATTACATTTAGTCCATTAGGCTGTACTTGTAAATACTGGTTCGAATTGACATCCCCATCTTCACTAGAAACATCCTTAGTATCATCAGAGCCACATGATAAAAAAAGCAAAAGCCCTGCACTAAGAAACATTAGCCCAATTTCTCGAATATTTTTTTTAATTGAATTGTAATTCATTACATATAGATTTAAGTAATACCCTGTGTTTTATACTATAAAAACGTTATCCTTTGAACTATCTTTTTAACTGTATCTAAAAACTAAATTTCGTATTATATAATAATGATCCTGTCTCTTATACACATCTCCGAGCCCACGAGAC
>ERZ1694968.107-NODE-107-length-49022-cov-9.727612_pt1 | contig 49022 bp, 45 predicted proteins | sample MGYA00581610_ERZ1694968 | MGnify/ENA primary metagenome ERZ1694968 (study PRJEB42213, sample SAMN07424363) | human gut metagenome | biome: ENVO:00009003; feature: ENVO:2100002; material: ENVO:00002003 | host: Homo sapiens | place: USA | collected 2014 ... | reverse complement strand
TTAGTTCGCAGCGAAGATATATATTTCATTTTTGAGCCCTAATTTGAGTGCTTACTCTTTTCCCAATCTTCTTTTTCAAAGAAAATTAAAACAGCTTCTTATTGGTGGGTTGTCCGGCCAGCAAAGAGGTAAAGGTCCAAAGGGCCTCTTTAGGAGCGTAGGTTAAGGAAAAGCGTGCATGGCGCAGAAAAGAATAAGAAGTATGCGCCTTACGTTTCCAAAAGGGCTGTGAGGCATGGCTTCGCCCGATAAGGTGCTGCCCGAAATTGCCGCCTTGCAGTACCATTTCCTGTAGTGCCCGAACGCACAAAGGCTTTTCTTGATAAGGCAGGCGTGTTGCGTCCAATCCGATGTGTTCGGTAAGGAAGCTGTGCAACAGACGGCTCCAGCGCAGAATACCCGTTTTACGGTATAGTGTTTTCAGTTCACTCCCGGTTATTACATCGGATAAGCAATGATAAGCACGTGCCATGTCACAGAACTGCCGCAAACCGATACCCCAACCGAAAGAATGTTTCATAATGTGGGTGTTCAGCAGCAGCAAATTCAACATTGGAGAAGGTACACGGATTTCAAAGTCATGCCCGGACGCTATGCAGGCGGTCCTATACCCTTGTGAAACCTCCAGTTTTTTCAGATACGGCTGCACAAAGGGATTGGCAATATCCAGCAGGCGGGGATGATGTTCCACCTCAATGCCTTTCCACACATAGCAACGGCTCCCGTCTGCCTCCTGTCTCATCGCTTTTCCCAGCCTTTTAATCAATTCAAAGGCGCAATCACCTTCTTGTGCTGTCTGAAAGTAGAAGTCGATGTCTCCGCATTCCCTTACAAGTGGATTTTCGTACAAGAGTGCGATTCCCTGCCCTTTTTGCAAGACAGGATTCAACCCGTTTTCCCGGAACAAACGGTATAGTTCCTCCAATGTCCGGTTCATCCGTCTGTTCTTCCGCTCGATGCTGTCGGCCTCTGCGACCCAACGGAACAACAGGCTTTCCGGGGGAAGCAACCGTTCGGGCAGTTTGCATATCCCTTGATATACAATGCCTGTCACGGTCTGTTGTCGTGCCAGCCGGTACACGTATTCCCAACTGTTAGCGGACAACGGGAAAAGAGACAGATTTTCCGGCTCTTTTTCCCATAATCCGGCTTTCAATAAAGTAAATAGGACAGTAACTTCCTTATCGGTGTTTTTCTTCACGTCTCTTCCTTGTCGAAAAATGTAAGCCGGTCTTACGGCATCAGGCTATTTTATCAGTCCGAACTCTTTCCACTGCTTCAATTGCAGGGCGGTGTCATTCAGTGTGACCTCTGTGCTGACCCCGTATCTCTCAGCCAGCCATTCGGCAAGTTCCGGCAAAGAGAATGCCCCCTCGTGAATACGTTGCCATAGTGCTGCGGCACTATGGTTCAGACTGAACACATTAGTCATATTGACATGATCCGCACAGGTTTCCACAATCATGTAACGACTGCCCACTTTACGAAGCAGCAAATCTTTTTTGGGTTGTATGACGCCTTCCGCCACAATCTCATCAGTTTGTTTTATAAGCAATGGCATACTTAAAATTTCTTCCCGGTCAGTATGAAGAATGCGGACAGAAAAATAATCTTGGTGTCCAGCCATAGCGAGCGGCTGTTGAGGTAATCCAAGTCCATCCGAAGCCTCTCCAGCATTTTCTCCATTGTATCGGTATAGCCGTTATAGAGAGTGGCGGCAGAGAACAATCCCGGACGTAGTTGATACAACAACACGTAATTGGGATTGACAGACTTGATTCTTTCCACAAAGAACTCCCGTTCCGGGCGCGGCCCTACAAAACTCATCTCTCCTTTGAGCACATTCCACAGTTGGGGCAGCTCATCCAAATGGTGTTCACGAAGGAACTTGCCGATACGCGTCAGCCGCTTGTCACCTTTCTGGCAAAGTGCCGGCTTGCCGTCCGCTTCGGCTTGCATGCTCATGGAGCGGAACTTATAGAGTGTAAACAGCTTGCCGTGATGCCCCACACGTTCCTGTTTGAATATGGCGGTTCCACCGTCTTCCCACTTGATTAGAAGATAAATCACCGCAAATACGGGTGAGAATACAAGAATCCCCAACAAACTTCCTGCCATATCGAAACTGCGCTTCATGGCACAGGCTGCGGGCGACATGGATTTACCGGATTCCACTCTACGCATACTCGCTTCTTCTGTCATTACTTTAATACCTTTTTCCATCATATATCCTTTCATAAATATCTACACATGATTCAATCATTTTATCTCTCGTGAAAATGTCGTGATAGCGTTGTGCCGCACGTTGGGAATATCCGTTATAGGTTACTTGGTCTTTCAAAATGGCTTGAATGGCCAATGCCAATTCTTTGGCATTTTCGGGTACTACGTTCAAGCCCGACACACCGTGGGCATTCACCCATGCCACACCCGATTGGGGAATAGTAGTGGCCACTATCGGCTTTCCGCAAGACATCGCTTCGATTTGCACGATACCGAAAGCCTCCGTTTTCTGTACGCTGCTCAAGCAGAACAGTTCACAAGCTCCGTAATAGGCAGGTAAATCCTCGTCGCTGACCCTACCGAGCAGCACCACTTTTCCCTCCAATCCCAGCATCTTGATTTTTTCGTCCAGTTCCGCTTTCAACGGCCCCGTTCCACCTATCAGCAATACATAATCATCATCCAGAAATCGGGCTGCTTCAATCAGGTATTCATATCCTTTATAGGTAACCAGTCTTCCTAAAGAGAAAACAATCTTCTTGCAGGGGTATTTCTCCCGAATGGCGGCAACTCTTTCAGCCTGCGGACGCATCGGCTCTACTCCGATAGGCAGGCAGCGGGTCTTTCCTTGCACCGATTGCAGGCAAGGAGATTCTGCCAGATAGACGGGAGAGGTGCCGAGTATCAGGTCGGCCCGTTTCAGCAACCATTCCTGTAACGGTTGATAGAATTTCAGCAATACTTTTTGCTTCTGTATGTCACTGTGCCAGTGGAGCACCACCTTCCCTTTATAACCGGAAAGGAACAAGGCAATACAAGCCATCGGGTCAGGATGATGCACATGGATGATGTCATAGTTCCAGCACTCCTTTTTCAAGGTGTGAATCATGGAAGGAGAAATCATTGTAGCAGCAACTTTCCACAGTGTCCGGCAACAAATCAGTCGGGCGTTTCCACCAAGATGAATGGTACGGCTTCCTTTTTCACCGTCGGCACACATCATGTCGCATATCACCTTATGAGAAAATCGTTCGGCAAAACCGGTGGTCAGGTCATACATGACTTTCTCCACCCCTCCTTTGATAGGATAGAATTTACCCAACTGCAATACTCGCAATCTTTTTTCTTTCATGGTTTAGTTTGTTCACTTGCTATTTTCTTGCTTTACCAATTCCTCGTGCCGGCGGATTATGTCGGGATAGTTTCTGCGTATATAGCCCCCGACACTGTTATAGGTCAGCCCCAATCGTTTGGCTATGGATTTTAGGTTCTCGGTTGTGGTCTCATACAGGCGCACCGCTTCGCTATACTTCTCTTCGCTGGCACGGGAAACGAGTTTGCCGTCCGCATTGCGTTTCATGCCTAGGTATTGGGCCAGTTCCGGTTCATATTTATGTATGTATTGGCGGAACGCTTCGGGATGAAAACCGAACTCGACCGCTATTTGGGTCAAAGGGCATAGTTCCTCTTTGAGGCGTCGAATCGCTTCGGCATATTTATGGGTCACCGTTTTCATCCGGCATCTGGCTTTCCGCAAATCTGTGTCCTCGCTTATCTCACCGGTAATCCCTGCACGTTCGAGCACCAGTTCCTTATGCCATTTGTGCAAGTAAAACCGGAATCCTTGTGGAGGTACACCGGTTTGGGCTACAATGTCTTTCTCTGTCATGGTGGTGTCCCGGTATAGGGCAAGTGCTTCGGCATACTTCCGCTCTGTTTGAGGCAATGGTTCATACTTTCGGCCGTTTCCGGTCTGTACGCCACGGACTTTTCGGTTTATGTTTTTGGCCTGTTTGCGCAGCTCCATTTTTTGCCGGAGTATCTCTTTGTGGTAGAAACGCAAAAATTGGGAAAAGCCTTTTTCCGACACACGGCAGGCTTCGGCCACTTGGGGTATGGTCATATCCGTAGTCCGGTAAAGCTCCACTGCTTTGGCATATTGTTCTATGCTCGTTTTGCGTGCGCCACGGTGGATATTGTCATTCAGCCCCAGCCGTCTGCGTATCTTCTCCCGGCGAATGGGAATATCCTCATAATGTATGCGCATGAAATTGGCAAGAGCCGTACCGTCAAGGTTGAATTTACGTGCCACTTGCGATACGTTCAATTCAATGAACTCCATGGAATCACACGCCATTACCGCCTCCTTATACTTTTCGTGGGCTGTCACACTCTGCTTGCCGGCAGAAACAATCTTCACATCCCGTGCATCTTTACCCTCAGTAGGGAGTTTATAGCGACGTAAAACCAATTCACGCCAATGGTGGCGCAAGTAGTTTCCCAACGCTTTTGCGTTGAAACCGCATTCGGCTGCAATCTCACGCAAAGGGCGTTCGGTATCGGCATAAAGGGCCACCGCCTTTTCGTATTTCTGATGAAGGGCATGGCGTCGCTTCAGTACGGCTATTTCCCGTGCCGTAAACGTCGGATTGGAAAGCAGGCTTGTGAAATGAATAGGCTGTAGAGCGTTCATGGAAAACTTTATCAAGCGTTCGTTCGTTGAATCAGTTCGTCATATAATGCGAGGTAGTCGGCATATCGTTCCTCTTTGCGGAAGTGTGCCAAAGCATGGTTACGGCACGGTTGGGCATAACAGCCTTTTCCCTTACTTTCTATCATGCGTACCGCTTTCAGCACTCCGTTCAAGTCGCCTTGTTCCACCACAGTTCCGGTATAAGGGGTAATCACCTCGATACTTCCTCCTGTACGGTAAGTCACGACCGGTGTTCCGCAGGCAATCGCTTCCAGGTTCACCGTAGGATAATTATCCTGCCAGGTAAGATTGACAAAAACATCCGCAGCCGAATACAATTCAGCTAGCCGGTGTATGTTCTCGGTTCGGCTAATGCCGACCATATTCTTGGGTAACATCTTTTGTTCTCCCGGTTTGATGCCCACCAGCACGATGACTTCATCCTCCCGCAACAATCCGGCAAGCCGGATGAAATCTTCCAATCCTTTTTCCTTGCTCCATATACTCGCCACGCCCAAAAGGATATGCTTGCCTTCCAATTGATAGCGTTGTTTTATGGCATCCGTATCGAACAAATTGAAAGTTTCGGTGTTAATACCATTGTGGATGACACGAAAATCATATTCACGCAGGAAAGAGTGTGCCATTTCCTCCCGAATCCATTGCGATACAGGTACAATGGTCAGCAAATCTCGGGGCATGGAAGTAAACGCCACTTCCTTGTCTGCATAATTTTGATGCGAACGGTCAAGCCACAGACTGGCCGGAAACTCCCTTTTCTGCGGACAGTGCCGACAGCCGTTTTGCCATTTATTACAGCCGACATAAGAATAATAGTAGCAATGTCCGGTGTATAGCCAGCAGTCATGTACGGTCCACACCACGGGAATGCCGGCTTTCGACAGATAATCGAACAGGATTTGGTAATTCAGGAAATAGCCATGTAGATTGTGGATATGGATAATGTCCGGCTGCAATTCCTCTATCCGGCGGATGAATTGCCGGGTGGCATTATCGGAAGCCAGACCGTGCTTGTCAAAAAGACGGGTGATAACCCCATGTTGAAAGACACTCCACTTGTTCCCGACCGGCATAAGACGGGATTTGCACTCCTTGATGCCGTCACGTCCGTAGCTGTAAGCGATATAGCTTTCCCAACCGTTCTGCATGGCAAGTTCGCCAATCTCCTGCATGATACGTCCGGTGGAAGTATTGACCCGTAGAACAGGATTGATTTGCAACAATCGTTTCATCGTTGTATCAGATTAGAAAACAAGGCAATCCACTTGGCCATGACAGCCTCTTCCGAATAGGTTTCTACAATACGCTTTGCGTTGGCAGATAATAATTTGCGATAGGCATTGTCGCTTATCACCTCAATCATCGCATAAGCCAACCCCTCTATGTCCCCATTGGAGACAAGCAGCCCGTTAATGCCATTGTCAATAATGTCACGAGGCCCGCATTTGTAATCGAACGACACGACCGGCAAACCGCAGGCCATTGCTTCAATCATCACCATGGGAAAGCCTTCATAATTGGAACTCATCACAAGCAAGGAGCTGTCGGCATACTCATTACCGATTTGCGAGGTAGGAGGGTGGATATGGGCACTCTGGTCCAATCCGGCTTTCTCTATCATCCTTTGCAGCATGTCTCTCCACTCTCCCTGCCCGAAAATATCCAGTTGCCAGTTGCGGCATTTGGCATCCTTCTGCACGATTTCCCATGCTTGTATCAAGCGGTCGAATCCTTTCTGATAGTCCAGTCGTCCAACGGCTATCACACGTGGTTGGCTGACATCGGAATGACATTCACCAAACTGCATGGCAGCATTGGGTATCACCTCCAGATTGGGCAATGCCCCCCAATACCCGCAATCCTCTTGGGTCAGCACGACGAACTTGTCAAATCGCCGTGCAATCTTCTCGTCGTGTCGGGTACGCCACCGGTCGATAAGTCCCAATAATCCGCTACGTCCGTATTGCAATCGGAAGAACTTGCAATAGTGCAGTTCCAGCACCTTTTTACTGCCGTCTGGAATGGACGGAATGAAAGAAGATTCCGAAGGATAAAGCGACACCACGACGTCCGCCTTCTCTCTCATTAGTAATGTTGCAAGTGCCTTCCGATGCTTCTGCCTTCTCCGAAGATACCCCGTGATCTTGCCAAACACGGGCTTTTCATTGTCATCCGCATAGTCTATATGCAGATCAATCATACGGATTTGTTCGGGAAACGGATAGAAAGGCGGCCGGCCTTGTTGGTCGGTAGTCACAATCGTGACATCCCAATGCAACTTGTTCACCAGATAGGTTACCTTATTCAGCAACACACGTTCCATACCACCCGGATTATAGGTAGCACGTATGCAATAAATGATTTTCATAAAATAGAAATAATACGGAAAAGTATGCCGCAGTCCTTCGCGCTGGTTTTATTTATCCGGGCAACCTTTATAATATTTGTTGAATCGTCTCAGCATACTGTCCGAATCAGACAAACTATTGGCTTTATGAATCAAAAAGAATAAGAAGCGATTTTCCTTGGTTATCCATTGGAGTACCAAAATCAAACATCCTTTCCCCGAGAAAGCCGATATGTTCAACACATTGTTGAGCAGTTCTGAGTATGGGTGACACGTTTTCTCTGCATAGGTCAGTGGATATAACATCTGTACAGTAGCATACCAATACAAACACATGATAAATGGCTGGGGGATTTTCAGGAAACTGGTATTCAAACGGCCCAAAACCGCCATCATCGACATGGAAGCTATTACTCCAATAAATAAGCGAAGGAAGAATTGTGTTAAATGGTAGCTATCGGAAGGCAAAAACAAACTGAAAATGTCAATTGTAAAGAAGATTGTTCCGATTAATACAAGAATTGCACTACCTATATACATCGTATTCCGTCCATTGTCAGTCAAAGTTCCGACTCTGACGGTGGATATGGTAATATCCATATAGATAAAGAATAAGAGAAAGCTGCTTATTAGGTTCAGGCTGTTCTCAAACAAATTATGCACAATAGTCAATTCATATTGCTGGAATTCATGTAAAGGTAGAATTACAATCGCATAAATAAATTCGATAATATACATAATCAGCCAAACTATCCAAACGAAAATCCAAAGGAAATAGAATTGTCTGACACCGATACTTATCCTGTCGAACAATTCTGCTGGAGTATTGCGTGCCAACGTGCTGTTTTCACCAAATGTATCTTTTACATACTTATGCAGTTTCTCTACTTTATCATCACTTCTATCCGGTACGATTTTCATTCGGGTGAACAAAAACAAAATGATAAAGATAAATACTATGTTGATTATCTGATAATGGTGCCCATTATCAAGTATCTCCTTCAAATACCATAAAAAAGAAAATTTGTCTGCTTCTGTAAGGCATTTAAACTCCCACTTGGGCGAAGCCAACAGTGGACAGAAAGCGCAAAAAAGAGCCAGCCCGATGGCAAACTTTTCGTGCCTTACCCAATCGTAAAAATTATCTGATGTATGTTTCTTTTCTTGATTCTCCATAATTCCTATTTTTTCCAGTAATCTTCCATAGAATAAACGCTGAAGTTTTTGATGCTCTTTTCGTTTATCCGATACTTCTTATTGTTTTTTTCTACATCGCAATAAAACAGTTCTTTTATATTGCTAACATGGCATCCCCATATATGACTTGGGGAAGAGGGACCGGAATAACGCTCTATGTATATGTCCAAGTCATAACTAGAAGTACGTTCCGTACAAATCACATTATCAGCTTGCGCCCTCAATGCTTGCACCATTTCAGAGGATTTGTCACAAAGGATAAATAAATCGACATTATAATCCCTGCAAATAGAAATCAGTCCGGTTAAAAAAAGCGAATCCTTACGAATCATCGGAAAACAGAACTCGATTTTTTGCAAATCATCAATGACAATGCGCTTTATCGTCCGGCTTTTATCTTCCGACTCATTGGAAACACGAAGCTGTTGAATGAGGTAGTAGAAAAACTCATCGGATGAGATGCATCCCATTCTGATTTCTTTGAAATGAATGCATTGGTAGCAGTGGATGCAATCTGTACATCGTTTCTTCAGAATGTTCTTGGGGTTATTGAAAATAGTCGCAGGACAAATCATCTTCTGAAGGATTATATCATTCTCCTTGTCAAGCAGGACATGCAGGGTATGCGCCCCTTTGCTACTTGCACTGAATGTACCTCCAAGTGTCAGATAGCGTTTATAAGTATTGGCCGGCCCTATGATAGCAGTAACTTGAGACATGGAGTCATCTTTGCCGACCAATATGTCCGACAAAATATCTTCGGGGCAATCCCCTTTGAAGAAGTTGTCATAAAGGGTTGTCAAATTCATTTCCCTGCAATTATCTGGTCTCCCTACAAACTCTGTTAAGGCCGATATACTGTCAAATTCTGTTTTTTTATCTATAAAATGCTGGTAAGTTTCCGACAAGATGTCCAACTGCGCACGCAATACGCCTTTGGGCATATGCCGTCTTCTTTGTAAAACTACATGGGAGCTTGGATAAACTTCAATGCCATAATCGCGCTTCTTATACAGATGCCAGCCATGCGCTGTATCTTGCAGGGTACTTTTCCGGATAGAAAGCTGATGATTCACATAATCAGTCGTCGGGTCTGTATGACTGCGCATCTCTATAATCAAATCAGCATTGTATTGTTCAATATCCGTATGGTTGCTTTCGATGTAAATTACAACAAAAGCTTTATCATATAAATTCTTATCCTCTTTATCAAACTCTTTATCCAATACGATACAAGGAATATGCCCTTTACTGCTTTTGATACAATAATCTTCAAAATTTGTTTTCTCTCTATCTTGGGCACTCCAAATATGGACATTAAAGAACTCTTCTGACAGTTCATCCAAACAAAGCGGTGGTTTTTCCTTAGAACAATACGCTCCTAAACGGTCATACTTTCGAGGTATGCATAATACATCATTGGATGAGCTTCTTGAAAAGGCTTTAGACGGAAGAGCCAGATGCAACGCATTGCTTCTGGAATTGTACTCTATAATTTCCTGAGCCACATAAGCATCTAAATTCTGTAAATTGATAGGTATATTTAGATTTTGAGGCAAATTGAATATGGTTTTGCAGAACTGATCCCTCATCCATTTACCTTTTACTCCTTTTGCTCTAGCCTCTACTATTTTAGCAACACATTTGGAGATAACCGTATCCAACAGCATGTCTTCCACATTGATTTTCTGTTTGTCATCAGTATAGAACACAGGATCGTCTATCTCTATAGCTCCGTCCTGCTCTGATTGCTCCAATCCCCGTAAGGATTTGGTGATACCATGCAATAGCTGCATGGCAAGTAAGGCACGGCTCGTTCCCAATTCACCACGTATAACAATAGTCAATGGACTTTCTACTTTAACCTTATTCTTATTATCATTCTCTTTTTCTTTGATGAGATTCTGTAATTGCAACCCACCGAACAATAATTCATCAAAACCGTTAATCTCGGTTTTAATCTTTTGGTTGTTATATTTGATTTTCATAAGCTGAAGAGTTTTGAATCTTACAAAAATGCTTTTGTCATAGTTGGGATGTTACCTCCCGATTTTCGTCCTCTCCAATGCAGAGGAACAAGGCAAAAATGAGAAATATGTCAGTTGAAACCTTAAACCATACGATAAAGTTAATTGCCAATAGCATAGCAAATAAGAATTTTTGCTCTGCAAATTTCTTCATGCAACTCGTACAAACCTTACACATGAAAGCTATGAACAATCCCAATCCGATCATTCCGAAAAAGAAGATAAACCGGAGATAGCCAACATCAGTTCCTTGATAAAATCCTTTCCACATATATCCCGTATATGTAGGATCTGAAGTTGGATTTTCAAAATATCCGTCTCCAATCAGCCATGTTTTGAGTGTTTCCGGGAAAACATACATATTGGCAAGCGTTTTATTAGAGCCGACATCCCAACGTCCTTCTTCCACTAAACTAAAGAAACCCTCAAATGCAAAACGGATATTAGCCTGTATTTGAGCATCTCTATTATAAATGACAGTTACAGCAACAAGAAAAACAACCAAGCCTCCTGTCACATATTTCCATAGTCTTGCCTCTTTATTTATTAAATGATAAACTTGATTTCTAGAGGCATAAATAAAATAAACAATAGATAAAAGTAGCCCTACAGTAGTAGTACGAGCAATCATATTACCCACCAAAGCAATAAATAAGAAAGAAAAAATATAAAGCAAAAGTTGGGTTTTAGAAAGTTCTTTCTGATACTTTACACATAGATACGTTATCATAAAAAGAATAGCAGAGAAGCGGCTTCCGGCAATATCCAAAGCTGCCCCAATTCCATACAGCCTATTCCTATCATCTAACATATGTATATTGTCCACAATGCCAGCTATCTTGCCGACAAAGATATGCACTGCATTTTTGAAGGTAGGATAAGTGTCAATCATTAAAGCTAACACACATTGGGCAACACATACGGCAATTAAATAATTGCAAACAATCCGCACAGAAGAATATCCATGTACTTTTCGGATAAAAGTTACTACGGTATAAGCTCCACTTGCCCAAACCCACATGGATACAATATAAGTGACGTATGAGGTTTCGGCAGTGGCATTGAGAGTGACAGAAAATAGTGCGGTCAAAGAGATAAGTATTGCAATGACAGATAAAGTGAATATATTGTAATCAATCAAAGCATCTTGTTTCTTTGCCAGCTGAATGGTTAAGATTATTAGCCCTAATCCGCCCAACAACATTTTAGTATTCATCCCAGGAAGGAATGAAAATTCAAACGGAAAGAGATACATACTACTCACAATAACTGTGAGAAACATGAACAGGTAGTTTTTCATCTGTTTCTGTTACTTATAAAGCAAACGATACAAGAATTGGTAGGCTATTTGATTATACAGCCATACGAAAACAAACATATTCTTGGCAGCAAACCATTGCACTATATAGGCTCTAAAGGACAGGTGATTGTTTAGCGCAAGGTAGGGATGTGCTTCACAATACCATGTTCTCCAAATGTCATAATGCTTACGCTGGGTACTTATCAGAAAAGGATATTTCACATCCAATTTAAAGAAAGCGATTTCTTTCTCCAGTGTTTCCCCATATCGGTTGGTAAGAAACTGAGTAACTCTTTCCGTATTATACTTCAGTTCCTGAATATGCCGTTCTGAATAAGTTTGGCTGAAAGCATTCTCATTCAATTTCACGTAATGATAAAAGGCTTTAGGCAGATAACAGACTCGCTTGGCGTATGCGAATAGCATCAGTGTTGTCATGTCTTCTCCCATTCCATAACCGGCAGGAAAGGCTATTTTATTATCAGTATAGAGCTGGCGGCGAACCAGTTTATTCCATACGTTGTACTTCATCGCTCCGCTCAACATCGCTTTCAAGGCATCTTCTGGACTATTGAATGAAGGTTGCTTCATATAGCGTTCTTTGCACGCATAAGAAAGATACCAATCAGCCCATACAATGTCGGCATCTTGCTGTTTGGCGGCTACATACATTTGTTTCAGCATATCCGTTTCCACAAAGTCATCGCTGTCACAATGAAAGATATACTCACCGGTAGCCACTTTCAAACCGCTGTTTCGTGTGGCCGGTAATCCTTGATTGACTTCGTGAACAATTAACTTCACCTGCTCCTGTCTATGAGGATATTGTCCCAATACATCTCTCAATATATCCATACTATTATCCGGGCTGCAATCATCCACAAAGATATATTCCACGCTTTCTAATGTCTGAGATAGCAGAGAATGAGCACAATGCGCAATGAAATTTTGGACATTATATATAGGTACTATGACTGATACATTCATATACAATCAAATGTTAGAATCAATATATCGGTTTCCATATCCATGCATCTTTTTCTCTAAGAACAATAGAACTCGTTCTAAAGGTGGAAGAGCATATAGAAAAGGGAATAGCCGTTTCAAACGTCTGAGTCCTTCTTTGGCATATTTGCATCGGTAAGTCAAATTGGCTGTCTTTTTATCCGCAGGCAAAAATCCGTTACAAAGCAAATGTTCCCACCGGGTCGCTACGGCATCGTGAGAAAAGTTTGCTTCAAAATAATTTATTCCTTCTTCATATCGGTTTATGTTATGATTCAACAAATAGACTACATTCTCAGCCAGCTTCTTTCGATTGGAATATAGCACCCCGTTCACTACGGTATCAAGATACCCCGGACAACGGATTGTTGTCACATTAGCTCCCAACATTTGCATTTCAACAGCGGAAAGTCCGAAAGTTTCTGTTATCCCGGAAGGATTGGGCACACCGACTTTGGTCTGCAGCAGTATGGCTTCCTTCTCCTTACCCATAATGCCCATGAAATGGACGCTTGGCAGGATTTTTCCCTCATGGCTTAAATACTTCAAAAGCAATTTTTCATAGTTCTCTTCCGCTATGCCATATTGCCCCATAGTAGAATGGGAATTATATAATTTACCGGAACCGATGATATAGAGTTCTGCGTCGGGCACTTGCCTCAAAATCTCCGGCCAGGCCATAGCCAGTAGATGTAATCCCTTGAAAGGTACAACGCTACCGATATAGGTAACGATATTGCGCCGTTTGTGGTAAGGATGATTTCCGACTTTCTTTTTTATATCGTCCAAAGGTACGCAATTATAGATGTACGAGGATTTTTGGAAAGATTTATGATCCCTATACAAATCATTTTGTTCCCGGCTTACGTGTACGATTTGATAAATGGCAGGATTATTGGCATAGTAATCCAGTTCCCAATAGCAAGTAAACACATGACACCACACAATCAACTTCAACCGGGATATGACATGCTCCAACGAGGAGTCAAAAATGCGTTCTACATTGTGTTTAAATACAAAATAGTCATATTGCTCTTGTTCGGCTGTCTTTATGGCATTTTGGAAAGAAGCGACAACCGTACAATCCAATTCCTTCGGGAATAGTCCCTTTTGGGGAGCAAACAGTTTAACTTGTATATCATTGGATCTAATGGTGAGCAACTGGGCTACAGCTATTACCATATATTCCGTACCTCCAATTCCCGGATTCCCTTTTAAAATGCAGGTACAATCGACGGATGAGATAGTGTCGTTATCTAAATAAAATCCTACTTTAATCATGACAAAGACATTTTCAAAAAAGATTTGGAAGATTGGATTAACTCACTCAATCTTACATCTATTATGCGATAGTCAATCTCGGAAGAATTATAATCCTTACAAGTATTTAACAACCTATGGGACAGCCCCAGTGTCTCCAGCAAATGTTGTTGCCGCAAATTATCGCCTTTATTGACAACCCACACGTCTTTATGCAAAATGAGTGATAAAGACAAGCCATGAAAGGAGGTAGTGATAACCTTATCTGCATAAGCAATATAACCCAATAATTCCAAAGGGCCTAATCCTTTCTTACTGTGTGTATGGGAAGTATAGCCGCCATATATTTCTAAAACCTCCCGACCGCTCCCCGCAGCAATGGAATGAGCCAACCCCGTTCCCATACGGACTGGTGTCATATGATACACCAGTATATATCGGGTTTCTACTGGTTTTATCGCCATTTTCAAATATGCTTCACGAGACAAAAGGAAAGTCGGGTCTAAACAAACCTGAATAGGGAATTGGACATAAGGTTGAAGTTCCTGCTTCAAGAATGTTTCCCTAACGGATATGGCATGAAATGTTTTTAACAAGTTCCGTAGTTTTGCCCCATGTGTTTTGATAAGTCCGTTGGGATCATTATCCGAACTGGCCGCATAAGAAATTTTTATAGAATGAGCATACATTGGAAAACCGAGGAAGTACACGGAATCCAATCCTCCCGTTAAGTGCAAATTCCAAACTTGGTCACTGCCGGTTATATAACAATCAAAATCCAAAGGCTTCTGGATGTTTGAAACAGGAGAGGTCAAACGTAAATATTGCCGGCGAAAGTCTTCATATTTCCGCTTGCGAAGTTGCTTTTCTTGTATATGCAGGAAACGCAGCAAATAGGTCTGTAAAGAGATAAGGAGATTTTTTCTGCTCCACAGGATAGAGGGATTGAATATATGATAGCTTCTTTCAATTGCGGCATTACGATAGTCTATAATGCGTACATCATATCCCTCTTGCAAAAGAAATGATTGCAAGGCATAAGCTTGCAAGACCGCTCCAAAGTTCTCTGCACGATGAAAGGTTAAGATTCCGATTTTCATTGTTTTCTCCTTACTTTTCTTACAATCCTTTTGGCAAAATTCAGGCACCTGCGTATCTGATAAGCAAGGCCTGCATTACCATATTTTTTCATCGCATAGGCAAATCCGTTCCGCACATAATCCTCTTTAAAACCTTTTGACAGTGGATTGACCGGTGTAGGACGTTGCAAATTGGGCTGCATACAATCTTTTATATCAATCGGGATAATAGTCAGCTTTTCTTGGACTGCTTCAAGCCACAATTTTCCTTTTATCGTATTGCATAAAATCAAGGAACATCCTTTGTCGTCTATATTAAAATCAGGAACAGCTTTCTCCCATCCCCAGAAATCTCCGAGGGTAATATCAGAAGGACGTGTCAGATTGGCAAATGGACATACGTAGCATGATTCTCGAAGCATAAGGTCTGAATAAAATGTATAAGAATAAGTATGCTTGACCGGATCGTTTACAAAAAAGAAAGATTCTTTATGCAATCCGCTCCAGCCGAATTTCTCTTTATCACGGAAATTCACGGCAGAGAGTCTTTTCCTTTCTTTAGCTTCAAGATAGTTCAGATAGTCTCTCCAAACAAAAGGACTGGCAACCCCATGACAGATAATATCTGCCAGATAGAGTAGATGACGAAGACGCTGGCCGATAAAAGAACTTAATCCGGCCGTTTGGCAAGGAGTACCGGAAAATAATACTTTTTTCCCGGCTTTCAAATCTTCTTGCACCATGCGGAATACATCATTCAAATCGCTTTGTGTATATTTGCTTCCTTTAAATTCATCCCGTTCACATGGGGTCATAGCCTTTTTATGCACGACTCTGAAAAGAGTGGAATAGCCGGCACCATATACCACACCGCCATTTTCCAAAATCCAATCTGACAAAGCAATGAAAGCAGCACCGCTACGACTGGTTTCTATCTCTTTAATGTTTCGATGTCTTGCGGCAAAGGCGACTGGTGTCGAAAGATTGGGCTGTTTGTCGTAATCTTTATGGAAAGAACATACTTTCTCGCACAATCCGCACTCCACACATTTCGTGGAATCTACGACTGGATAAAGAAAACCCATTGCATCCGGTTGCATCACAATGGCATGACGAGGACATACAGCAGAGCAAGCACCGCAACCACAGCATTTTGATATATCAGTAATACTTACCATTTCCATTCTTGAAATGAATTTTATTCAAGATAGTAAGATTCTTCTTGATGAAAGATTTATACGCAGTATGGATAAACGCGAACAAAAGCCGTTGATAAAGAGTATTCATTACCTTATCTGTTCTTTTTTCAACCTCATTAAAATTTAAACGGACAAACTTTTCCACTTCAACAAATCTGTCCGGATATTTATTTTTCACCTCCAACACCTTCAATCTACAGTTTTCGCGCATGGAATTCAAATGAAACCATGCAAATCCCATAAACATAGGTTTATACGGATGCACGAACTCTTCTATAAGAGAATATTGGGCACTTCTAAGTATATTATAATAAGGCATATCTACACGTTTGTAATAGGTTTCGGAAGAGACTTTGAATATCAAATGATCATTTTCCCCATTATACGGAGGTAAAATGTTGATTAGATTATCTTTCTTACCTAATGGCACATACCATTTCACTCCATCATTGAATACATTCATCCCCGAAAGAGACAAGCATCCATTTTTCATTAAGAAACGGTATTGGGCATACTTAATATAAGAAGGTGTAAATAAAGAGATTAACCGGGAAGGTAATAAAGGGAACTTTTTCTCCATCTTAATACAAACAAATCTGTAAAGCAAGAAATAATAATGGAAACAAAGCCCTATCCAATAATGTAGCCCTTTTCTTTCTTTATGTGCAGAACGACATAAATCACACAGTTCCTTTAATCGCTCGGTAAAATAGATTTGGTCTGCATCTATTTTCATGGCATAGCTATAATTTGCCTTGGATAAAGTATAATTGTAGTAACTACAAAGTTGGTGGGGAGAATCTTCCGGCAAACTAAGAGCATACTCATATTCTTCTTTGCTAAGATCGCCCCCATATACTTTATATTTATACTCATAGGCCTTTATCTTATTCGGATATTGACGCTGTTTCTTTTCTATCAAGGCAGGAGTATCGTCTGTGCAGTCATTATAAACGATTATCAGTTCGTCAAGTGCGTCTATACAGGAATTAATACTGGCTTCTATCAATTCTGCATCATTTTTTACACGCATTAAACCGGAAATTCCGTTTTTTAAATTCTTATTTTGCATACTCATTTTTCCTCTTTCTTATCTTCCGCCGGATAGATATTTGTAAAAAGTAAATTGTGACAAATAGCGAGCCGTCCAAATGAGAAGGAAGACGGTTATTACAGGAGTTATGATGTAGGTTAAATTCAAGACTAAAGCCGTAGGTGTAAAATAGATAGCACAAAATTTCTGCATTACATTCAACACAAAATGGTGAGTACAGTAAATGAAAAACATATAACTCATCCACTCTTTTACTTTGAAGCTGTCTGCTATATAATCCCTTCCTACCAAGTCAGCCAATACCCAAATCAAGATAGGAGACAAGAATCTGAAAACTCCGAGATAAGCATCATTCATCACCGTTAGCGTGAATAACGCAAAGAATAAAGTAGTCATACTAATTGTTACCAATCGCCGAACACGGATGCTGGAAAAAACTTCAAACAAACGATTGGGATTAGCAGGCATTTTCATCCCCAAACGTCCTACAATAGCCCCTTGTATATAAATGGGTAGCCAGCGTATCACACTCTCATAGCCATAATCGGCAAATAAGGCAACCAATATGGAAATCAGTAATGCGACAACGGCAAATGTCATCTTTTGGAGACAGAGCAGAAACAATGGTGAGAAAAGATTATATATAATCAGCACTTTCACAAACCATAATACCGTATATCGCGAGTTTAGAATTGCATAGACAATTTGCTTGGGAGTTTCCAATGTATAGCCCATATTCATTCTTTCCGCAAAAAAAGGAACGTGGATTAACATATAAAAGACCCCTACAAAAAATACATTCCAAAGCAAATAGGGGATAAGCAGAGAGCGTACCCTTGTTTTAAGTTTTTGAGCAAGATTGGAAAAGGTACAGTTCTTATAGAAGAGCAATCCCGAAATAAAGAAGAACAATGGAATACTTATTTGACAGAATACAGTCGTTATATATATGAGCGGATATTGCATATCTAAAGAAAGACCCCAGCGTTCCGGAGATTTGGCATGTAGCAATACAATCAAGAAAGTCAGTGTCATATTAAAAAATGTCACCTTCTTTCGGAAATACGTAGAAGCATTATACATTGTCATTTGTCAACAATAGTGCAGATATAGGTCAATACTTTATCTGCCCAAATTTCCCAGTTCAGTTTGGCGTTGAATAACATAGTTGCTCCCGAACTCAACTTTTCCAATTCAGACTTTATATAAGATGAATAGATGCAATTTGCAAAATCAACTCCTGTTGAATCCATAGACAGACGATAGCCGTTCACACCATTTACAACATAATTGCCTAACCCTCCTGTATCATAAGTAAAAATCGGAATACCGAAAGCAGCAGCTTCACAAGTTACAATTGCCGAACATTCTGCCCGAGTTGGAAATAGAAATATATCAGTATCTAACAGCAACTCCACATATTTATTATATTGTGCAGGTATGTTCTTATTCAAAAATCCTATCGGCTTTATGAATGCAAGATGTCTATATTCAGAAGGTACTTCCATTCCTACAATAAAAAGCGTGACATCCAATCCTTTTTCTTGTAATGCTTGACAACAGGCCACGGCAATATCTCCGCCTTTCCGTTGCCAATTCACTCCACTTAGCAGGATGTTCAGCTTAGCCTTAGAGCAATAGTCTTTTATACACTTTCCTAAATGAGGAGAGCGAAGGTTGGCACCAAACTCCACCACTTTAATTTTGTCACCTGCAATCCCATAATCATCTATGGCATGTTGCTTTGCCCAATCGGAAGATGTGATGACTAATTTGCTTCGTTCCCAAGCATTTTTACTTATAGCATTGGCCTGCCGGGATGAAAAAGAATACAGGTTAGAGACTTCAGGATAATAATTCTCAATACCGCTATAAGGCGCATCTGTCATATATACGATAGGAGTGGACATTGGTGGAAGAGCGGAAACGATTACGCTATGAGCGACTACTAAAATAGCATCACAATCGTTGAAGTTTATAGTTGCAAGTTGTTTCGCTACAACCGTTCGATATAGGTAAGAGTTACTATAAGCAAATTGCTTTTTTGTCAAATGCAACCTGTTAAGCATCCTGAAACTCCAGCAAATGGCCTTATGCCAGTAAGGTACTTTAGGAGCACAACTGACAAAATGTATATCAGCACTGGCTTCTTTCAAGGATTGATACTCCATGAACACGGTACCGGACCACATTCGTCTGTCATATTCGTCCAAAGCAAACGATAGGAACTTTATTCGAAGGTTTCTTATCTTAACCATAAGTTTAACTTTGTTAAAACGCAAAATTACCACTCAAATGTTTTTCTAACCACGTTAATGCTTTTTGCCGTTCTACTGCAATCGCTTCATGAGCCTTAACAAAGTGTTCTTGAAAAATATCGGAATCTAAAGTAACCGGTATTTCGTTCTCTTTCATTCCCATTAAGAAAAGCAAGTTGTCAACTCTACTGTCTTTCATTCCGTTCAATGTAGCAAAAGGAACTCTAAATAGAACCGAAAACACAACAGCATGGAATGAATTACAGCAAACCATTTGGGCATTCTTGCACAAGTTCAAGAACTCCTTAGGCCCTACGGCTGGATAGACATTAAATTTTCTCCACTTTATTGCAGATGAGAGATAGGGCATGGCTTGAGATACTACAACTTTCATCTGATATTGTTCCGATAAGACTGCTGCCATTTGGTAAAGTTTCTCATTATACCATGGAGAATACAAAAAGATGTATTTCCCTGCAATTAAAGGTTGTTTTCCCGCTAATTCCTCCCATGTCTCAATAGGTAATAACAAGGTTGGGTCAATAAGCGCAGGTACACGTTTACTTGTAATCCTTTCTATATATTGTGCTGTTCGTGGCTCTCTGGCACTGATAGCGTCATAGTTACTCAACAGTTCTTCCAACTGCTTGGTATTTTCCTTACGGAAGTTCTCCGGTTTAGGTCCCATACTGGGCGCATATGCTATTCGAGAGCCGGATTTTACAAACGGAAGGAAATAGGCCCAATCGAAATCTATACAAATATCATTCCATATTTGGTCACTTCCTGAAATATAATAATCGTATGAAAAGTTGGCTTTTTCCAATTCCTGAAGAGTTGAATATTCCTTTTCTGATAACACCAATTCTTTTTGAAGAAAATCTTCAAAAAGCCTATGTTTATCCAATAAACCGGAAACATAGGGCAGTTGGATAAAAAAACGCTTGACACGTTCATAAACAGAACCTCTTTCAAAATCAAGACAGTACATATCTTTTTGCCTCTGAGTCCTGAAATTAATAATTTCACATAAAAAATCCATATTGGATATGGTTTGCTGCAAAGCGTATGCTTGTAGCATGGAACCATAATTATGAGCCGCATGAAAAGTAATGATACCTACTCTTTTCTTCTTCATATCCCGTTGATGAAAACTATTCCTTTAAAGATAGGTCTCTAAAAATTTTCTTGATTTATCCTGTTCTTGTAAATATATGCGAGTCACAACATCATATTCAATTATATTTTTCGATAACTCAACATAACTTTGATTCAATGAAGTGCCAAGTATATGAGATGAAAGAGAATAGGTGGATAATATATCCGTAATACGACTTCCTCTTTGATTCCATTTAGAAATATAAGCATAGAAATTTCTTGCTTGCATAATAATGGAGAATACAACACAATGAAAGGAGTTCGTTATTATCATATTTGCATGAGCTATCAAGTATAAGAAATCGCAGGGGCCTGCATCGTCTATGCAAAGGCAGCTTATTCTGTGTATTTTAGGTACATAATCGGCACACAGATATATCAACTCCAGTCCGCTCTCTTTTTTCAAACTTAGCGCATAATTAAATAGCGTTTTATCAAATGCTAATGTAAATAGAAACAGATAGTTCTTATATCGATAAGAAGAATGAACAGCTATCTTTTCCCATTGCTCTCTGCTCAAAAGAAAGGTGGGATCTGCAACTTGATATATCTTTTTATCTACTATCCCTTCTAATATTTTTTTAGCGGTAGCTTCACGTACTGATATGGCATCATAAGAAGAGAGCCATTCTTTGAATAGGCATTTTTCATTTTCCCAAAGACTGGATATGCCGATACTTGAAGCATAAGAAATTTTTCTTTTATTATTTTTGACAAATCCCAAGAAATAAGGCTCTATGCAGTAAGTCTGTGTTGGGTTCCATACTTGGTCACTACCGGTTATATATAAATCATAGCTTGGAGGAAACAAATATAATTCGTCAACGCTTCGATAAGGACTAGAAAGACGAATGCAAGCATTAAATTCATCAAACTTCTTTTGAGATATTGCACTTAAAGCAGGTTTTGTAGGAATAAGCATTTTTTTACATTGCTTTTTTAGCAAAGAAAGCAATGATTGTTTAGTAAATCTCATTCGTTTATATCTTTTGCTCTCTATAAAGTGGCGATGAATAGGTCTATACAAATCTATTATTTCCACATCGTGTCCTTGCTCAGTAATGTATTGGTAAAGAGCAAATGCTTGGAGGCATGCTCCATAGTTATGGGAGTTATGAATGGTTATAATACCGACTTTCATTAGGCGTATAAATTATTTTAGAAGTTTATTTATTTTTTGAAATACAAAAGCCCTCTCCTTAGTAGTACAACCAATATATAAGATAACAAGTACTGTACTGGCCGTACACACTAAACAAATTGATATGGTTGAAGCTATAGACGGCTCTAAACTTCTATTTAATAAAAGAGGTAAAATACAGGACAAAGATGATACCAGTGCAAGGTTAAGCAATACATTTTTTACATATATCCCCAAAGGCATTCCTATCATTCGTTTCAACATGATTAAACGAGCAAACAAACAACTAATGGAAATCAATATTGCTATAATCATTGTGACTTCCGGGAAAAAACCTAAATACAAGGAATAATAAGATAACGGAAAACTCATCATTTGAATTCCTCCAACTGTTATTTGGTAATTCCTTATTTTCCCGGTAGCCATCATGGCTGTTATTAACGGTCCTGAAATTGAATCAATAATAGCTTCAATCAAGGCTAATTGAACGAATAGTACAGTATGTTCTGGAACTTCTTTCAACCATAAAGACAGTATAATGTCTGCTTTTATTATTATCGGAAGAGCGATAATCAATAGAATGTAATATGAAAAACGCCCTCCTTGAACTATCAAAGTCATCATGGATTCTCGTTGTCCCGAAGCGTAAGATTTTGTAATTTGTGGGTTTAATGCTGTCATAAAGTTGGTGGCAAATCCACGGACTTGATTATTAATTTGGGCTGCCAATCCTCGTGCTGCATTTACAGCCGGACCACAAAATATATTTATTGCAATATTCACTCCCTGCCCCTTGAGTATGGCTGATGTTGTGCCAATAAAGTTCCAAACAGAAAAGTTGGTCATTTCTTTCAATAAAGGCTTGTCAAAAACAAATTCATATCTGCATTCTTGGAAATACCGTTTGCAATAGATGCCATAAGTTATTCTGACAAGGAAAGACACAAACAGTAATAAGAGACTATAAACTATCAACTTATCAAAAAGTACACTTTGCAGGACAAGCACTACAATTAACTTTGCAGTAGCTTCGAACAAAGAAATATAAGCAAATGCTTTCATGTCTTCGTGAGCTATGATAGCTGCATTATAAGGAATGCTTATTAAATCTATGATAAAAGTTGCAATAGAACATTGTAAAACCCAATTAGCTGCAACCAAACGCTCTGGAGATATATTTAAATGCGTATTAAGGAACCATACTCCTATAGACTCTGTAAGAATAAAAATAACTATTGCTATTCCAATCTGGATAGTGACAGAAGTAGAAAATATTTTTTTAAGTTTATCAAAATCTTCTCTTCCCAATTCAAATGTGATGAAACGGCTGATAGCACTGGAAATAGAACGGGACAAAATGGAGAACATGGCTATTACTCCACCTACTACATTATATATACCATAGTCCTCTACTCCTAATGTGCGCAATATAACTCTTGATGTATATAAACTTATCAACATCAAGACAAGCATACGCATATAAAGTAGAATCGTATTTTTAGCTATTCGCTTGTTATTTTCTAAGGCCATTCATTATGAATTGAATACACAATTTGAACAGGGACTTCAACTTCTCATCGGCAACCACTGTCATAACGGCTATATCAAATGGGAATAAAGGATATATACAGTTAAATACATGCTGCCTTACGGACTGTTTTGTAGGACGACGCAACTGCGGATTGCCGGCTATAGCCTCATTTATATCCCGTTCATAGATAGCAAACTGGTGACTTACTTCTTCTATCAACCGTAAACCTTTCTCTGAGCAAGGTAATAATACAGATATACCATTTTGGGGATTAACAAGGAGTTCTTCACTATTTTGCAATCCCCAAAAGTCACCGATAGTAATATCTCCGGCTCTTTCACCTTGGGCAAAGACACATTGATAGCAACTTTCGCGGTAAGTTATGCTTTCCATAAAACCTCTTAGATACCAATCATGCCAATAATCAGTTTTTGTATAATCAAAATTGTCACCACTCAATGTTAAAGTAAAACGATTCCCTTTACGAAAAGATATTGTATTTACTTTCTTCCTTTTAGTAATGCACTCTATATGTTCATGCAACATCTGCTGTGACGGGACACCGTGACAAATCAAATCCACCAGATACAAATGTTCCGGAATCCGCTTTATATAGTTTTTCAGTCCCGCCACTTGACAAGGAGTTCCGATGAACAACACCGGTATGTCGGCTTTCAGGTCAGCCTTTACCCGGCCAAACAATCCTCTGACATCGCTCTGAACATATTTCGAACCTTGCAATTTGGATAAATCCGACAACGAGTCCACCCGGATATGCCGGATACGCATGGAATCTGAGGTACAGCCATATACAACCCCGCCTGAACGTACAATATACTCGGATAGCACGTAAGCAGCCCCGCCGGAAGAACTGGAAACATGTTTTTCCTTATCCTTATTCCATGCCGCAAATGCTTTGATAGGAGCATGAAGGGCGACATTTCCTTTTTGAAACGGACAAACCCTTTCACAGGCTCCACATTCAATACATTCCGAAGAATTTATCTTAGGATAGAGAAATCCTTTGGAATCAGTCACCAGCTCAATGCAATGCTTGGGGCATATCTCCGCACAGGCATTGCAGCCACTACAAAATGATTTATCTTTAATTTGTATCATTTGCACATACGTACCTTCAACGTCTTGATAACTTTTGTCGTTAAGTTGAGCAAAAATGCTGCACAGATAGAAATCAGTAAAGTAGTGACAACAAACGGAATACCCGTAGTAAATCGCTCAGCTTTCAAAAAATCAATTATAATGCCATGTACCAGGAACAGTTCGAATAAAATATTGCTACCCCAAATAATATACTTATTTTTTGCCATTTTAGATAAATCAAGTCTGGAGAACACAGTAACTATCCAAAGTGGCAATAAAGAATAAACCATGACCGTAGTAGCATGATGCTTATATATAAATGATAATGAAATCAACAATCCAAAACCTACAAGAAAAAATAAGTTACTTAAAATATAATTCTTTTTATCGGCTAATAGCCGGATAATGGCAGATTCATTATATTGATAAATTGTGCCGACTGAAAATGCCATAGGTGTTGCCCACCAATTTCTTCCATAGCCCATGAAGGCAGTAAATAACACAAAAGAAAGAACACCTATGAATATAAAGGAAAGTCTGATTGAATCCGAATGAAAATGCCCGGCTAATGCAAATATCAAATAACAGTAAAACAAAGCAAACATGAACCAATCGTTCGAAAACAAAGAAGGACCTGCACTATTGAAAATATGATCGGACAAGCTATAACCCACCCAATGCCAATTAAGACTTAATTCTAAGAATAAGGCCAACACATAGGGTAGCAATAATTTCAGCAGAACTCTATCAACAAAAAAATTATGAAGATAGTTTGGTTTATTTTTGAATGAATAGGTCAGTCCGTATCCGGAAATAAAAAAGAATACACCAACAATCAAAGGACCCCATCTGTAAAATTCATGAAGAATGACACTCTGTCCTTGTAAATGGTGCAATACTATTCCTAACGCAAGGATAGGCTTTAAGACCGTGACAGTACTTTTATCAAAACAATGTGCTGCAGACGATTTAAGTCCTAACCCAAAAAGATATAGGATAATTAGAAAGAACAATATCATAAGTGTGACTATGCAGCCATGGATATGGCTTTGTAAATCCATGGACTAAATTTCTTAAACTATAATTTTAGAAAGCTATAGTCGGAATGCTATCCTTTTCCATAACGGCTTGCGTTCCATTTCTTTCTCCTCATCGTTTACTATACTTAGATACTTTCGGTAACTCCACCCGTTATGTACCATTTCATAAATAGCTCCCCAGTCGGGTAGGCCTCCCACATTCCGGTCATCAATGAACAAATCCGCTTTAGGTTTCCGGCAAGGATGAGCCACATGGCTTCCTGCCTGCTCATCCGGATGATTGGCATTGACGGCATAAAATTCCAAACCACGCTGTCGGCAGAACTCAATCGCCTCTTCCAGCAGTTCCCCCTCTCGTACACTCCAAAGAATAAGCAAATGTCGTTCTGCCTGCAACTGCTTCAGCGTAGCTATGGCAAAAGGTATCTCTTTCCCTATCTGTGGGTATCTGTGTTCAACAATCGTTCCGTCAAAATCTACTGCTATAATCATAAAAAAGATTTATCTCATTCTATTGTAAGAAACGGGAACCGTAGTTCCAACGATTCCATACCCGCCTCCACAATCTCTTTCAAGTCAGTAGAAACATCCGTACTGTTCAAAATCCGTTCCAAGATACGAGCTATAGTTTGACAAGTGCGAGTGATTTCTTTCAACTCCAAAGATTGAGGCGTGAATTGAAAACGGCTTCCGACTTCTTCAAGCAAAAACAATGCAACTTCTACGGCGGTATCAAAATCTTTCTCTTTCATCGCAAATTCCGCTTTCTCAATCCACAAATCAAGATGTTTGGCAATAGCCAGCACATCCAACTGGTTTTGAGGATTAAAGAAACCTTTATCTATTTCTGATTGAATTTGTGTCAATGAAGCGAAAGACGATAATTCATTGCCGCGCAACTGTTTTCTACGTTGTCTTACATACTCATCTACATTCTCAAAGCTCTCCTTGTAAATACCGCCTATGGCAACAGTCATTCCACCAATGGTGGTAATGAAACACTTGTCGCGTGCAATGCGAATACGATAACCTTCAAGGCCGCTTAATATACCGGAAGTAATTCGGATCAGAGGGTTGCCCACCGAATAATAATCAAAGGTATGCGGCATGAAGCGAATACGGGTAGGAGACACTTGTGACACTTGCATGAATGTCTGCATCATGTCATTGGAAATAGTGGCAATACATCCGGTGCTGCAATCTTTCACCAAATACAGACCAAAGAAATTCTCTTTCAGGAAATGCTGTATCTCTCCACTATCTCCCTGTACAAACACCAACCCCGAAATCGTGGCACGTTCCTCTTCTTTGATACGTTTTTTCTCACGCTTATAAATGATATGTGTATGGATGAAAACGCTGAACTTCTCATTCAGTACCTTGCTTACTTTATTCACTTTGGCATGGTGAACAAACAGGTAACACCAGGAACAATCGGGGTTCCATTGAGGCAAATTCTTCACTTCCGAGCCACATAATGGTTCGTTATCAGTTTTGCTTTCTATCGCGTTAGCTTGAGTTTCTGTACTATACAGTGGCATCGTCCCTCGTGCTAATATATGTCTTGGTTCTACGGCTATCTGATAACCTTGTCACCCAATAAGTCAAGTCCAATTCTATATTCATTCTGTATATTGAATTTAGATTCAACCCTATGTTTTTTATTCTCTATTTAATATTTGTCAGGATGTAATCCTGATACATCTCTTTACAAGAGAAACATTCAAACTTAATTCTAATTGATTATCAATCATCTACAACTGTTTATCACTTTGTTTCACTTAACATTTTTACAGAATGCTCAACTTTTTTGCCGCTAAAAGCAATTTAATTCCTCAAAATCAGACACGTTTCCATTTTTTTTCCGTATTTTTGCGTCATGAAATACTTCTCTTGTAAATAGAAATTAAGTTTTACACAACATCTTTCCACTTGGCGATTTCTTGGTTTCTTTTGCGAATTATATTTATTCGATTCTCTTTTTTGCGGAGTTTTTATATGAAAAATTGTATCTTTGCATCTAACGAATAAAAAGAGCATGTAGAGAATGGATCTGAAGGAGAGCTTGATTATAAAGAATTTTGGACCGATTAAGGAGGTGGAACTTAATAATGTAGCTCCTTTCCTTTTCCTTATAGGAGAGTCCGGAAGTGGCAAAAGCACCATATTGAAGGTGCTGGCTATGATGCGTCATATTTACAAGCAATTGACGCTCCGCTCATACTTGAAAATGGGAGGTGTGACAGCCGGAACGATTGTTTTTGCTTTTGACGAATACCTTCACAATGGAGGAATGAACGATTATGTGACCGATAAGACGGAAATCACCTATTCCAAAGGCGAATGTATATTCTCTTTTACAAAGAAAAATGGGTTGCAAGGTACCAAAAGCAAAATAATACCCTCCGAAGCCCTCTCTTTGGAAAAAATATCATTTTTATCCGACAAACGGGGAGCGATTGCTTCATTATTGGCAAACAACAGCGACGGAGCGGCATTAGGCTTCTATTTTCAAGAGACATTCAGGGATTTCAAAGAGGCAGTTGAAAGCATACACGCTATCGACATTCCTTTTCTGAAGATAAGATACTACGAGAAAAAAGCACGGAACAATGCCAGACAATTCTTTATTGGAAATCCGGAGGAAGAATATGACATCCACTTTGAAGATGCTTCATCTGGCATCCAGACCATGGCACCGCTTACACTGATCGCCGAATACTTTTCCAGGAAATTTGACATAGTGAAGGAAACCAACCGTTCCGTTGTCAACCTTTTGGGCAAGAACGACAGCCTTGCCTCGTTCAAGCATGACATGAATATCGGTGATATTGCCAACCGTGCGATACACCTGTTCATTGAGGAACCGGAACTTAGCCTGTTCCCCAAAGCGCAACGCTCTTCTATCAATATGTTGGTTCGCAAATGTAAAAATGCGAATACGCACATGACGTTATCTATCGCTACGCATAGCCCCTATATCATCAACCACTTAAACCTGCTGATGAAGGCCTGCGACAAGGGTGTGCTGGTAGAGGGGGCTTCACTGGATTATTCACAGACAAACGTCTATGTGGTAGAGAATGGCAGCATCCGGGACATCAAGGTGCAAAATGCCCACTTGGTTGATACTGACCGATTGTCGGATGACATCAATGAGATTTACGACGAATACAACCGATTGGATGAGATAGCGCAATGATAGAACTTTTGAAAACGGATCTGCCGCATCACTACGGCTTACATCGGACGGCTATAGCAGTACCTGCGGAAAACACTATGGAACAAAAGTTCGATTTGGTTGATAATATCGACGGTAGTATGGTGGTGGCTTTCCGTAGTGGCAATGTCTCATTGGATATGTCTGAGCCGGCCGAAACGGAAATCATCAACTACGAGCAATATCTAAACGGACTGGCAGGGACGAAATTCGAGCAGGGACGGAAACGGTGCGATTATATAGTATATGAAAAAGGCGGGGAAATACACCGTTTTTTTGTCTTGAATGAGCAGACCGGTGCAATCGGCTCCACTCAATTACTTTCCAAACCTATATTGGATAAGAATAAGAATGTCCAATATCCGGGAGGAAAATACAAAAAGGTGGAAGTCCAGTTACGGGAGACGTTATGCACACTGGTAGAGGTTCCTTCTATTGCGGCATTCATAGACAAATCAGACCGGAAAGTGTGTCTGATGTCTTATGTAATCACCCCTCGCGCAGACATCTCAAACGCTCAAAAGGCGTTTGTTGCCCGATATAAACAGGTAGAAGCACGTGAAACAGGGGAGGACGGCGCTTTATTGCTGTCTCCTGAAATCAACACGCTTGGCTTTGAATACCGGAGAATCAGCCACGACTATGTATTCCACCTTTTTTAATTAAGGGCGACAGGCAACAAGATGCAATTCGTTAGTGCACTGCCTGTTCAGTCACAATGATTTCAGCACCAGGCTATTCGCCTTATCTACTACGGAAGCATCAAGCGAAGCAAGGTAAATGCGGGTCGTCTGCTCGGAGTCATGTCCCATAGCTTCACTGATAACGGAAAGAGGGATATTGTTGCTCTTGGCTATGCTTGCCCATCCGTGCCTTGCCACGTAGGTTGTCAGGGGAATTTCCAATTCCAATTGCTTGCCTATCTTCTTCAAATTGTTGTTTACCAGATGCTCCGCATTTTTGTATTGCCGCCTTTCGTCTTTATGGGTGCTTTTGATGATAGGCAGCAAATAGGGGGTTCCTGCCGTGTCGTACTTCGCCACGATTTCTTGCATGGGTTGTTCCCATTTAATGAACAGTTGCTGACCGGTCTTCTGGCGGCGATACGACAACACTCCATTCTGCAAATCCTTTTTCCTCAAATAAGCCATATCGACAAATGACATACCACGGGTATAAAAGCTGAACATGAACATGTCCCTGGCATAATCCAATGAGGAATGCAGTGTAAGGTCCAAATCCCGTATCTCACGGATAGTCTTCACAGGAACGGCACGTTTCACGGTCTTGTCTATGCCGGTATATACGTGTTTAAATGGAAAGCGTTGGGCCGTTAGTCCCTTGTCCACTGCACGGTTATAAATGGCACGCAGGTTTCTCATGTAATAAGACGAACTGTTCGGACATACGCCGTTGGATTTCAAAAAAGTTTCATATTCCACCATTAAGTTGGTCTCTATGTTGTCAAGTGAAATGTCTCCTTTCTCTCCGCGAAAACGTATAAAGCTGTTTAGTGTAGTGGTATAGGTCTCTGCCGTGCGTGTTTTTCCGATTTGCCGGAGCTGGGCGACAAGGCTTTGGCTGAATGCAAGGAAACCTCCCTCATTTATGGGAGAAGAATAAAGCTCCGCCACTTGTTCTGAAGTATATGTTTCTCCATTGCGTTCAAGTCGGGAGATTATTCCTTTTAGTAGCTTCACATCTTCCTTTACCCTGCCTTGCAATACAGCCAGATAATGCAGTCTGCTTTCATCTATCTCCCCGGGAACAATTTTTCTTGCGTTGATATATTCCCACTCCGTTGGATAGAGTTTATATCCGGTACGAATCTGTCTTGCTATCCGGTTGTGAATAACCTGATAGTACAATGTCCCTTCTTTTGTACTGACGGTGGAGGAACGGAATTTTACTTTTACGGTTGCCATAACTTTTTCTTTCTTGTTTTTAATGAATACTGATACTGTATCTTTAAATGAAAAAAACATTCATCTGATTCATTTTGCCTTTTTTTTCGCAAAAATCTCGTCTATCATATCCTTTACGTCCTTATTCACCTGAATGAAGTTCGCATACAAGATACGTTCCTTCGCATCTCTCGACTTGAAGGTGTAGAATTTGGGCAGCGGCACATACTCCGCTTCCTCTTTCTGAATGGCTGCCATGTCGAAATCCGTCTTGCAGAAGAACTTCGAGGTCTTGAATTCCTCCGCTTCCAGGATGTTCATCCGGTCTCGCATCCCGGTTTTCGTCTTTACAAAGTCACGTGCCACCTGTCCGCATATCCACCCCGTAGCCATGTCGGAAATCTTACTGGCCGGAACGAGGTTGTCAAGGTTCTCGTTCAGGTTGATGCTCGTCTTGTCCTTGTCTATCGTGACCCCTTTCTTCAGTTGTACCACCTTGCCGAAGATGTCATTGCTCAGCCATTCCAACGTCTCTTTGGAGCGTGCCGATCCCGACACCACATTACCCACGGTAGTGATAATCTTCTGCATGCCCACCTTGCCATAGTCTGCTTCAAGCTGTGGAAGTTCCTGAAAGCCCAACGCCACCGATACCTTGTTGCTTCGTGCCGTACCGATCAACCGGTCTATCTTATGAAAATACAGCGTCGGCAACTCGTCCACGACAATGCTCACCGGCAGGTTTTTGCCCTGTCCGGTATTCACACGTGCCACCAGCCGGTTCAATATCAACGCATTCAGCGCGCCGATAATGCTTTCCATTTCCGGGTCGTTGGCGATTAGCAGGTAGCTCGGATTATTCGGGTCACTCACTTTCAGGTCGAAGTCGTCACCGTCCTTATGGAATATCCAATACGATTCTTTTGTGGCAAGCCGGGAGGTATAGACACGCAACGTGCCAATCATGCCTTCCAATTGCTCCATGGCGCGATTTTTCAATGCTGTCTGAAACGGACCCAACAGAGGCGCTACCTCATTGTCGGTTTCCAGCACCTCAAAAATAGTCTGGTAGCTCTCGTTCAGGAAGGATAGGATATGCGGCATATCCGAATACTTGCCCAGCCAATAGGCGGGTTCCACTTCATTTCCTTGTGCGTCAAACACCCTTCCGGTCGGTTTCAGCCGTTTGGTCTGTGGTTCCTCTGCCATTTCCGCACGCAGTTTGTTCCCCTCCTTGTCGTAAGGCTCTTTTTTATAGTTCACAAAAAAATAGATGCAGGCGGCCAAGAAGTTTACCGCCGAGGTTTGGAAGAACTGGTCGCTACCGCCACCGCCTTCCTTCTTGCCCTTTTGCAGCGATTCCAACAGTGTTTCAGCCGTCTCCGAAGCGGCAGCAAGGTTATTGATATACTTCTGCTGAATGGGGTTCACTCTTCGGGAGTATTCCACATCCACGAAATTGATCACCGAGAATTTGCAGCCTTCGGGTAGATTGCCAAGCTGCTGGTTTTTAAGGTAATGATAGTACAGCTTGGTGGCAAGTGTCGGCCATTTGTAATCATAGACTACCATCGTAAAACCCTTCGCCGAATGTTGCCGGATAAACGGCTCGATAATCGAGAATGTCTTTCCGGAACCCGGTGTTCCGACCACCCAAGTCCCTCTGAACGGATTGGTAATGTTGCAGAATCCCTTGCGGAACTTGCCTTTATAATAAAACCGCATCGGTATATTTACCGAGTATTTGTTCTCTATCAGTTCTGTGCATTGCTCAAAACTCTCGTTTTCCAGATTGAACCGGTCTTTCAGCAACCCCTCCTTCAGGAACTTCGATATATTATCCAACGCCACGTGTACCAGTATCGTACCCACCACCGAAGCCACCATATACAGGATGATGTTCAGGCGCAGGCTATACAGGCGAATATCTATCGTGAAGCCGAACAGCCACACGGCAACAATCAGCAGTGCGATACCGCTGACCAATGGATAAAGCACCTGTTTACGCGCATTAAATTCCAAATGCTTCTTGTTTCTCGTTCCAACGCAGGTGATGCATATTAATGCGAACGTGGCAATTTTACTGTACACCAAGTGTCCGTCATGGTAAAGGAACCAGCTTTTAATACGGCTATGCACGTCGCATACCACCCCGTTCCAGTAGTCCATCATTTCCGGGTCAATGGCATACATGAAAAACTCTATAAGTAAGGAAACATAGATTGCCGTGCGGAATATCTTATAGACTCCCTGTAATTCTTTGCTCTCTTCCATAGTGACATGGTTGGATGATTATTCATTCAGTGTGATTATCGGACGTACTTTGTGTGCTTGCCATTTGGGAGTTTCTTGTATCGCACCGCTGCCGGTTGAGTAAAGCCACGCTTTGGCCGTCTCCTGTCCGGCCACTTCGGTCGAAGTCCAGTACCAACATTCGTTGGCACTGTCCGGGATAGGCATACCACCACATTGCTTGATAAACGGATTTACCGCCTCACGGCTGGCATACAGCAAGCGCATCTGTGCCACTGAAGGTACGTAGGCACTCTGCCCGTACCGCCACAGGTCAAACACCTGCTCAGCCATTGGCGAAGCGGTTTCCGTGGTCTTATATAAAGCAAACGTGTTCTCGTTGCCGTCCAAAGCCATTAAATCACCCGAAGTGCCTTGTGCAATCCCGATGCTGTCCGCAAAAGCTTCCGGCGCAAGGTCGCGCAGATACACGGCATATCCGTTTCCTGCCACCGCTTCGTCCCGGTTCAGGTGGAAAACCACGGCAATGGCTTCCTTTCCCGACCGGCTGTAATCCTCATAGCTCATTACCTCACCGTCTGTACAAAGGATATGGCCTACCTTCATACCGGTGTCCGGGAAATCCCGGTGTTCATCACAAGCCGCCAACCCCAACATAGTGGCCAGCATCATCCCCAAGGCCATTCTCCCTGGTCTCATTCCTTTCCCTACCTTATTATATATAGCTTTCGCCATTCCTCCGATTCGTATCTTTATTCCATTCATGTTCTGTATCTTATTTATCATTATCCGTATTCATTATTTATCCCTGCCATTATTCATTATCGTGTCAGGCAGCCGGTTCTTCATCCCTCATTCTTAATTCTTCATTTCACCGGCAGCTTCACCCCGATAACCACTCCCGTGCGAAACAAATCCTCCCCGCCAATCATCAGGTCGCTTTTCACCTGCCAGTACACCTGCCACCCCTTGCGCAAGGAGTAGCTATGCTCATATCCTGCATGTACGCCGCCCACTACGCCGTGTCGGTCAGAGCCGAGCGAACCGCCTATGCGCAGGTTGCCATGGTGGTTGCGTCCACGTGTCACGCAAGGTTTGTAGGCTACGCCCAAGCCCCACGTGTTGTAGTTGCTCCAAAACGACTTCGGACACACGTGGCCGCATGAAGCGCATTCGTCCCATTTCAGATACACATTCCCGAAATACTCCCAGGCGTTATGGTAGCGTGTCTCACGCTCGTAAGCCACCGTCAAGTCCATGCCTCGTTCATACAGGAAACCGGTACCCACCTGCAACCTCCCCCTATGGTCGTCCGCAAACCCCGAAGCACAAGTAGTACATAAGATTATTACCACCGCAAACATCTTTGTCAAACAGCAATTCTTCATACTTCCTTCCTCATTCTTCATTAAGTAAGACTTCATTAAAACTGTCCGCATTCAACACATCCTCATAGTCAATGTTCAGCGAGATATTGCGTCCCGAAATCTGCTTTTCACTCAGTTCAATGGTCAGCACCTTGTCATTGGGGAAAGTCATTTTCCGTATCACCACGATGTTACGGTAGCCGTGCAGGAACGATTTACCCTGTTCCAGCATCATTTCCGGTTGCAGTTCTATCACTTGTGCATTGGTGGCTTTCGACACCTTTTTGTCGGCGAGTTTTACCCGTATCTCATCTATGTCGAAGCGAATGCGTGCACGGTTCTCTATCGAGAAGTCAAGAAAGAAGTAGTCGCCTACGGTATAAATGTTGTTCAGGCGCATGGTCATACGGTGTTGCTTGCAGCTTACGTTTCGGTATCTCGCCGGGGAAGTCCATATCCTACGGGCAAACCGGTACATATCCTCCGTGGAGAGCGACACTGCCGGGTTATAGTAAGCCGTGGTCTCTGCGGCGTGTATCTCTTTGTCTGTTACCGCCTCCGTTAGTCGGGTAGTATAAACCAGTGCGTATTGCGTGCGGTAGCGTTCCGTCACTATGGTCACAATGGCAAGCACCTCGCCGTCCTCGTGTCCTGCCTCTTTGGGTTTCAGCCGGATAGTATTGTTGATAGGCTGGTCTCCGGCAACCTTATCCGTGGAAATATCCACGAAGCGCACCGGCTCGGTAGCTGTTATCACCGTTGTCACCTGTTCATTCACTGTCAGTTGCCCCATTTCCTCATACGTGGTCTGTGCCGTCAGCGGACAAACCGCCAATACCCCGGCCACCAGACCCAAAAGTCTATTACGCATTTCTTTTATTCCTCTATTGATATTCATGCTATGTTGTTTTCTAATTCCCTATTTTTGAAATTCTTCATTCATCATTCTTAATTCTTCATTTCCTTTTCTCCCTGCCATTAACCAGATACACGAATGTGCCGTACTTCAGTTTGGCCCTGTTCTTCTTCACCGCCTTCGATAAGGCGTTGCTTGTCCGTTGGTAAGCGTTCTGTATGGCCTGCATTCCCCATTGGGAGAAAGCGTTGCCCGATGTGCCGTTGTTGATGCTCATCGTGCTGTTCATGGCGTTGGAAGCCACGTCCTGCGCCGTTTCCCGGAAAGTGCTGCCCGGCACGTACAGCCCTTCCAGCCCGTCCGTATCATAGAGCGACAGGCTTACCTTCACCAGTTCATCGTCCACCAGTATGCTTTTCACGCTGCCTTTCACCCGTTGGTTGCCGAAGCCGCTCATCGTGGCATAGAGGTACGAGCCTTTGGGCACTACCGTCTCGTTGATTTCCACATCATCGAGCAGGCGGAGCCGTACCCGTGAGCCGTCCACTGCTTTGATGTTTTCATCAATGATAGCCTTTATCAGCTTGGGTTCCGGCTCGTTTTCCGCAAGGGTATGGAAGTAGTCGGAGGAAGTCTTGATTTTCTTCACCACCTGCCCGGTCTCCGTGTCATCGCCAAGCTCGTGCACGGCGTTCCCGTTCACTTCCACATTCCTGTCCGTCACCGTTCCTGCCGACAGGGGTACGGAAGCAGATACCCCGGTGCTGTCTGCCGCAGGCTCCAATCCCTTCCGACCCTGCAACCTCGCTTCGGCAAGAGCCTTGTCCAGTTCCGCCAACGCTTCCTTGCGCCGTTGCTCGCTTCGGGCAATGCGTTCATGCTCATCAAGCAACGGTAGGGAAACAGCGTCACGATTCATCGCTTCACCTTTTTCGGCGCTTTTTCGCAAGCGTTCCTGCATCTCACGCAGCCGTTCAAGTTCTTCCGTCCGTCTGTCCGCTTCCGTGTCGAGCAGGGCAAGGTCATCTTCCGTATATTTGGATTCGTATGCTTCTTTGTCATCTTCATTGTTGTTGCGTTCTATGTTCTCCACGGCGGAAAAGTCCTGTATCCTGCCGTATGATTTCACCATGCTCTCATATTTGCCGTCGATGCCGCCGTTGTTATCCACACGTGCCTGGGGCAGTTCCGGGTTCAGGAACTCCGTGGTTTGCAGCGTATTCCCCGTTTCCGCCGGTTCCGTGTCGAAAATGTCGAATATCAGATAACCGCAAATCAGCAGCAACGGGTAGAGAATGGCAGGCAGCACGTACTTCGGCTGTTTGAAATTAATCTTGTCTGTTATCATCATGCGTCTTATATCTTTGTTTCAATAATTGTTCCTGGTGTTCCGTGGCAGTCATGCGTTCCTCCGTCCGGTGGGTTTGATACACTGCTACCATACGGTAGATGTTATGCCCCAGGCAGGTCAGTACAACGCCGAACACAATGGCGAGAAACCACCGGGGATGCTTGCAGGCGAAGCGTTGCACGCCCCCTGCCGCCTTGTCGAGTCTCAACAGCCGGGCAGCCTTACGGCCTGCCGCCACCTCTCTTTCATACCGTTCCTTATACTTCGGATCGTCCTTGTCCGGCATCTTCTCGCCGAAAATCATTTTTTTCCAGCCCATATCAGAAATTGTTTTTATTCTTTTGTTCGATGTCTTTGTTCAGCAGGGTGCGCCAGTCCACTATCAGCAGCCCGTGCGGGTTGTTGTCCGTCCGGGGTACCCGTTTCAGTTTGCCGGCGGTCACCAGTTCACGGGTGAGAATGGAAGTCCTCCGCTCGATGCGTTGGCGGCCATAGTAGGTAAACTCCATTTTCTCCTCGTTGAAGTCGATACTGTCACAGAATATCGAGAATACCGCACTCGTTCCCATGATATTGTTGTAAAATCCCTTTTCTTTCAGTGTATTGTACTGTGCCAGTCCGGTCTCGTCCACCAAGTACATCGCCTTATCCATGGTGTAGCGGATATATTTGTCATCCGGTGCCAACGTGAAAAAGAAGTGGTGGAACATTTCGACATGGCTTCTCGCTTCCACGTCAAGCGTTTCTTCCATCATAGTCCGTTGTACCAAAATGGGTACATTGCCGTCCAGCACATACACCTTCTGTTGGGCATCCGTCACCATCATCCTTGCCGTCCAGATGCTTGACAGGCTGATAAGGACGCATCCGGCAAGAAAAAATCCGCAGAATATCGTCACCAGCTTGATTTTGTTTTCTAAGTTTTTGATTACCATACAGTTTTTTCTATTTTATTCAATTCACTCCCTATCTTCAGAAATTCTTCATTCATCATTCTCAATTCTTCATTGTCCCTTATCTCATCATGTGCGCTATCGCCCCTGTGGTGGACATTTTAGCCTGTGAAGCCACACCCTCGCCAAAGTTTCGGGTACTGAATGCCGTATCGCCTTCCGGTATCATCCATGCCGCCAAGTCCGGCACAAGGTTCAGGCATTTCAGGGCTACAATGCTCGCTGCCATCAGATAACCTGCCGAGAAGAACGAGTTCTGCAGGTAGGCGGCCATCGTCTGCTCGCTCGCCGTTATCGCCGTCAGGTTCTCCACCTGTATGCACAGCACGATGTCGAACAGTAGCAGCACGTAAAAACCAACGAAGTAGAGCATGGCTCCGTAAAAATGCACCGTCAAATAACGTGTCATCCACTTTGCCCATGCACCTTCCCACTTGGGTAACAGCGAGAATGCCCATTGTATCGGTCCGAAAATCGTCAGCATACCGAGCAGGATTTGCTGGCAGTATATGGTCGCCCACCAGCCTATCCGAAAGACAATCAGCGCAATACACATCACGATTTTATCAATGCACACAGTTGCACCGCTTACCAGCGAGGTAAACCAGAGTCGGCTTGCATCCACCTCCATATTCGTCACCTCATCCACTCCGGTCTGCTCCATGGTAGATTCTATCAGATTGGGGTCACTCACCCCCGAATGGGCGACATCCGCCTGTGCCTGCAAGCTCGTGTACATCGTGTCCCGTACATAAATCAATTCCTGCACCTCTTGGAATTTGTCGCTTATCTGTGTGGCTTCCGCCTGGTACAGGTCATGCGTGTACGAGCCAATGGCATTCGGAATGTACGACAAGAAGTCCAGCACGCACCAACTGCTTCCGCTCCGGTTCATGCCGGTATCGGCAGGAGGATACCACCACGACAGGATAATGGCGATTGCCAACGGCTTGAATAGCTTCATCACGTCCAGCGGCTCATGCTTCACCATCATCTTGTAAGCCATGTTCGCCGCCACGATAATGGAAAAGAGTGCCGCCAACGCCATGCACATTTGGATGATCCACCAAAAGGGTCCTTGTGAGCCGGTAAAAGTCGCATCGCACAGGAACTCGTTGGTCCGGAATATCACATCGTCTATTTCTTCTTCAAGGATGTCAATGCCGAAGTCGGATAAGATATTGTCTGCCATACGCTACCGGATATTAGAGAAAGTTTCCGTTTGTTCCGTCTTCGATTCAATCTCATGCACCGGCAATAGGCCGTCCGCTTTCAGCAGTTCATGGATGAACAGCCTGCCTTTCTGCGTCCACCGGGTACGCATCACGGTCTTGCCGTTCTCCAACTGGGAGGTTTCGCTGCCCACATACCCGTTCCCTTTGTAGGGAGCGTAAAGAATCCATTGCTTGCCGCTCTTGTATTGTACCCTTTTCTCATGGAGAATGGCGTTCAGGCGGCGGCCCGAAAGGCCGTAGTCTTGCGCAATCTGCGTAATGTCCACCAAGTCCTTGTTCTGCAATACGGTTTCCGCATAAGCGGAACGCTTGCCAAGCTCTTCGATTGTTTCCTTCTGCCGGCCAATCAAAAGCTGTTGCTCCGTGCAACGGCTCTCTATCTCCAGCCGTTGCTCTTTCTCCTTCCGAATGGCATTGGCAAGCCCGATAAAGAACTCCGGGTCTGTCACCGCGCGTTGCAGGGCTTTCTCGCTCAGATAAGCCCCGTCCTTGCGAATGGCAGGCAGCACTTCCTCGCAGACCCAGTCCTGAAACTTTTCAGCTTCCGGCAGTTTGGAGCGCATCACCAATCTATATACATCGGATTCGCTGATAAACTTGGTAGGTTGCATTACAACCGTACCGTATTGGTTCTCAATGGGAGTGTCTAAAACGGACACCCCCTTACAGTGGGTACGGACAGCCTTTGCTGCTTCTGCATACCCTAAAGAACGGGCCACATCGTTAGCTTTGAATAACACTTTCCCTTCTTCCTGTTGAACGGTACAAATCTCCCCGAATTGCGGGTGATTGAACACTTGGTTTTGTTGATTCATGTTTGTCATTATTTATAGAGTTAATAAATTCTTTTTCCCTTTCCTTTTTATTCCCTGCCACTCACGGTAGTCCACCCGGCAGAACGCCACCGCCCCATGGCGGCAACCACCACTTGCGCCTTCCGGTTTTCTATTTGATTGGTGGCAGCAAGCAGTTCCGAGGTCTTGCGTGCGTTGGATAGCCGGACGAGGTAGCGGATAAGTTCTTCGTTCTTCCTTGCCACATCCGTATAGATGCGCAGGTATTGTTTCTTGCGCTGGGCATTGGGCATATAAGCGTCCTGCGTGGCTCTTATGGCGCATTGGAACATCTGGTAATGCTCCTTCCAATAGCTTTGGTCATTACCGTTGCCGCCTGTTTGCAGGATGCGGTTGATGTTCCGCCCAAAGTCACCCATCTTGTCGGTTATCTTTCCTCCCTCCGCTGCCCAAGCCACATCGAGCGCACCGCCGCTACGGTCAGCCACGTTCAGGGCTTCAATTTTCGCCCGTGCCACCATTGCCGAGTCCAACGCTTCCGCTTCATCCACCTGGTTATACAGGTTCACCCCGGCAAGGGTACGGTACGACAGTTTGTTCTTGCTCGCCGCACTCTTGCTGTACGACTTGTGCAACGCTTGGTAATAGAGGCCGGGCGTAAGCGACCCGGAGCCGATTTCACCCACCGTTATCTGGTTCATCTTGGCAGCATCGTGGCTATAGGTCACGCTTTGCGCCACCACATCCATCGCTCCATAGAGCACAAGCCCCACTACTAAAATTCCTTTCCCCATCTTCCGATTCTTCATGTCCGATTCCTCATTCTTCATTCTTAATTTTTCATTTCGTTCCCGGATTCAGACCGGCTTCCCTCCACCGTCCAAACGCCCCCTCTATGATTTCCAGCTTGCTTTGCCTCCGGTAAACGCTCTCTTTCCAATAGCCAATCCGCAGTTGGATATACCGCCAAGTCTCAAAGTATGCCCGGTTCAGATGCGTTTCGATGTTATCCAGTCCGATATTGATGCCCTCCAGTATCAACAGCAGGTCTGAGGACGAGCAGGCGGCAGCACCGGTGGCGTACAGCACAAGGTCAGCCACCGAACGGTACAACGATTCCCCTTCATCGGCAATCTTCCGTATGCAGCGCAGGTTCACGCTGATAAGCAAGGTGTCGGCCGGAGAGATTTTTCCCCGTTCCAATACCTTTTCCCGATAATCGTCCAACAGATCCTTGTAATCCCCGATACGGTCACTCACTGTGTTATAAGTAGAATAGACATTCAGCGAGGTACGGAGCGACTGGTACAGTACGTCAATCACATCAAACGCCCTCGTGTATTTGTCAAGGTCGATGTTCAGTTCCTTGTATTCCACGGCGGCATCGCTGCTGTATTCATGCAACAGTTGGTTGCTCAGCTCCAGTGTGGAGCGTGCCAGCAACAGGCTCCGTTGCTGCTTGTGGTCGTTGATGTAGGCTTCCACCACAGGAATGTCGAAGTTCCATTGCGCCTTCACCACGGTGGGCAGCACCGCCAATAGCAGCAGGAGCAGGTATCGTGTCCGGTCATTCATTTCCGTTCCCCCTTTCTTCATCTTCGTATTTGCCGTTGTAGTCCACGGAGTGCAGGCTTTCAGCCGCCCCTTGCAACCACCGTTTCCGGCATTGTTCCACTAAAGTCAGCCGCCTGCCCCGTTCGTCATTGATATAGGGAGCCGCATCACGCAGCACGTCCACAATGGAGAGCTTGTAGTGCATCATTTTCTCCAGCGATACCAGGTCGGCATAAATGTGGCCCAGCCTTGTATGTACCTGACGGGCGGTTTCCAGCCGGTCTGACGACCACAGCAGGTGATAGGTGTCGCCGGTATTGTCCGTTTCCGGCGGCTCGCTTCGGAAGTATTCCGTGCTTATCTCGCAGGAGGGGTATTCACGGGCGATTTCCGACAGGCGGCTGTTCACTTCGTCCTTCTTCTCGGTCTCGCTTTTCTCCGGGGCCAGTGGGATGATGTCCACTACCTCCGTGTCGCTGTATTCGGCGGTCAGTTCCCAGCTGATTTCCATAATGGCACGGTGTATCTTGACGCCGAGGAAGTATTTCGGCTTCCGGGCAATCCGCAGCGAGGCACGGAAGGTAATCACCCCGTTGATGTCCGGGGCGTTGGCTTCACGTAGGTAGGTATGGCCCGACCACCGGCCTTCGCCTTTCCATGTCAGGCCGTAGGCAGCCTTGCAGTCCTGCATGATAGCCGGAAGGCGGTAATAGTCATCGGTAGGCACGTCGTTGTCGGCGGCGGCTTCCTCTTTGGCCTGTGCCAGTTCCGCCTGCTTCCGGCGCACGGCGGAGAGTTCCGTCTCTATCCGGCTGATTTCGTTCTTATTGTTGTTATAGGTTTGCCGGAGCACGGCGGCTTCCTCCACGGTGGCGGAAGCTATCTGCCTGACAAGTTCCGCATTTTCCGCCTCCAGTCTGTCTATCCGGGCTTGCAGCACGGCGGCTTCCCCGTTGTATTCCTGTTCCAGTTCGTCCAAGCCGGACAAGTCCAATTCATCATCTTCCGATACGGTTGTCCGCATCACGCACTCCTTGGAGTGTGCGTTCAGGCTGCTTCCGCAACTGCGGCATTTGTATTGGGTGGTGCCTGAAATCAGACTTACCCCCTCGTGGCAGGTCACGCTTATCATCACGCTCTCGCTGCCTTTCAGTTTCGCTTCATCCGTAGCCTGGTAGTAGTTTTTCGCATCGGAGCCGATGTAATACACGGTGCCTTCCTCGTTCTCGTTGTATTCCGACAGCCGGGCTTGAAGCTGCCCCTTGAAGGTGTTCAAGTCCATCGTATAGGAATCGAACACGTCCTCGTACACTTCTTCCGTATGGTTCCAACTCTTGGTCACTCTGATACTGTATGCGTAGGCCTTCTTGGTCTGCCTGCCCCCTTGTGAAATGACATAGCCGGATCGGTAGTAGCTGATAGCGTAGGTGTTGCCGTCGTTCTGCCTGTTCAGTTGCTCCACCTGCGCCCTCGACCATCCGGCGTAGCGTTCCGAGTTGCCGAGTATCTGCTCGGTCTGGGCGGCATCCGGGTAGAAGTTGGCATCGGAGGTACTGAAGCGTGTCCACTCCCCACCGTTGATTATGCTGTTGTCATCCGTGGCAGGGGAGTAGTCGCAAAGCACCTCCTGCCCGGCATCCCTGCGGTAGATGTACCACCGTTGGGTATAGTATTGCCCCATCGTCTCACGCAGGTAGTCGGTCATCCATGCCGTCAGGTTGTAGTTGTCGAGCTGGAACAGCCCCGCCACGTTCTCCGGCCCTCCGACTAAGGAGAGCAACGTGCTGCCCACTGAGCGGTCAAGGCTATGGTACAGGTCATAGCTGCCTTCCACGGCATGGGCTATGGCGGTCACGTTTCCTTGCAGCAGGTCGTGGAAACCGCTCTCGCCCAAGATACGTCCGCTCAGGTTCTCCGTACCGGCGGTGGCGATACTCACCCCCATGTTATAGAGGTTGTCAAGGTCTGCCTTCAGGTTCTCTTTGGTGAAGTTGTGCGGAATACCGCCCAAATCGTCAAGGAAAGTTTTCCAGTCGATACTACCGTTTTCCGACAGGGTGAACAGCGAGGCCACCTGCGGATTCAGTTGCAGGAAAGCGATGTCGTTGAACGACAGGCTGCCATTGGTCACCACTGACTCAAACTGCATACAGAGCGTTTTCACCTCCGTGCAGATTTTCATCAGGTAGCTGCCCCAATACAGGGCGGTCTGGGGCGAGCGGAGCATCATCCCGGCCACCGTCCATATCTTCGGCATGATTTTGGCACTCACCAGGTGGTAAATCCTCCGGTAGTATTGGTTTTCCGTATGGCTGCTCCAGATTCCCAGTTCCGTCAACCCCTTGCGGTCGAGGAATTTGGACGTAAAAATTCCGGCAGTGGCTATTTCGGCGGCGTTGTACCGTTCCAGTATGGCTTTCACCTGTTCATTGTAGTAGGCTTCGGCCACCGTCTCCGTGCCGTAGGCGGCGACCATGGCGGCCACCGTTTTCTTGTCGTAGTTTACACGCACGTACTGCGCCCTTGCCGGAAAGGCAAAGGTGCAGGCTACGGTCAGAAGCAACAGGATTCTATACATGGCGGGTGGTCGGTTAAGGGGTTATTTGCCGTCAGCAGCCATCTCTTTCCCTTGCCCGGCTCGTTCCATGCACAGGCTGTATTCCCCCGAACACCAGTCCTTTTCCGGTGCCGTGAAGCTGATGTAGTTCCGCTCTTGCAGTTCTTTGCTGGCCGACAGCACGTCCTTCACGGTAAAACCGCGTACCTTGCAAAGCAGGCTCGCCGGATGCACATAGAACTTTTCTGGTTTGTTCTCGTTCTTCCATATATAAATAAGGTAGAAGAACAGTACCGTCGCTTCTTTGGAGAAGTTGCTGCGTTCGTTGGATTTCCAGAACTCGCTGATAAATTTTTCTTCTTGCATGATAATATGTTTTAGGATTGTTTTTCTTTCAGATTCAATACTTTGCCTGCCTTGTTCACCATTTGTGCAAAAGGCAGCGCTTTTTCAATACCCGACAGTTTCCAGTCCCGGCAATAGGCTTCCGTGGCCTCCTGGTGGCTGCATTTCAGTTCTGCCTTGTAGAGTTTCAATGCCTCTTTTTCCGCCCGTTCGGTGGTGTAGGTCATGTAGCATTCCATCGGTTCTTCCACGCCATAGACCCCGCTGGTCGTACTACGCCTGATGAATACTTCCCGGAAGAAACTGCGTCCTTCCTTGTTCTCCAACTGGTTAATGGTAAAGATTTTCTTGCAGTCCGTTTCCGTCAGTCCGAGAATAGCCTTGATGTTGTCGAAGCGTTCCTTGAACTTGCTTTGGTCAAGAAGCATCACCACATCGGAGTTGTTGATAATGGCCTCTTTTACGATTTCGCTGCCGATGATGTCCTGTATCTCCTGTGTCACCACGCCGACACTTGCCCAAAACTTTCTTGCCGTCTTGTACATAAACTTGATGTACTCGGCCATGAGTGGCGAGGCGATTGCCTTCCATGCTTCCTCTATTACAAGGACTTTCCGGTTCTTTTTCAGACGCATTTTCTGCAAGAACACGTCCATGATGATAAGCGTGACAATAGGAAAAAGTTTCTTATTTTCCTTGATTGCATCCACTTCAAAGACGATAAAAGTCTCCGAGAACAGCGTGGTGTCCACGTTCTCGTTGAGTATTTTGTCATAGATGCCGCCTTTGTAGAAAGGCTGGATCATGTATGCGTATTTGTCGTAGTCGATTTCCGTGATGTTGTTCTCCAGGCAGATAAGTTCCAGCCGTTCACAGGAGTATTCATAAAAGGTATTGAACGAGAGCGAAGCCACCGTCAAAGCCTTTCGCCGTTCCTCCAGCAGCTTGATTTTCGCATCAATCTTCTCGCCGAGTGCCGCCATTTCCTCCACGCTCCACGTACCCCTGCGCTTTTCGGCGGCGGTCAGTGTCTTGCGCAGGGTCTCACGCTGCACCGGGTCATAGCCCCTGAAACCGTGGAAATAGGCATCGTAGTAGTCTGTCACAATCTGCTCGATGATACGGAACTCCAGTTCCGAAATTTTACTGTCCGAACCTTTCCATATCAGCAGTATCAGGTTCTTCAGGAAGTCTATCTTTTCGATGTTCAGTTCCGCCTTCGTGATATTGAAAGGGTTCATCGTAATGGGCTTTTCCTCGGTGTAGCTGATATATTTCCCACCCAGATATTCGCACAATCCCTCGTAGGAATTACCTGTATCCACCATCACCACATCCGTTCCTTGTTCGTGTAGTTGGCGTACCACGCTGTTCATGTGGAATACATATGGGAGAGTATTTGTAATTGATTATCAGCGATATAAGAAAATATCGGTACAAAAATAATCACTATAAGAAACAGGGTGAAAAAGCCGTTTGGGAGAGAAGCAAAGAGGAAAAGAGAAAGGTTGGTTTTGGATGAAGATTTAACAAAAACTTAACAAACGGCAGGCATTTTTATACTTTCCTGATGACTGCTCGGAATGAAGTCAAAACCGCAAAGGAGTTGTCGGGGAATTGCTTGACATGATTGATTTTTAGCATGTTTTGCGCATTGAGAGCCAATAGGGGTACAAATGGCGTATGAAATAAGTCTTAAAACTCTGATTTTTGCTCTGCGAAGAAGGTCATTGATAGGAAATTCACTACCTTTGTATTTGGATTGTGGATTGGAGCAACTTTATTCAAGACATACGAAATAAAAAGTTGCATTCGAGATGCAATGTTTTTATAGTTTTTGCATTTTTATAATAGCTAACAATTAAAAAGATAAAAATGAATACGAAAGACTTTTTCGGAATACTGCTTATGGCTATGTTTGCAGTGGTAGGACTAACAGCATGTAGTAACGATGATGAGCCTAAAGATTCTGTCAAAGAGATTAGAATGCAGATTTCAGCAGAAACAGGCGTGATGTATGCATGGGGCGACGACAAGAAGGAGAATCCCATCGAGTGTATGCTTGTCATGTCGGAAGATAATCCCGGAGTATGGGAACCTCTCGGATTCAACAGCATCGAGGGCTTTACCTATGTAAGAGGACATGAGTATTATCTCTCGGTAAGGCGGACAATCCTCGCAAATCCACCTGCGGATGCTTCCGACCGTACTTATCAGCTTATCCGTATTCTTGAGGACAGAGTTGTCACGGAACCAGAAGTTCCGGTTGATGAAGAGATAACATCGGAAGAAGATATCGAATACCATGATTTGTGTCCTTTCGAGAAGTACGCAATCAGCAAGGAGTTCGTTGTTGATAAGGATGGTAATATATATTACGGCGATGGCTCATCGCTGCCGTCATACGACAACGCCCGTATTTGGTTGGAAGATGTCCTTGACAAAGAAGACCCGAATTGGGTTAAATTTCAGACGGTGTCATATCAGGCGACTTATTCGTATGTCTTTTCACCGTTTACCGATGACATTCGTTTGATACGCAACGATTCACATGGTCCGATGTTCAAAAGCGTCATTCCCGAAGATGAGTTTACCCGTATTATCCAAACCATGCAATCCGGCGAAGAAGTCCGTTACGCACTCATCCTTGCCAATGTTTATAAAAAGGGACTTCAAAAGTTGGAATTTACAATAAAAAAGCAATAACCATTATAGGGTGACTCCACCTCGCCCTCTCTCAATCTTCCAATCATACCGACCTTCCGCGACATCGCCAACCTCTTTGAGTGTATGGCGATGTTTTATTTCGTCAAAGGGCTGTCTCTCCGCATAGTCACAATACCATGGAAAGAAAAAATGCTTATTCTTCTTTTCGTTCGTTTTATTTGTGTACATTTGCATCAAAAAAAGTTGTTTGACAGAAATACACCACACATCACAGAATTTGTGACTATTCCCAAGTCATTACCTCGTTCTATGAGAAATACTCATAAGTAGCTCATTTTTAATATATTCCTATTTTAATATCGTTTTTTCTTCATAAGAACGACACTTTTTATATTTTTGCGGATACATAAAAATAAGATATAAATATATGCATCAAGGTAGAATTATTATAATTACCGGTTCTCCCGGAACAGGAAAGACAACAATTGCGTCGATTGTCGCAAAAGAATCGAACATGGATAAATCTGTGCATATGCACACAGACGACTTTTTCCATTATTTAAGCAAAGGAGCAATACCGCCGCATTTACCAGAGTCCAACGAACAAAATTTAGTTGTTATTGAAGCCTTTTTAGAAGCTGCAAAGCGCTATGCCCGCGGTGGATATGATGTAATTGTAGATGGAATTGTAGGGCCGTGGTTTTTAGAACCATGGAGAGCCCTTGTTCGAGAAGATTATGAAGTACACTATATTGTTTTAAGGGCCAGTAAAGAAGAAACTATGAAGCGAGCTGTGGAGCGCTCAAAATTAGACAGAAAAACAAATGTTGAATTAGTAGAAACCATGTGGGAGCAATTTTGCAATCTGGGAATATATGAATCGAATGTTATAGATACGACCACTTATTCCATTCAAGAAACTGTTTCCGCAGTACAAGAAAAAATCGCAAGTAGGGCAGCGTTGTTGTCTTAGATTTTTTTGCTTTTTTGTGGTATATTATCCTCAGACAGAGCTAAAGGAGAGAGCGGAACATGAAAAGCGATTATTCAAAAGAAAGCATCACAGAGTTTTTAAGCCGAAAGTACGGTGAGGATATAAGGCTTTTTCCGATAAAAGAAGGGCAGGAGTCACAGGCGTATTGGTTTTCGCGTGGCGGCAGAGAATATGTCGTGCGCATAAATTCAAATATGGAAGGCTTCAAAAAAGACAAATACGCCTATGAGCACTTCCGCTCGGATAGAGTTCCTATTCCAGAGGTTGTTGAAACAGGCAACTTTGACGGCACGCACTACTTCTGCATCAGCGTAAAAGCGGACGGGATTACATATGAGGACTCCGATGAAGAAACGGTTGTGCGACTGCTCGGCGATATTACGGATGTAACCGAAGCAATATCGCGAACCGATATATCAGGCACTTCCGGCTGCGGCGTGTTTGACAGCGATACGGGAAACGCTCCGTTTTACAGCTGGAGAGAATATCTTGCGGAGGTATTCGAGAGAGACTGGACGGCGGTAAGCAGGAGCTATGTTAACCTCTCACTCATCGACGAGCTTCTCGCGGCATATCGTGAGCTTATATCTTATTGCCCGGAAGAAAGAGCGCTGTTCCACGGGGATTTCGGCTCGAATAATGTTATCGTAGGCAAAAAATCGAGGATAAGTGGCGTTATAGACTGGGACTGCGCGGCTTACGGGGACTTTCTTTACGACATCGCGACCGCGTATTTTTGGCGGACATGGCTCATGTGCATGGAAAAAACTGCGGCGTATTGGGAGAGAAAATACTCTCACCTGCCGAGATATACCGAGCGAATTTTATGCTATGAGCTGCGGATAGGGCTGACGGAAATATACGAAAACGCTGTCGAAAACGATACTGAGACAACAGAGTGGCTTCAAAACAGGTGCCGCGAGATTTTGAGAGAATACAGACAAAGAAAGGCATGATAAAATGAGAATACTGTTCACAGGCTTTGACCCGTTCGGGGGAGAGAAAATCAATCCTGCGGGAGAAGCCGTAAAAATGATGAAAAACGAAATACAAGGCGCGGAAATTTTAAAGCTCGAAGTGCCGACGGTGTTTGGAAAGGCAGGAGAGGTTCTTAAAAAAGCGGTGGAGCAATACAGACCCGACGCGGTGGTGTGCGTAGGTCAAGCCGGAGGGAGAGCCGCCATTACTCCCGAGATGATAGCCGTGAACATAATGGACGCGCGCATTCCCGACAACGCCGGAAACAAGCCGTGCCACGAGCTTATAATAAAAGAGGGAAGAGAAGCGTATTTTTCCTCACTTCCGGTGAAGGATATCGAGAAAAATCTAAATGATAACGGAATTCCGTCGTCGGTATCGTATGGAGCGGACAACGAGTAAAAGAGTGACCGCCGAGATAACCCATTGCTCGGCGGTGTTCCTTTCCAAGTTAATTGCGTGATATAGATTGAAAAGTGGATAGATTTATGATATAGTGGATAGATTTATGATATAGTGGATAGATTTATGACTGTCTCTTATACACATCTCCGAGCCCACGAGACTAGCGCTCATCTCG
>ERZ1694968.98-NODE-98-length-51085-cov-11.552832_pt1 | contig 51085 bp, 27 predicted proteins | sample MGYA00581610_ERZ1694968 | MGnify/ENA primary metagenome ERZ1694968 (study PRJEB42213, sample SAMN07424363) | human gut metagenome | biome: ENVO:00009003; feature: ENVO:2100002; material: ENVO:00002003 | host: Homo sapiens | place: USA | collected 2014 ... | reverse complement strand
GTCAGATGTGTATAAGAGACAGGTTCAGCTATCAGGTAACCGTATTAGATGCTGACGGTAGATTGATAAAAAGCTTTCAAGGGGACAAAATAACTTTGAAGACCGGAGAAACAAAAATAATAAAAGCTTCCACCCCTATTGATAACCTTCATTTCTGGAGTTGGGGTTACGGCTACTTATACACAGTCAAAACCGCTTTGAAAGATGAGAATAATCAAATATTCGACGAAGTAAGTACACGTACCGGATTCCGAAAAACCCGTTTCGCAGAGGGAAAAATATGGTTGAACGATCGTATTATCCAAATGAAAGGTTATGCACAACGCACTAGCAACGAATGGCCTGCTGTAGGTATGTCCATACCAGCATGGCTTAGTGATTATTCAAATGATTTAATGGTAAAAAGTAACGGCAATTTAGTTCGTTGGATGCACATTACACCCTGGAAACAAGACGTTGAATCATGTGACCGTGTAGGACTGATACAGGCAATGCCTGCGGGAGACTCTGAAAAAGACCGTGAAGGACGTCAATGGGAACAACGTGTCGAACTAATGCGTGACGCAATTATCTATAATCGAAACAATCCAAGTATTCTTTTTTATGAGTGTGGAAATGAATCCATCAGTCGTGAACACATGATAGAAATGAAAGCTATTCGTGATAAATATGACCCTTTCGGCGGACGTGCTATCGGCTCACGTGAAATGCTGGATATTCGTGAAGCAGAGTACGGAGGTGAAATGTTATATATCAATAAGAGTATGCACCACCCGATGTGGGCTACTGAATATTGTCGTGATGAAGGATTGCGTAAATATTGGGATGAGTATAGTTATCCTTCTCATAAAGAAGGAGATGGACCGCTCCACCGTAATCAACCAGCAACTAGTTATAATCACAATCAGGATGAATTTGCCGTTGAACTTGTCCGTCGTTGGTACGACTATTGGCGTGAACGTCCCGGAACAGGAACCAGGGTAAACTCCGGTGGAGCAAAAATAATCTTCTCCGATAGTAATACTCATCATCGTGGAGCCGAAAATTACCGCCGCAGTGGTGTGACAGATCCAATGCGCATCGAAAAAGATGGCTTCTATGCTCATCAAGTTATGTGGAATGGTTGGGTGGATACAGATAAATTCCAGACTTACATTATCGGCCATTGGAACTATCCTAAAAACACTGTTAAACCCATATACGTCGTCTCTAACGGAAAAAATGTGGAACTTTTCTTAAATGGTCAATCCCTTGGAAAAGGAAAACGTGAATACAACTTCCTCTTTACTTTTGACAAAGTTTCTTACCAACCGGGAAAATTGGAAGCTGTTAGCTACGACAAAGATGGAAAAGAAGTCAGTCGCTACATGATAAGCACAGTAGGTGAACCCGCAAAGTTAAAGCTTACCACCATACAGAATCCCGAAGGCTTCCATGCCGACGGTGCAGACATGGCATTGATACAAGTGGAGGTAGTAGATAACAACGGAAAACGTTGTCCGCTAGACAATCGTACAGTACAATTCACACTGAAAGGCAACGCAGAATGGCGAGGAGGTATCGCTCAAGGAAAAAACAATCATATCCTCGATACGAACCTACCAGTAGAATGCGGTATCAACCGCGCTCTTATCCGTAGTACAACCACTGCCGGAAAAATTATTTTGACAGCAAAAGCTGAGGGACTTCCAACCGAAACTCTTACATTGGAGACGGTTCCGGTAAAAATAAATGCAGGTTTAAGTACTTATCTCCCGCAAGCCACCTTGAAAGGTAAGTTAGATAAAGGAGCAACTCCTTCTACCCCATCTTACAAAGATACAAAAAAGGGAATACAGATTCTCTCCGCAAAAGCAGGATTCAATCATGAAGAAGCTGAAAATAGTTTCGATGACAACGAATTGAGCGAATGGAAAAACGATGGTAAACTTAGTACTGCATGGATAACTTATACACTCGAAAGAGAAGCTGAAATAGATGATGTTTGCTTGAAATTACAAGGATGGCGTACTCGTAGTTATCCTTTAGAAGTATTTGCCGGAAACAAATTGATATGGAGTGGAAATACGGACAAAAGTCTAGGATATGTCCATCTAAATATCGACAATCCTGTAAAAGCAAGTACAATCACAATCCGACTGAAAGGCAACACCAGTGACAATGACGCCTTTGGAGAAATCACAGAAGTAAAAGCTAAAGTGGCAAACGAAATGGAACTGGAAAAAAGTAAAAGTAAAAATACTCTTAGAATTGTAGAAGTCGAGTTCCTTGAGTCAATTAACTGATTTGACTTTCAATAGGTATTAGAATTAGTAGAAGATTGTTTGTTTTTGATAAAAAGTCCTTCTTACATTTATTATCGTCGTTTTGAAGGACTTTTTATTGCATAAACTATCCCAAATAATATTTCCAAGATGAAAAACATTTTTATTATTTTAATGTTTGCATTCAGTTGCAACTGCTACGCAAACTATAATAATCCCGCACACGTAATTATCACCGCCGGACAATCAAATACCGATGGCCGAGTTCCTAACGACCGTTTACCTGAATACATCAAAGCTATGGCAACGGACACAACTTTCACTACAGGTGCTTACAAATATTGCAAGATTGCACAAAATCGTATAGACGGGAAATTTCGTCCTTATTGGCCTAAAAGTAAAAGAAGGGCTAAACCCAACACATGGGGATATGATGCTGTCACCTATTATTGGCTGGAACAGTTGTGGCAAGAACCTTTCTATGTTATTAAATGGGCTATTGGTGGAACTTCCATCGAGCCTTCTACAAATTCGGATAAATCGGCTCATTGGTCGGCAAATCCCGAATGGCTATCACACAACACAGCAACTTGTGAAAAAGGACGTTCATTACTCCTTTCTTTTATTAACAACATAGACGGCTGCATCAACAATACGTTATCTAAATTGAAAAACGGTTATCAAATTGACGCATTCTTGTGGCATCAAGGAGAAAGTGACTGTACCAATGGAGACAAATATTACGGAAACCTAAAAGCAGTAATCGCGTATGTACGTAATCACCTCTGCAAAAAGACAGGAAAGGATTATTCTAAACTTCCGTTCATCTTCGGCACAGTAGCCAAGAAAAATAAACGATACAATAATGAAGTGGAGGCTGCAATGAAACGTCTTGCCAAAGAAGATTCAAACGTCTATTTGATAGATATGTCGGATGCAGAGTTGCTTGATGACCGCCTACATTTTAATCAGATTTCCGCTGAATACTTAGGTAAAAAGATGTACGAACAGATCAAAGAACAACAATAAGGAATTATATTAAAATATTTTAGAGACATCACATACCAATATTAACAGCATTTCAGCTATTTGTATGAAATTACATCTTTTCCGTACAAATATTTGGACGTAAATTCTTCTAATGCACTTTCTTTGCAAAAGAAGCAAGACACATCCAAGTCTGTCTACATCTTCTATTGTTTACTAATTTAATCACTTAGATATATCAACATGAAAAACATTTCGTATGAAAAATGCAGTTGGGGAAAGAAAATACTATTTTTTCTTCTCATAGCGTTACTACATTCAGCAATGTCGTTTGCGCAAGAACGAACAGTGACTGGTGTTGTAGTCGATGATAAAGATGAACCGATAATCGGTGCTAATGTCAAGGCGAAAGGAGCCAACAAAGGGACTATTACAGACTTAGACGGAAAATTCATTCTGTCACTCCCGAAAAGTGTTAGAGAGTTAGAAATTTCTTTCATCGGTTTTAATAATAAAACAGTCTCTATAACCGACAAGCCTCTTCACATCAAATTGGATGAATCATCTATCTTATTAGACGAAGTTGTATCCATTGGCTACGGCACCGCCAAAAAAGGAAATATCACCGGAGCCATAGCCAAAATAGATGCAGAAAGTCTGGAAGACCGAGCCACAACAAACATCGCATCTGCCTTACAAGGTCAACTGGCAGGAGTAGAGGTACGGACTACTACAGGTGAACCTGGTTCAGAATTGCAAATCCGTATTCGTGGAGCAGCTTCTATCAACGCCAGTTCAGACCCGCTTTATGTGATCGATGGAATACCTGCAGACGACTTAGGTAGTATTAATCCTAGCGATATCCAGTCCATTGAAGTGCTCAAAGATGCTTCATCTTCTGCCATCTATGGTTCACGCGGCGCAAATGGTGTGGTACTTATCACCACCAAACAGGCAACTCAAGACTCCAAAGTAAGGGTACAGTTTCAAGCTTCATATGGATTTCAATCATTGGAAAGAAAACTCGATGTACTTTCTCCGGAAGAATGGATTGATTTTCGTACTTCATACAATAACCAAAGATATTTGGAAAAATACGCTAGCATGGGGGCGACAGCAAACGACGATATGGCAACCCGTATAAAACTTATAGGAAAAATGAACTATAATTATGTCAATGATGACCGTTGGACACAACCAAACTACGGCGGTTTGTTACTAGTTGACTGGCAAGATGAATTTTTCCGCCTAGCACCTCTACAAAATTATCAGTTATCCATCTCCAGTGGAAGAAATAACACCAAATACCGCGTATCTCTGGGATACGTAGATCAACAAGGAATTGCCATCACTAGCGGATACAAGCGTTTAACTTTGCGTGCCAATATAGAATCTAAAATATTAAACCGCATCACAGTTGGGTTCAACCTAGCCCCTAGTGCAACATGGAGTGAAGGTGGGCGTGTTGATGGCAAAGACCAACAAGCAAACAACATGCTTACCATGTGTCCGATAGTAGAACCAACTTCAGGATTATACACCGGTGCCGAAGGTCACCCACCTTATGCCTGGACTAGTTCTAGCAAAGTAAGTCCAATTGCTAACATGGAACAAACAGTAAGAGATTCTGAAAATGCCCGTTTTAGTACTTCTGCTTACGTTAAAGCAGACATTTGGAATGGTGTATCGGCAGAGATAACCGGCTCTTACAACTTCAACAGTAGCCAAAGCCGTAATTTCAAACCTAGTAATATTACATCCAAATGGAGTAACGGAGAAGGTTATGAAACAACCGGTAGCCGTTCAGACAATCGAAGCCATAAGTTCCTGCTACAAGCATTGTTAAAATACAACAAAACATTTGCTAAACATACAGTAAGTGGAATGGCTGGTTATTCAATGGAAAGTTCAAACGGTTCTTCAAGTAACCTATCAGCCAAACAGTTTCCTGACAATGCATTAGAAGTTTTCGACATGCAGGACGTAGTAATGCAAAAAGCAGCAGCCAATCTATCCACCCCTTCTCGTTTATTATCTTATTTTGGGCGTGTACAATATGAATATGACGACCGATATTTATTAACAGCAAGTATCCGCCGGGATGGTTCTTCCCGCTTTGGAAAAAACAGCCGTTGGGGAATTTTCCCTGCAATTTCCGCTGCATATCGAATTTCAAATGAAAACTTCTGGTCTAAAGATTTCATTGTTAATTCACTAAAGATACGTGCCAGTTGGGGGATGAATGGAAATAACTCTATACCATCCAACGCTTCACTTGCTGTCTTAGATAATGCGAATTATACATCCGGTAGTATCATCAATGGATTTGCCCCTATTTCATTGGCCAATCAGGAATTGGGCTGGGAAAAGACAGATAGTTGGAACATCGCTTTCGATATGGGATTATTCAAGAATCGTATTTTTATATCTGCCGACTATTATATAAAAACGACTAAGGATCTATTGTATAAAGTAAACGTTCCAGCCTTATTAGGTTTTACAAAAGCATGGGGTAACATTGGTTCTATCAGAAACAAAGGATTTGAGATCGAACTCAACACTAAAAATCTCGTCGGAAAGTTAAAGTGGAATACTTCATTCAACATTGGCTACAATGAAAACAAGGTAATCAGTTTAGGAGATGATAACAGCTCATATTTTACAGGATTTGAAAACACACAGATTTTCATGGTCGGCCAGCCTGTCAAATCTTTCTATTTATATGATGCTGTCGGGGTTTATCAGAAACAAGAAGACTTAAAAAAATATCCTGTTATGCAGCAAACTGTTGTAGGAGACGTACGTTTTCGTGATGCGGATGGCAACGGATATATCAATGATAACGACCGCACATTAGTTGGCAAACCTGACCCCGATTTCACCTTTGGTATGACAAATACTTTTAAATACAAAAACTTTGATTTATCCATCCTCATAACCGGGCAGACAGGTGGCAAAGTTTACGGTTTGCTAGGTCGTGCCATGGACAGGCCAGGTATGGGAGTAAGTATCAATGTATTATCCCGCTGGAAAAATATGTGGAGATCGGAAGAAGAGCCAGGAGACGGCAAAACACCTGGAATTGGTAATTCAAATACAGGTCAATTATATGATACACGCTGGTTGTACAGTTCAGATTTTATTAAAATAAAAAATATAACATTAGGGTATAAATTACCATTAAAAAAAATAGTACAAAATGCACGCGTTTACGTTACTGCAGAAAATCTTATCATGTGGGACAAATATGACGGTGGATTCTCTCCCGAATCCAGTAACGGCTCATCCGGCGACTATGATTACGGAGCTTATCCACAAGCTAGAGTGATTTCTTTAGGAGTTAATGTTACATTCTAATTATTAATCTTATGAAACTATATCAATATATCACAAGTAGTGCAATATGTTTAGGTTTGTTTTTTTCTTCCTGCAATGACTGGCTGGATGTTACACCTGTAGATACCCGTACCAGCGAGAATTTTTATCAAACCCCGTCACAATTAGAACAAGCTATTATAGGTATTTATAATGGCCTGATGCCACTATCGGAATATTCATGGATGATGTCAGAAATACGTTCGGATAACGTATGGGTACCTTATAAATTAGGCAAACAACGTGATTATGTAGATATCGCCTGCTTTAACTCAAACATTACCACTATTTCAACCATCTCCAATGCCTGGAACGATTTATATGAAATCATAGCACGAGCTAATCTTTTTCTATCTAAAGTTGATCAGGTAGAATTCTCTGCTGATTTAGACAATGTAAAAAAACAATTTATCGGTGAAGCTAAATTTCTAAGAGGTCTGGCTTATTTTGAATTGGTACGCTATTTTGGTCGAATTCCTGTCGTATTGGAACCAATATCAATCGAGAAAGCAATGACAATCAAACAATCTGAAACGGTTGAAGTCTATGAAAATGCAATTATTCCTGACCTACAAGATGCTATAAATTCTTTAATGAATGAACCTTTAAACTATGCAGGAAAATCCGCTTCTGCAGGACGGGCTACCTTATCTGCTGCTCAATCATTACTAGGACGAGTTTATTTAACTATGGCAGGTTTCCCCATTCAGGACGAGTCTAAAAAAGATTTGGCTAAAGAATTATTTAAGGAAGTTATTGATTATTCTGATGCAAACAATCACAAATTTTGGGCCAAAGACATGGATGAATGGAATAAAATGTGGATTAGCGAAAACGACAATAAATACCATATTTTTGAAATTCAATACATGGCCGCTAATGGTTATGGCAATCCAATGGTACCAGCGTCCGTCCCATCAGTTTCACCAGTCTATACAGCTGTCAAATTATTGGGAAATACTGTGTACTGTGAAAAATCATTAGATAAAATCCTCACACAAAAAGACGAAAATGACGAATTTATTGATCAACGTTGTCATGGTACTATCGAAACCGGTAATATGGTAGATGAGGATGGAAGACCTTATACCGGAGAAGACTTTTACGTAAAACTATTCGAGCACAACGTAAAACGAAAAGAATTAGGTTATTCAGATATCAGTAGTCAAATAGTAGACCGTAATTATTTCCCAACCAATTATCCCCTGATTCGTCTGGAAGATGTTATGCTCATGTATGCCGAAATAACGGGTCCTACCGAAGGCAAAGAATATGTTGATAGAATACGTACAAGAGCCGGGCTACCTGCATTAGACGAAAACATAACCCCTGCAAATTTTGCAGATTCAGTTGATATAGAACGTCGTAGAGAATTGGCTAGTGAAGGCATCCGCTGGCATGATATCGTACGTCAAGGACGATTTAAGCCACTATTGCAGGAGATGTTTAAACGATACGCCAGTGAAGGCGATGAAACATACAATTTATATCTTCGTGTAAAAGATGGTACTTATCTATATCCTATCCCTGATGCCCAAATGAAAGTAAAAGAAGGTCTATATGAACAAAATGCAGCGTATAAATAAAGCAAAGCCAAGCAAAATACATAATTAAATATACGATCTATAAATTTATTCAAAGGTTAGTAATGAAGAGGGTGTCTGAAAAGGGCATCCTCTAACTTTTTATTAATTGTCTCTTTTTTGTGATTAATCCAACTAATTATAAAAGTATCGCTCATAAAACTCCATTTTCTACCTTTATCAGCCTTATAATTCATTCCCTCTCTTTCTTAGTTTTTTTCTGCTTGCTGATCATTTTTCCGATGTTAAATGCAATAGCCAATATTCCGAAGTCCATGCTAATCTTATCCAAGCCTTTATGCCTGAATCTCTTGTACCCTTTATTCCATTTTATTTGTCCGAAGACCGCTTCCACCTCCACCGGTCTTTTGCTCCTATGTTCAAGCCCTTTTGGTGAAGTGAGTTTTTCACGTGCCAGTTGCTTGTACCGCCTTAATTTATGGTTCACCCTGATCTCCCTGTTTCCTTTCCCTTTGTGGCATTTATTTCGTAGGGGACATCCCTGACAGTTTCTGGCACGGTAAACACTTATTTCACTTTCATACCCATTATCATTGACCGCCTTTGTTGTGTAGGCAAGTTCCATATGCTGTCCCATCGGGCATACAAAGTAATTTTCCGGTTCGTTATAATACAAATTATCTTGTTTGGAGATGTCACGTTTCCATTTTTTTTGTCTGTTCCATATGAAAATAATTATACTTTACATAGGCACTTATGCCGAAGCGTTCCATAAACTCATAATTCTCCTCACTTCCATATCCGGCATCCGCACAGACCTCTTTCATGAACCGGTAGTACCTCATCCGGCCATACAATAGAAATGAAATCAGAGTCAATGTATCACCGGGATTGTGAAAGAAAGCATAGTTTGTTATGAACTGGTTTTCCGTAGATATTTGCAGATTATATCCCGGTTTAAGCTGGCCGTTCCTCATGTGGTCTTCTTTCATGCGCATAAAAGTCGCATCGGGATCTGTTTTGGAATAGCTGTTTCTTTCACCCATTGTTTCCAGGTGTTTCTCATATTCCTGCAGTTTAGGCAAGTACTCCTCATTAAGTTTTTTAATCTGACGAAGTTCACGTTTACTGCGGTTCTCCAGATTAATGGCATCTATCTTTTCTTTCAGGGCACGGCTGTCAATAGGAAGAGTTGATTCTTCAGGAGCGTTATTGTCACAGAGGATACCTTCATCTATTTGAGAGAGTATGGAATCTTCTTTTCCAGACGCTCTTTATACTTTTCCACACTTTTGCGCCAGACGAAAGTATAACGGTTGGCAGCAGACTCCATCTTGGTGCCGTCAATATACTGCTTTTCCAGACTGATATATCCCAACTCCACAAGCATGAGTACGATCTGGATGAACAAACTGTGGATGCAGCCCTTCAAACGCTTGCTACGGAAATCATTGATGGTACGGAAGTCGGGAGTGGACTTGCCAGAAAGCCACATGTAAAGGATGTTCTCCTGAAGAAGACGTGCTATCTTACGACAAGAGTACACATTGTTCAGGTAGGCGAAGAACAACACTTTCAAAAGCATGCGGGGATAATAAGCAGGACAACAACCACCTTTATAAGTGGACAACAACCGACTGATGTCAAGCTCATCAACGATCTGGTTGACAAGCCTGACCGGAGCCTCCGAAGAAATATTTTCATCAAGACGGGAAGGAAATAAGGAATCCATGCCTTGAGAATACTCCTTAAATTGTATATTTGCACTATCGATTAACATGCTCTAAGATAAACATTTTAGAGAGAATAAAAAAAGTCCGAGCTTGCGAAAGTTCAGACTTTTACAAAAAAAATTGAGGGTACCCTTTTCGGGCACCCTCTTCTTATACAATAACCTTATCTTTAAAAGATCACGGCTTTCCTAAAGGACTAAAATTTAATCTAATGCGAATCAGTAGTTGAAAACAAACTATCATTCATTCTCGTACCAGAAATGAACTAAATTATAAATTAAGGATTAGACACGGACTACACGGATTAACACGGTTATTTTGGATGGTCATTGCACTAACACCTTGTAATCCATGCCTAAAAGATATTCTTTTCCGTACAATTTTACTCTCATTCAACTACTGGCAATATCATAGAAATTACTTAGTTACAACTAACTAACGTGAGTTCGATGAATTATAACTGTCTATAAAATTGGTGATTAGCGAAAATTGTTATATCTTTATAGTGCTGAAATACAAATAAATACGAACAACAATCGCTATGATCACCGAAAGCAAAGTTATAGAAATGTTTTGTATGGCAGATGATTTATGCAAGTTTTTTGATACAATGATGGCAAAATATACTCTTCCACCTACCACAAAGCGTAAGTATCACCGTGATTCCACCATGTCCAAGGCAGAAATCATGCTAATCTTGATACTTTTTCATGATTCAGGCTATCGTTGTCTGAAGCATTTCTATCAAGAAAAGGTCTGCAAGTATATGCGCCACTTCTTTCCAAAGGTTGTCTCTTATAACCGCTTTGTGGAATTGGAAAAAGAGGTGGCCATCCCGTTGGCTTTGTTTATCAAAAAGGTACTTTTAGGTAAATGTACAGGTATCAGTTTCGTTGACAGTACTCCTTTACGGGTATGCAAGAACCTGAGAATCCATATCTATAAGACGTTCAAAGGAATAGCGCAAAGGGGGAAATGCTCCATGGGATGGTTCTTCGGATTCAAATTACATCTGATATGTAACGAGTGTGGAGAACTTTTAAATTTCATGATTACCCCCGGTGATATAGATGACCGTAAACCTCTTGAATACAAATCCTTTGTGGAATTTATGTATGGAAAGCTTGTAGGTGACAAGGGGTATATCAGCAAGAACCTCTTTCAAAGATTGTTTGTCAATGGCATACAGCTTATAACCAAGTTAAAAAGCAATATGAAAGGAGCGTTGATGTCACTTTCAGACAAACTCCTTCTTAGGAAACAAGCCATTATAGAAACCGTTAATGACGAACTCAAGAATATAGCACAAGTGGAACATTCAAGACATAGAACCTTTGATAATTTCATGGTCAATCTCTTGGCTGCAATAGCAGCATACTGCTGTTTTCCAAAGAAGCCGTGTATCAATGTTACGAGAACAATTGATACACAGCTTGCCTTATTTTGAATTCGTCGAACTCACGTTAACTAATCACACAAACGTTATTTTTGATGGTAGACAGAACTGAAATATAGCAATACCAAACAAACAGGAATCTCCCTCATATAAAATTACAATGTTTAAACATAACATAAGAAAAGGGGGATAAAGCCGAAGTATAGCTTTATCCCCCTTTTCTTATACAAGAATTTATGTGATCCTATTCTCCTATAACTCCGGCCCAGTCTCTAGTAAAGCGGAAATTACCGATATTTCCTTTAAAACCACTGCGATTTCTAAATGAAATTGCTTTCAGACCGGCTTTCAAAGCACCTTCTTCACCAACCACTACAGCATCGGCTTTCGGTTCATTCTGGCTTAATTCAGGATCAACAAATAAAGAGACCTCATTCTTATTATAATCGACTTTCAATACCAGTAGATGCGTTGTATTATAATCATATACCATAGGAGCCTCATTACGTTCTTTCATCAAACCTACAGCGAATTTGATTTTATTATTTCCTTCGCGTCTGACATATACCTGACCACGGTTTCCTCCACCAACATAACTGGCACTCGCAGCCAAGATATCTGCCAGATTACTCGAACCAACTTTAGCAAAGTTTACCAGGCAAGCTAGATAATAAGCTCCTTCAAAATAAACTTTCCCTGATTTTACCAAAGAATATACACTGGTACGAGAACCTTTCACCCCCTGTGGAAAACCAAAGTTAATAGATGGCCCCGTCTCACTATATCCCGTATACGTCAAAGCCTTTCCAACAGTAGGACTTGCACCCCCTTCAACCGGCGTGGCAACAAATGCACCACACCAAGTGTCTACATTAATAGGAGCCCGTTTGTCATCATAAACCACTTTCTCCAAAATGTCACCATCCTTATAACCTTTCAAGAGATCATTCTTTAAAATTTGTGCCTGGCTTCCTACTGCAAGTACCGCCAATGCCATTGATACTACTACTCTTTTCATAATCTTCTTCTATTTCATATTTTTTAATTGACGTTATTTCTCAAATGCCGGAGTAATCTTTCTGTTATCAGTTACCGTCCGGTTTTTCTATTTCTGTAAACGGACAAAGATTCCATTTGAAATTCTCTAATTTATCCAGATGTTTCGGGTCGAATCCTTTATAGTCTTTCCTCAAGAACTTCACCGCATCCAAATCAGCTTTCTTCATTCCTTCAATAATACATTTAGCCAGTTCATAAGCACCGAAAGTATTGGAGTGGGAATTATCTTTCAGTTCCTTTGTCTGTCCCGGATAAGTATTAGCCGGATAATGCACGAACGCATGTTTAGAGCCATCTTCGCCCATTGCCTCGTAAAGTGTACGACTTATTTCATTCAAATCAATCAAAGGTACGTTTTCTTTGGCTGCCAACCAACGAATCGCATCGGGATAATCAAGGTGAGTGTTTACAATCTTACCGTTCTTATCAAAACGACGACGTTGCGTCGGAGTCACTAATACAGGATACGCACCTCTGGAACGGGCTTCATCAATATAAATCTTCAGATTATACATGAAAGAATAGAAAGCTCCTTTACCGGGTCCTTTCTGTTTCTGATCGTTGTGTCCGAACTCCACAAAGAGATAATCGCCCTTCTTCATCTGTGTCAGGGCTTTTTTCAAACGTCCGGCACCGATAAAGGTATTAGCAGATTCTCCGGATTCAGCATAATTGGCAATAGCTACCTGATCGGTGAACCACCGTGGAAACATTTGTCCCCAAGCGGCCCAAGGTTCGTTATCATAATCCACCACGGTGGAGTTGCCGCAAAGAAAAATGGTAGGCACTTTATCTGCACGTTCAATGACCAGAGAAGTGATACGGGGCGCATCACCATTAAATTCAAGAGTCAGTTTTTCATCCCAGTTCAGTTTATTCTTTTCACGTGTCTTGATTTTGACTTTCTCTCTTTCGCTGATTTTCATGTTCCGCTTGTTGACGGTAAAAGATTCGGTAATCATTTCTCCCTTTTTAGTCGGAAGATTTTCAATAAACAGTCGGCGGGACTCGGCACGCACCGTAGTATTTCCGGCTGAATCCTTACTGCCAAGGGCGACGGTTACTTTATAATTGCCATCGGGAACATTGACGGAGAAGAAGAAAGGCTGATTACTTTTTCCATCCCACGCCGGTTGCAAATCATATCCGTAACCTTGTTCGTCATTGAACAAGGTTTCGGGCGTCACTTTAATATATCCCTCTTTTACCTTTTTGTCGGAAGTAAAGTCGAATTTATAGACTTGCGCATAGCATGTTGATGCAAGTACCGCCAATATCATTGATACAACTACTTTTTTCATAATCCTCTTTGCTTTATGCTTTTAATATGCAATTCCTCAAAACATCCAATTAAAAAGCAAGACCAAAACGATATAAATATTTTGTCGTTTTATTTTTTGTCTTATTTGTTTCAAACCGACTACCATTATATATCGCATAATATGTCAATTCTTTTCTTCTTTCAGTACTTGTCCAATATTCCTTATTAGATTGTAATCCAATGCCACCAACTTTTTCAATTTGTTTATTCAGAAGTGGAAGTGAATTATTTGTACTGGTAGCAATTAAACCATTAAAGTCACCAATTGAAGGCAAATACCACTTCGTACTCGTACTTGGAGTATCATATTTATTCTGATATTCTCTTATTTGTTGAAGCACAACATAAGAATCACTTTTATCAATATTAAGCTTTACATACTCCTCAATCACCCTCACATTATTATATCCCAATCCAAACCTAGTTTCAATATTCTTTGCATTATCTTTTGCATTATCAAAATAATATCCACTTAATGAGGTAAAATGAGACTTTGCATCAAAAGTCAAGAACCATTCATGCATAAAAACAGTTGCATCTCCCCAACTATCTGCAACATCAGGTCCTAATGCCAATACAAGACCATGACAGCAACTAGGATATTCTCTTTTCAAAATATCCATTTCCGAAGTAATTTTGTAATTGCTTACATCACCATATTGAGCAGAAGGTTGCGGATTACCAACATAATAAACTACACCGATACAGTTTTTAGAAGAAGGAGTTTCTTCCTCTACAGAAATAACACTGCCATCCGCATAATATAAATCGCCTACCTGCAAATGATGAGTTACCTCTTTATATCCACCATCGACAACAAAACGTTTGTACTTTCCTTCTTTCATCTTTTCAGCCGTATCAAGCGTACATTGCTTATCATTATAATGACCGATAATCTGATTTTCCGAAGACGGTTTTCTTAGCAAACGATATTCATCTTTCTTTGCGTCATAATAAGGAGAAATTTTAGTCCCTTCCTCTACATTATCAAGATAGAAAGCTACATCGACAGGCATGGCAACATAAGGAGTTTTTTCCGGCATTGCCACTCCTTCGGCATCTGTAAAGATATAACGAGTGGAAGGCAACTTCACAACAACCAAGCTCATACGGTGTGTTAACTGAAAGCTCAATGAGTAGTTTCCGTTCTCACCAATCAATGCAGTTGCATTTGAAGTCATTAAATCCTGCTTTGCATACGCTTTCTGGTCACTTTGTTCTGTTGTCAATTCCCAACCGGCTACTAGAGGAGCAAAAAAATCATCACCTATCAAATCAGTTTTTCCTGTCATTTCCGGTTGATAAGGATAGTAAGCATAGAAAGTCACTCCCACCAGACGATCATCATACAATATCGGTTTGCCCGACCAGCTCGAGCCATTGAAAGTGAAAGGCATATTATTGATTTCGTCCAATATCGCACCGTCTTTCACGGCGAACAGTCCAATCTGGTCGCCTTGTGTAAAGGTCGTGACGAATCCCGTATCTTCTGTACGCGTAGACGGTTCATTGCTAATTATCCCTGTATCAGTCACGTTCAGTACAATCCCATTCCGTACATTTCCCGGAACTTCTTCCTCATTTTGAGAACAACCAGCCCAACCGAACAATAGGATTGCCAACAAGGCCACTTGTATAAGTTTATATTGTTTCATCTTCGCTTCAAATTTTGAATATTATTCTCTATCAGTTCCTTCAACCTCTTCGTCATCACCATCCCACGAAACAGAATCTTTCTCTATGGTCACTTTCAATCCCGGTTTGCCAACTCCTACATTGTATGTATATTGGTGTCCACCTTCTAATATGCCTTCACCATTGCCCGGCGTATGACCGAAATTCCTGCCGTCTTTCAACGCAACTTTAAAGAATAATTTGCCGGACATATCCTGCGGAATCATCAGCAACTGAAAAGAATAAGCGTATCCTTCTCTGGCATTTTCCAACAAATAAGGTTTCATCACTGTCGCTTCAACTCCTGCAGCAGACTGTAATTTGCCTTCTGCCATACTGCCCTTTGTTACAGCACTTACAGTGAACACAATATCTTTCAAATCTTCTTCTAATACCGTATCCCCGTCACCTTTCACGTTGATAATCAGCTTCACCGTTCCGTGATGGAATTTAAGTTTCCGCTCGCTACGGAATTTCATTTTCTCATAGGCATAAAGGAAATCCGAGTTTTTATATGATTCTTCAATAGTCTGATCGGAAGCTACGGTCCACTCTGTCAACAAAGTTTCCGAAGAAGGATACCAGGCAAACAAAGTCTCTTCTTCTGTCGTTGTATACCAATAAAGAGGATCGTTATTTTTAGCACTCATTTCTCCTGATTGAGAAACCTCATATAATTTCTGTGAGAAACCGTCATAAAGGGAAACGGATTCTCCACCATCCCATTCGGTCTTCTCCCCGATGCTACGCGTGAAAGTTATAGCTGACTTTTCCGCCATTAGCTCCATCGGATATTTATTATTTTGAGACTCGTCTTCCACTACATTGGTACAAGCTCCGAAGAAACCTGCTACTGCCAATAAACCACCGAGCCATAATTCATTTCTTTTCATATCATTCTTTTTTTGAATCCTTGTCAGTCGTTTATTCAGTAACCGAAGCAGTTACATCTTTATCATCTTCTACGATCCAATCTTCTATTTCCGCTTTGGTGATTGTCATTGCAGGATTTTCGAAGGTCACATTATAAGGATAGGTATGTCCACTTTCCAGATTCTGAACAGGCATGTATTGCGTGTAGGTCTCATCATTCATTCTCACTTCCAGCAAAACTTTCTCCGGCATATCCTGTGGGAATAAAATAATGGATGCAGTCATTTCACCTTCTGCCGGTTTAGCAATATCCATGCTTAATTCTGAATTTGGAGTAGCACCGCTTTTGGCAACAGCCTCACCGGTAGTCACATTAAAAGAGCCTTCCAGCTGCAGGCTTTTCAAATAAACTTTCATATTATTTAATGTAGCCCCGTTGGTTGCTTTAAACTTCAATATGATTTTAGTCATTTTATGTGAGAAGTCGAAGGTAACAGGGGACTCTGCACGGACTCCTGTAGCCTGGGCAAATAGAAAGTCTATTTGCGGCTGTTTGTCGGTTGTCTGGTCTGCTCCGCTGATTGTTTTTGCAATCACTCCTTCTGTACCCGGCAATGTTCCATTCGCTCCCTGATACGGATAATAAGCATTCAAAATAAACTCACCTTCTCCTTTCAAACGGATATTATTGTCTGTTGAGCCTTCGTTCACAACACGGAACGAACCTCCGGTTTCATTGCGATATTGGATATTAATATAGGTATCCACTGCATTAGCGGTCGCATTATCCTCATCCGCTTCAACAGTCACTCCAATCCGGTCGTCCGAGCCCCATGCCGCACCGACAGCACGAGTTTCCTGTACATTATTCACCACTTCATTGATATTTCCAAAAATTTCGATGGGTTTATAAGCGCGATCCGCCTTTCCCGACTCTTCGTCACTACAAGCAGAAAAAGCTAATGACACTACCATAGCAGCAGCTAAATACATGTTTTTCATTGATGTCTTCATTTTAAGTTATTGTTTTTTTTAGTTTTTTACTCCTGCAAATGTAGACGTACTTATTGAAGTATACAATGGACGATTGTACGCAAATACCTTGGCAATTATCCATTCAAGGGAAGTAAGGCTACCGGAGTATAATTACCCATGGAGAAGTGTATATTATTCTATTATTTCAGCTTGTACACTTCCGTTCCGGCAAGCAGGAAACAACCTACACCATAATCTTCAAAGTCGGGCACACTCTTATAAGTAACCGGCTGACCGTCTTTGGGCTCCTTACCCGTACCTTGTACATATCCCAGGAATCCGTTCGGATGTACGGCATCTTTCACCATAGCGTTCCACGCTTTTAAAAGGATGGGAAGATATTCTTTACGGTCGAGCAGTCCGTTACGAACTCCCCAAGCCATACCGTAAACAAACAGTGCTGTGCCGGAAGTCTCTTTGCCTCCGAAGTTCGTAGGATCATGAAGGCTGACATTCCAGAAACCGTCTTCACGCTGACACTTCTTCAATGCCTTGCTCATGGTCAGGAAATCATTGACATAGTCCTGACGGTGTTTTTCGTCAGAGGGAATTTCATCCAAGACACGCACCAAAGCAGCATATACCCATCCGTTTCCACGACTCCAATAGCAATCCTCTCCATTAGGCTCCTTATAGGGAGGATTGAAATCCTGATCGCGCCACCACAGACCGTCTTTCTGATTGAACATACCGGTTTCATCGTGCTGACTGCGTGTATAATAGTACATATCCCACATCTTGTCGTAGTACTTCTGTTCCCCAGTCATCTTTCCGAATTTAGCAAAAATAGGCATTGCCATCTGTACAGCGTCAATCCACCACCAGTCGTTCACCTGCGGGGTGTTCACTACCATATCGATACTTGCTTTGATATTCCGGATCATGTTCGGGTCTGACGGACAAATATTATATAAGTCGATATACGTTTGTCCACAGCAATGGTCGTCGGCGTTACGGGTGGTATTGCCGTTTCTCATTCCCCATTTGTGAAAATCAGCCCAATCGTAGGCATACTTATAATAATCCTCACGCGGATAAATAGAATAGAGCGCCATCAGCCCCTCATAATATACGCCACGTGTCCAGATATTACTGGGACGTACACGACCATAAAAACTGGGGATAGTATAATCGGCATACTTTTTCATAAAGTAACCGTTCACTTTCTTCATGACCGCCAATGTTTCCTTTTGATCGGGCAAGTTTTGAGCATTTACACTGACAGCACCTGTCAATATGAAAAAGAGTAATAGTACTAATTTATTTTTCATGTACATTCTTAGATTATTTATTGTTGAAACTTACTTTAATTTTCCCTGCATACGGATTGAAATCGAAAAGAACTTTATCTCCGGAAATATGTGCGGAAAGCTGCTTTTTACCTTGTTTCACAGACACCTTTTCTACTGCTTCTCCCACAAGCACCATGGTTAATGGTTCTGTATATATTTTCTTGTCCAATGTCATTTCAGGAGTAATCGTCAATCCCCTCTTATGTGTGGAAACGTTTAATCGAATATCATCCCTCTCCCTTATATAAGCAGCCACTTCACGAAACGTACCTACCCAAATCTTATCTTCCAGACTTTTCACTTTATCCAAGTGTTCCCAAAACAACGAAGGTTCCTTAAAAGCATCATATCCGTAATTGATTCCATGCGTCATACCTACTCCCCACTCCTCTTTCGTCATTAAATCATCCAGCCATTTGGCAAATCGTTGAGGGCTAGATTTTCCGCCAATCGAAATCTGTTTGGTACGTGTTCCCACTCTGTTTTTAGAAGCCAGCGCAACGATCTCATCTGTCTTATAGTTATATGGATAACAATAAGTGACAGGCATCACACCTATATTGGCAAAAATCGCACTATCATTCTTCTCTATTTCAGATTTCACTTGTTCCAAGGTCAAACGCTTCGCATTCTGATGTGACCAGCTATGATTGGAGATTTCATGTCCGTTCTTTGCCATTTGCTTTAGTTCATCCCAAGTCATTCGAGGTAACTTGGATGATGCCCCTTGTTCCGTATAAAAACCGCAAACCCAGAAGGTTCCTCTAAAGCCACGCTTTTCCAATTCCGGCGCAGCCACTGTGGAATGTTCTGTCAAACCATCATCAAAAGTATAGGTGATAGCACAAGTTTTGTCCTGCTTATATTTGGCAACGTAAACTTTCCAATTGGCAGCTGATAGGGTACTTATACCCAAAATATAGAAAAAAGAAGTCAGAATAAATAAAGAAAGTGTTTTCATGATTCTATTAAATGATTAAAGATATGAATATGAAAGCCATAGTCACACACTATTTACCCTGCAAAGATAGGTGTACCTTCCCTATTGTACAATGGACTATTGTACACAAATACAAGGACTATTATTCAATATAAAGGTCCGGAAGCGAAATGGATAAAAATCTGTTCTACATGGAATCTCCTTCACTATTCACACCACGCTGATAAACCGATGGTGCTACCCCAAACTGTGCTTTAAAGCATTTACTGAAATAGAAAGGATCACTGATGCCTACCTTGTAAGAGACTTCCGCAACCGTCAGATTATCTTCTGACAGCAACAACTCCGCCGCTTTCTTCATGCGCACCACACGCAAATATTCATTAGGCGAATATCCTGTTACACCGCGCAATTTCCGATAAAAAACGGTTCGTCCCAACTTCATAAGCTGCGCAAACTCGTCAATAGAAAATTCCGGGCGGGCAAGATTCTGTTCGAGAATGGCAGCCAAACGGTCTGCAAACTCTTTATCCCGGTCGGTAGTACACATAGCCGGACGCACAATACCCGGTTCGCTGGAGAACTTCTCACGCAATTTATCACGCTGCTCGATCAAACGGAATACACGTGCTAACAGCAGTTTAACGCTGAATGGTTTGGCGATGTATGCATCCGCACCTGCCTCAATTCCTTCCAGATGCTTTTCCGGTGAGTTCAACGCAGTCAGAAGGATAATGGGAATATGACTCGTATCAAAATCTGTTTTTAGTTTCTTGGTTACTTCAAATCCGGTCATACCCGGCATCAGAACATCACAGATAATCAAATCAGCATCATACGTACGGGCCTTTTCAAATCCGGACGTGCCGTCGGCAGCCACTTCCACTTCAAAGTATGCACCGATTTCTTCCCGTAGAAACTCACGGATATCATTATCATCTTCAATAATCAGCACTTTCCGTTTATTCAAAGGAGCAGCCAGTTTTTCCGAGTCAGGAAGTTCTTCCGAGAGCTGCAACAAATGATGCGCATGTCCGTCCGCCTCTTTCAGCAGTACATTGCCCGGAACAAGGAAGTCTTTCTCCGAATACACCGTCTTATCTGTCGGAATACATACGGTAAATACAGAACCGCCACCTTCATTGTCTTTATACTCAATCGTACCTTTATGTACCTGCACCAGTTCGTGGCTCAAATGCAGACCGACACCAATACTGTCACCGGAGAAATTGCTCTGCATAAATCGCTTGAACAATTCGTTCTGCTTTTCTTTAGGAATCCCCACTCCCGTATCCGAAACCTGAATCTGCAAAGTTTGCTTCCCTTCGTCCACATTCACCGAGAGAATAATTGTTCCGTTCGAAGGAGTATATTTAAATGCATTTGAAAGCAGGTTATAAGTCACCTTATCCAAATTTCCTTTATCAATAAACATTTTATAGGACGGCACCGAAGGCAGGAAACGGAAATTCATATTCTTTTGTTCCGCTACATCTCCGAAGCTCAAAAATATTTCATAAAGGAAAGAGATGACATCCGTTTCCTCTAAAGAGAGTGCCAGCTTATTATTCTGCATCTTTCTAAATTCCAGCAACTGATTGATAAGCCTCAACATACGCTGCGTGCTCTTATCCATTGTTTTCAGCGGATATATCAATTCACGCGGGATATCAGTCACACGTTGAATCTTCTCCAATGCTCCCTGAATCAAGGTAAGCGGAGTACGGAATTCATGAGAGATGTTGGTAAAAAACACCAGTTTATATTCTGTCAACTGCTTTTCTACATTGATGCGGTTACGCAAGCCGTTAAAGTTACGAACGATACGGAAAGCAAAGTACAAGGCTATGATTAATAACAGCACATAACCCAGCATTGCCCAAGTCGTTTTCCAGAATGGAGGGACAATTACAATTTTCAGTGTAGTCTCGCTATCATTCCAAACACCTGATCCATTGCTCGACTTGACGTGAAGTATATAAGTTCCCGGATTAAGATACTTAAACGAAGCAAAATTCAGAGGAGAAGGAGCACTCCATCCCTGATCGTAATTTTCCAGCCAATACATATATTTGGTATGGCCGCTATCCGAATAATCAAAAGTAGAGAAATCTATCAAGAATGAGTTCTGAAAAAACTTTAGGGTTATTTCGTCCGAATAAGCCAACGATTGTTTTAACGGAGAGTCCTCCATCTGCGGATTCATCTGGGTTCCATTGACATATAAATCCGTGAAAACAACCGGGGAGAAAGTTTCGTTATCCTGTATCTTTTCAGGATCGATCACTATTAATCCGTAGTTTGTGCCAAAAAGCAGTTTTCCATCTTCGCGCATACAGGCACTATTCTCACTATACACATTTCCCAATGTATAGGAAGAAAAGAAATAGTTTTCAAAAGAATGGGTAGCCGGATTAAATTTGGAAATACCATATTCGGTGGCAACCCAGAGATTCCCCTTTTTATCTCCCAGAATAGACTGGATTACATCGTTAACCAATCCTTCGGAAGTTCCGTAATGTTCATATTTCAAAGAGCAATAGTTATCCTGCGGCTCACAAAGATTCAGTCCCGAACCGGACGTACCAATCCACATCCGCCCTTCCGTATCCCGATAGATACACTTGATTTCATTACTGCAAAACTTTCCGTTTGTATAACTGAAAAGATGATAATTATCAGCATCTGCAATCAATGAATCCGGATGAAAAATACAAATACCCTCACTGGTTCCTACCCACACCATCCCATTTGCGTCTTCTTCTATCACACGCACCATTCTCATCCCGAATGTTTGCTGGAAGAAATGACGGAATTTATATTTACCGTCGGGAGTAGGTTCAGCCAGTTCCAGCCCACCGCCAAATGTTCCTATCCACATGCGGTCTTTACGGTCGCGATAAATGGCAAAAACGTTATTATCGGATAAGGCTGTCAAATCAGAAGGATTATTATAATACCAGGTGTCCCCCACTTTGAGACCATTTCCACGAGTTCCCATCCACATTCGTCCCTGTTTGTCTTCGGTGAGAGCATAGATATTAGAATGGAAATATTGATTGGTCATTTTCGAATGAAGGCTCGAATCAAAGGTGTATAATCCCCCCTTACGCGTACCTACACAGATATCCCCATTAGACATTCTGGTAAGCATACGGATGGTGTTCGACCGGTCGAACAAATCACGGGATTCGGGATAGATACGGGAAGTTCCTTCATTCAATACGGAAATACGGGACAAGCCTGAATATTCCGAAGCTACCCAGATGCCACCGGCACGATCTTCCATCACATATTGCAGGAAATCCGAACTGATATGACTCTGGTCATTAATGTTCGCCACAAAATGCTCCAGTTTATCTTCGGCGGTATTATAAGCGAAAAGCCCATTTCCATAGGTCGAAATCCAAATAATTCCCCGGGAATCATGGACGATATGATAACGTTCAAAGTCGATATAACTTATCTTATCCTGGGGAATCAACTGGAAATCCTTACTCTCTCCGGTTTCGGCAAGCACGTATGTAAGCCGTCCCGTATGATTGTATATCCAATAATCTCCACGATTATCACGTATCAATTCTCCCTTTTTAATATTCAAACGAGGATCTGCGGCCATCTCTCCGGTAGCAAACTTATAAGTATATACTCCGGTAGTAGTCAGGATCACCCACTTATCTTTCAACAGGAAATTTCCGGTTGGCGATGTCGCCCCTGCCACAGTGGCAAGAGAAGCCAACTTTTGCATCTTTTGAGTAGTCTCCTGATAATAATAGATATCTCCATCTGCTGTAAGGAAATACATATCGTCCTTATAGGACAGCGAAGAAGTGAAGTGGATTAATCGGTCTTCTATCCGATATTGTCCGTTGGAGACAGAAACCAGTCCGCATTGAGTGCCGATCCAGATACGGCCACTGGCATCCTCATTCACAAATTTCACCCGGTTATCCGGCAGGTTTCCACGTTCGGTCCTGAATACGGTAGATGTCATCTCACCATTTTTCTGATGTACCATCTTCCGGCAGCCATTTCCCGAATGGGAAAGCCAGACATCTCCGTTAGCAGCGACAAAAACCGTTGAATAATTCTGCCTTAACTCGCCACAACCGGTATAGTCCACAAAACGGGCACGTTGCAAATCATAGCAACTATATAATTCAGGTGTAGTAGAAATCCACAAAAAACCATCTTTATCTTCTGTCAGATCGTAAATACGGTTGTCTGCCAAAGATACCTCATCACCGATTTCCGGACGGAAAGTGAGAAAAGAGTTGCCATCATAACGACTTAACCCGTTCAAGGTAGCCAGCCACAAAAAACCTTTACTATCCTGATAAATATATCGAATAGAGTTATTGGGAAGGCCGTCACTCGTTCTCATTTGTGTAGAACGAAGCTCAATTGCACTATAAGCATTCAACACAAAACTAACAAGAAAGGTAAAGATCAAAAGGTGTCTTTGCATCATATAGATTCCAAGATTAATAATAAATGTTGGACAAAAATAGTCAAGATAGTTGAGATAATGAAAGAAACGGCTCACCTAATTACAAAAAAATCAATCCATGTGGAATACTTCCGGCAAAGGAATGGACACCGGTGAGTTGTCCGGATTCACTTCCATGATATCCGCCATATAGTCCCACCATTTCTGCACAATCTCCGTATTACCCAAGTCCTGCGAACCGGCCTCACCTTCCGTTTTCTGGAAAGCAAACAGGATATTGGTCTCCTTATCCCAATAAATCGAATAGTCCGACACTCCGTTTTTGGAAAGCAATGCTTTCAATTCAGGCCAGATGGCAGCGTGTCTTTTCTCATATTCAGCTTCACATCCGGGTTTTAAATACATTTTAAAAGCTTCTCGTTTCATGGTTCTATCTATTTAAAGTTAATCTTTCTTTTCTTCTGTATCGATGGCAAAAATAGGTGCAGTCGTCTTCTGTTTCACCTGATAATACTGAACGGCACTGTCATTCATCTGCGGGTACTGATTCTTCAATAGAGAGATCATTTCCGCACCTGCCCAAAGCACTGGTCCGTATCCATGTGCCGCATATACATTGACCGGACGATAGTAATAAAAAGCAGGATCGAAAGCCATCCCCGTACCCACACAAGTGCCTTCCACCTGACCTTCCGCATTGATCTTACCGGCCACGGCATGCCATCCCAAATGAGCGACAGGTCCATAAGCAATGGCATCAATCCAGCCTTTATTGATAGCATGCGCCAAACAGTATACGTAAATAGCCGTAGCAGACGTCTCCAGATAAGAATCATTCCGGTCGAGCAATTGATGCCAAAGCCCTTCTCCACTTTGCAAGGCAGTCACTCCGCGTACATGAGCCCGGAAATAATCCATCACTTTCGCACGTTGGGGGTAATCTTCCGGCAATACATCGAGCAATTCGCATGCTGTCAGCATAGCCCACCCATTGGCACGCGCCCAACAAAAGGCAGGATGATCGGTACTGCTTTCTACCCATCCATGACGATACAATCCTTTTTCAGGGATAAACATACGGTCGGCAAATTGCAGGAATTGTCTGACAGCCTCCGCCAGATATATCTCTTTTTGAACCTTGTCATAACGGCTCATCTGGGCTACTGCGGGAATCCCCATAAACATGTCGTCCAGCCAAAGTGTATTATGTTGCGGACGATTGCGGGCAAAAGTACCATCTGCCAACCGGTATTCTTTATTCTGAATAAAATCAAAATAGTTCTCAATTAATCCGTCTACAGGAAGTGAGCGGTCTTTCACACGGACTTTCACCATCGCTGCACACACAGCCCCGGCATCATCCAGGGCATGAGGAGTGAGGATTTGCAGTAGTTGAGGGTCTGTTGTGCCTTTCTCTTCGTACACACGCTTAAAATGAGGCGCCACTTCCGCCAGAAAGCGGAAACGGTTCTGCACATAGTCCATGTAACGTTGATCGCCCGTGGCTTCGGCAGCTGCTATCAAGGCAGAATAGGTTACTCCCCATTCGTAACTTGCCAGACGGAAAGCACCACGTTCCAGTTGCGCTTCCTCTCCCATCGTAGTGTAGTCGGTAATCAGTTTACCAGTGTTCTTATCTACCACACGTGCCGGAGTTTCCTTATCAATATAAGCAAATACACAGTCTATATCTTTCTTGATCTGTCCGGGTGTCAGGTCACCATAAGTGCCCTGATAAGCAGGTTGCAGCAAATGCAAAGGAGTATTTGAATCATTTACTACCGTTTTCTTTTTCTGTGCACTAACCGGCAAAGTTGCCAGTAATAAAGCAATGGTTATGATACGAATATTCATAATCTATTTTTTAGGTATTTTACATCCTCTGAATACAGTGCCCTGAAGCTCTGGCCCGAAATAGAATCCGGGCTGTGTAGGCTGATTATAAGCCACATTCTGGGTAGCGATACTTATACGATAAATCGGATCTTCGAGGAAAGTATGAAAACGATAGTCGGTAGGAATAGTGGAGACGTAAAGCCGTAAAGCTGTATTATCAGCTGTACGCATCAGTACTTCTTCGCGCCAGTCACCTACGATATCTCCCTGAAGGCAAGGATTCGCTTTGGTTCCATTATTGGAAAAAGTTCCCTCAAAAATGGCTATGCGCTCACACACTCCTTTTTCCCAATTATATTTGCTGACCATATTTCTATCCAACAATTCACGCAACAAATCTCCATCCCACCAAACAGCCATATTACAGGATAAACCTCTTACCCGGTCTTTTACCACCTCTCCTTTCACATTCCTTATTCCTCCGGAAGCAACAGACCACATTTCAACGCCCGGTTGAGTCGGGTCAATATCAGCTGCCATACAACGCCCTACATCTGTATTGTCTTTAATCTGAAATATAACTTCTCCGGTAGCTGCATCCCGATAGGTAGAACCATCACGTTTATTTTCATGACAATCCCATACTTGCAGCCCTTTACGAGAGGGGTCGAAATGAGTCAGATGAATGGCATCGCCGTGTCCCATTTTCGTGGTGTAGAGTCCTTTGCCGTTATGGTCTATGGCGCATGAACCGTAGATGATCTCATCGCATCCGTCACCGTCCACGTCACCTACCCGCAGGTTGTGGTTTCCTTGTCCGGCATAATCTTCACAACCGGGATTATTACTGTCGAATACCCAACGTTGTTTCAGCTCCTTTCCATCCCAGTCAAAGGCAGCCAATACAGTACGTGTATAATATCCGCGACACATCACTACGCTTGGGTGTATGCCGTCGAGATAGGCAACGCAGGCCAGAAAACGGTCACTGCGATTACCACGACTGTCTCCCCAACCCATCAAGTCTCCTCTTTCGGGCACATAATCAATTGTTTGCATCGCTTCTCCTGTCAATCCGTTAAAAACTGTCAGATATTCCGGTCCGGTCAGGATACGTCCTTGTTCATTCCGATAGTCAGCCTGCGCATCCCCAATCACTTTGCCTGTTCCATCCACCGTTCCGTCCGCGGTCTTCATCACTACTTCCGCTTTGCCGTCACCATCGAAATCGAACACCATAAACTGGGTGTAGTGTGCACCGGCACGTATGTTACGTCCCAGATTAATACGCCATAATAGTTTTCCGCTCAACTTATAGCAATCAACATATACTTCTCCCGTATAGCCGTCATGTGAATTATCATGTGCATTACTCGGGTCCCATTTCAGAATAATCTCATATTCGCCATCACCGTCCACGTCACCGATACTGGCATCATTCGGAGCATAAAAATAGTTTTGCCCTGACGGAGTCGTACCATCTTCGGGGCGGTTCAACGGAATATTCAGATAACCCAATGGGGCATTTGCCGGTAATTGATAGCTACTTTCCGTTTTCCCTTCCCTTGCTTTCACGGTATAAAGTACAGATTCTGTCCCTGCATAGGTATCCTGAAAGAAAGTGGCATCCTTCAACGGGTGTTTGTTTATCTTTTCATCGTTCCTATAAATATCAAAAGATTCATTCATCGGGTCGGAAGACAAATAACGCCAGGAAACAGCCACAGTAGACGGATTCTCCCGGATAGCAATTATACCACGTCCCAGACGTTCGCGTTTCAAGTTCAAAAAGTCATAGTTTGGCTGGGCTATCGAGGAGATAGCTATCAGGCAGAAACTAAAAAAAAGAGTTATGCACTTCATAGTTTTATCGATTAATCAAATTACAACACAAAAGTAAAGGACGCAGCCCATTGATAAAATAGAATATTGTACAGATATATGTAGAAATCATCATTAGACGTACTTTTAACACTATTTTCTGCCGTCTCGTGAACGAATTTAAAGACATTTGCACGGAAATCCATTGAAAAAGAAAAGAACGTCTCTTACCTTTGCCATAGAAATTAGTATAAACAGCAAATTAATAAAACAGAACTATTGTACCATGAAGAAACCACTATTCTTACTCTTTACAGGATTGCTTCTTTCTTGTCTGATACCAGTCCATACGGTCGCAGCACAAGAACTCCCGACACAAAAAGAGACTTTAGAGAATATCATAAAGGTTAATGACTACTTTATGAAAAAGTATGCCGATTACACTACTCCCAGTTTTTACGGTCGTGTACGTCCCAGCAATATATGGACGCGTGGTGTATATTATGAAGGATTGATGGCTCTCTATTCTATTTATCCGCGTGAGGATTATTATAAGTATACTTACGACTGGGCCGATTTCCACAAATGGGGAATGCGCAACGGCAATACTACCCGTAATGCGGACGACCATTGTTGCGGACAGGCGTACATTGATATCTATAAAATCTGCCCGTCAGACCCGAACATGATTCGGAATATCAAAGCGAGTATCGATATGGTGGTGAACACCCCGCAGGTGAACGACTGGTGGTGGATTGATGCTGTGCAAATGGCAATGCCTATCTTCGCTAAATTTGGAAAGATGACCGGAGAACAGAAATACTACGATAAGATGTGGGATATGTACTACTACACACGCAGCCAACACGATGAAACGGGTATGTTCAACCCCAAAGACGGCCTGTGGTGGCGCGATCAGGATTTCAATCCTCCATATAAAGAGCCGAATGGCGAAGATTGCTATTGGAGTCGTGGAAACGGATGGGTATATGCTGCCTTGGTACGTGTATTGGATGAAATTCCTTCTGACGAGAAACACCGTCAGGACTATATCAATGATTTCCTGACCATGAGCAAGGCTTTGAAGAAATGTCAGCGTGAAGATGGTTTCTGGAATGTCAGTCTTCACGACCCGACGAACTTCGGAGGAAAAGAGACTTCCGGTACAGCCTTATTTGTTTATGGTATGGCGTGGGGAGTCCGCAACGGATTGCTCGACCGTAAAGAGTATCTTCCCGTCCTTTTAAAAGCATGGAACGCTATGGTGAAAGATGCCGTACACCCGAACGGATTTCTGGGATATGTGCAGGGAACAGGTAAGGAGCCTAAAGACGGACAGCCGGTTACTTACAAGAGTGTACCTGATTTTGAAGATTATGGAGTCGGTTGTTTCCTGCTTGCCGGAACAGAAGTTTATAAATTAAAATAACATACACTGTTTTTTCATTAGGTTTAAAGATAATCATTCATTAGGTTTAGTTAGAGGTTAGTTAGTAGTTAGCTCCCTCACTGACTGTTTAAACACAAGTCAGTGAGGGAGTTCAAAGAAAATAGATTTATGAAAAGCAAATTATTCCCGTATATATGTTGGCTGACAGCCATTACATTCAGTTTGCAACTGCAAGCGCAAAATAAAGTTTCCGCTCCCATGGCAGATGTCAATCAGGTAGTTGACAACACGCTGGATAGCCTGAATAAAGCACGTACCTCGCGACCGGAAGCCGGTTCCAGCCGTAAAGGTGACAACCCTGTTCTGTTTCTGGTAGGTAATTCGACCATGCGTACCGGAACTTTAGGCAATGGCAACAACGGACAATGGGGATGGGGCTATTTTACTGGCGAATATTTCGATTCCAACCGGATTACTGTTGAGAATCATGCGTTGGGAGGTACCAGCAGCCGTACTTTCTACAACCGTCTTTGGCCGGATGTAATCAAAGGTGTACGCCCCGGAGACTGGGTTATCATCGAATTGGGACACAATGACAATGGTCCTTATGACAGCGGACGTGCCCGCGCCTCTATTCCGGGAATCGGCAAAGATACGCTGAACGTAACCATCAAAGAGACTGGAGTGAAAGAAACCGTATATACATACGGGGAATATATGCGCCGTTTTATTCAGGATGTAAAAGCAAAAGGCGCTCATCCTATCCTATTCTCGCTTACTCCCCGCAATGCTTGGGAAGATAAAGACAGCACCATTATCACACGTGTGAACAAGACTTTCGGATTGTGGGCAAAACAAGTAGCCGAAGAACAGGAGGTTCCTTTTATTGATTTGAATGATATCAGTGCCTGCAAATTCGAGAAGTTCGGTAAGAATAAGGTGAAATATATGTTCTACATCGACCGTATACACACAAGTGCTTTCGGCGCTAAAGTCAATGCGGAATCTGCTGCGGATGGAATACGTGCTTATGAGGGACTGGAATTGGCCAATTATCTGAAGCCCGTTGAGAAGGATACTGTGACAGGCTCCAGTCGTAAAGAGGAACGTCCGGTATTGTTTACTATCGGAGACAGTACAGTCCGAAATGAAGATAAAGACAAAAACGGTATGTGGGGTTGGGGAAGCGTAATTGCCGATGAGTTCAATCTGGATAAAATTTCTGTAGAAAACCGTGCCATGGCAGGACGCAGTGCCCGCACTTTCCTGGACGAAGGTCGTTGGGATAAGGTTTATAATGCCTTGCAGCCGGGAGATTTTGTGCTGATTCAGTTCGGACATAATGATGCGGGAGACATTAATGTAGGCAAAGCCCGTGCCGAACTGCGTGGTTCCGGTGACGAGAGCAAAGTCTTTTTGATGGAGAAAACAGGGAAATATCAGGTGATTTATACATTCGGCTGGTATCTTCGGAAATTCATTATGGACGTTCAGGAGAAAGGAGCTGTTCCTATCGTTCTAAGCCATACTCCACGCAACAAATGGAAAGATGGAAAGATAGAACGCAACACAGAGTCTTTCGGCAAATGGACACGTGAAGCAGCCGAAGCTACCGGGGCTTACTTCATTGATCTAAATAAGATTAGTGCCGATAAACTGGAAAAGGTGGGTATCAAGAAAGCGGCTGCTTACTATAACCACGACCATACGCATACTTCCCTGAAGGGAGCACACATGAATGCAAAAAGCATTGCCGAAGGACTGAAAAGTACTGATTGCCCATTGAAAGAGTATTTGAAGTAGTACAAAGGAAAATACAATAAAGGCAAGGAAGAAATATCGACTATATAGAATGCCATATATCAAACGTATCAATTATTCATCCCTCGGAATAACTTCCTGCATATAAATAGCGTCGAGACTCCAAAGGGCAGCATCATTCGTGCTGATGCTTGTACATTCATCTAATGGAGCCGGAACTTCCGGTGGAAGGATGGTCGTGATACGGAAAGAGGGTGCAGGAGTATGTTCCAAACGGGTGAATAAGTCCGTCCAGGCTTCTTCTGCCATTTGTCTATCACGCAGATGATAAGCCGCATAAGCCATCAGACGGGATATACGGAAACGGCTGTGACTAAGTTCCCATGCTTTCTTCTTGTAACGCGCGGCATGGTCAAGCCAGGCGTCTTTCCATTCGGGTATATCAATCATACGCATCATTTCATTGGCAATCTCAAATCCACCCATGATCGTCATTAAATGATTAGTCGATTCCAATTTCGGATCACATTCGGTTGTGATGATGCCTGTTTCTGGATCAAATCCCAGAGCTTTTGGGCCGGTAAACAGGCGGTTGGGTAAGGCGGAAATACTCTTCATTCCTGCTATGATTTTATCACGATAAACCGTGTTACCTGTACGCTCCCACTCTGTCATCCAATTACCTGCATAGGCCAGCCAGTCGGGACCGATACGCAAACGGGCAGGTGCAGTGCAAGGATATTCACTGCGAGGTTGAGCCAGACGCATAGGGTCTAGTTCGTAGAGTTTATGGTCGGCATCTTTGACTTCGGTCATTAAGTCTCCGGAGCGTTCGTCAGTGGTGAGATAATGGTAGAAACGGTTCCAGGCGGCCTGACTGATTCGTGCTTCTTTTGCACCACATCCCCAATGACTCACATTATGACGGCTACCCAATCCGGCATTCGGACCGATGTGGTAAACGTCGACTTCACCCGTATGCCGGGTCATGGCTTCAGCCATACGCCAGATGTCGGCACGGCCGGTACGGAGAAAATTATACCAAAGCCACATATTGGAAGCAAGTTCCGTATTATCCCAGGCAAAGCCTCCGATATCATAACGCCAGGTATGACGGACAGGATCATAAGCGTGCATCACATCACCATAATTCCAGAAGCCATACCATTTGTTCTGTTCAATGGCTTTCTGGTAGAAGTGGATGTAAGCGTCCAGACGCTCTTCCACACGGGTACGAAAAGAAGTACTGCGATCGGGGAGGCTCCATATTCCAAAAGCCCGACGGTTATGCAGGTATTCCGGAGTTGGCATTAATATGCTGGTGGCAGAGAGCTGTCGGGCGTCATCCGCAAAAGTTTTCTTTCCTGTGTAGCCTCCTTGCGGAACGAGAGTGAGCGTGGTGGTGCGGGCAATACCATAGGGAGTACTCATTCCTTCCTGCACATCTTCATAGCTGGCATTCAGGCCGTGAGCCACATTATCATAGTGGCGTAAGTCCATCGGTTCTGCATCCGGACTCCACAGCCAGGCAGTAAGCGTGGCAACCGGAGTTCTTGCATCTGAAATTTCGATAGAAGACGGATAAGATTGCCAGAAGTCATGCAAGCAAAGTCCCAGTCCACCTGTTATATCACCGGCAAAAGCATAACCGTCACTACGGGTACCGGAGAAAGTCCCTATCCAGGGAGCATCACCATTAGTGCGTTTACGAATGGAAAATGCGTCAGCCGTAAGTTGAGACAGGCGGTAGTCATTCCATGAAGCCCAGTCATTAAGCAATTCCCGATTTTTCTCGTCAAAAGCTTCATAAGGAGGAATACGTTTTCCCTCCATCTGTTGCTGTTGCAAAGATAGATCATCTTGTATCTGTGGCATGGTAAGCATACGTCGCCCCACTAATGGTTGCACCGGTTCACTCCAGACTCCTCCATCCGCACACGAAAAAGCGACGTGACGATTATACAGGGCTTCACGCATCGGAACATCGAAACGAATGCCCAGACTACGGATGAAATCCATCTTCTGATCGCCGTCATAGATAAAGCTATGCACCATTTTTATTTGTTCACTACCAGCATAAAAATAGAGGCGGACAACAAAAGGAAGCCACTCACGATTATTCAGACTGTCATCTTCAGAGTTAGAGTTATCGGTAGAAATTCCCTTATTCCTATTCCGATGTACACCTTCCAGCTTGACAAGTGTCCGCACAGAACCAGCGCGTTCGATACTTACTGACTTTATTTCTCCTGCATAATGAAAAAAGGAGACCCGGGAGGTATTTTCAAGAACTGGTCCGCTTTGAGTACTACAGACAAGACGCGCTTTCTCCCCTACTTTAGTTCCTTTATACAGCAAGCTATCAATCAGAAACTCTCCGTGCCGGGGAATATATACGGAAAGCACTCCTGTTTCTACTTGAATATTTTCAGGTGTTTCAGTGATAGAGATAGAAGCCTTAGGCTGTTTATTAGTAGTTTTTACTTTCTTAGAGGCTTTTTCTAATGTCAATCTTTCTGTCCCGGCAGGAATGACTCCGGCAACTCCACTCCATTTCACAGAACCATCCGGCCAATAGGCTAATGGCCAGGTATCCACCGGAATATCTTGATATTCATTCACTTTTAGCTGTAACGGAGTTGCAGGAAATACATCTCCTTCATCAAAAGGGACTCCGAAACTTACCGCTTTATCCTGTTCAGGAATATCACCTATCCAATGCAAAGGAACGGCAGATGTCTGTTGCGGTGAACATTCATAACGAAAGTTCGTAATGCGGGTACGCGATAAGGTGGTACGAAAGCCGAACCATCCTTCAGTCAGAGGTTCGGCATCGCGGAAGTCCACCAGTTGCTTGCCGTCTATGTAATAACTAATCCTATTATCTTCATTGGTTATCTTGATGTGATACCAGTGATTTGCCTTTAGCAAATGATCGGCATCCGTATATTCTTTCCATATAGCAGGACGCGCTTTAGGATCTGTAATCCCTGCTTCATTACCGTCATAACGGCGGAAGCGCGTAGTGGAGTTATAATTCCCGCCATATCCCATATAGTAGAGTTGCAGGGAATAACAATTCAGAAAGATTCCGTTACGCCACTTTTCACGTTTCCAGATATTATCAGGACAGGTAGGATCCGAAGCCATCCAGAAACAATTCAAATCACTCAATCGGTCTCCTTCTTTTTCTACAACTATGCACGCGTCATATTCAATCGTTACCCGTCCATTCATCTTTTCTTTTCGCCAGAGAGTAAGCCCTTTGGGAGAAACGATTTCGGCTGTATCACCGATAAATGTCACTTTATAATCAGGAGACTCCGATTCGACCTTCCAATATTTATGAAACTGGCGGGCGTTGAGCCCGGAGACTTGATTGTCTTGTGCATTCATGTTCATTCCCAAAGTGATGAAAAGGAACAAAAGAGGAAATATGTTCTTCATACGTCAATAAGCTATGTCACACTGCAAAAATAAGGAGAGCCGATTAATAAAGAAATGGAATATCATCCATTTATATGGCGATTCGTGCAAATACAAAAAAAAGAACAACCCGACAAGATGGCCGGATTGTTCTTTCCTTAATAAACTTATACTAAATAGAATAAGACTTTTCCTATTCTTTCGGTTCTTCCGTTTCGGATTTCTTCAAAGTTTCGGCGCCTACATAATAACCAAGGTTAGTTCCCTGATTATATCCCATGTTCTGCATAGCCTGAGACATATCATAGTTATGGTCTGTCATCAAGTGCGGTAGACGGTGAGTGGTAGGATGATTCGTAGAAAATATATAAATTGATTTATAATCACTTGAACCTAAAATAACCTCTTCACGATAGTCACCCAAAAAATCTCCATAATAACAAGGATTGTATTTTGAAGCATGATTTCCCTGATTACTGCCATAAAGGTCAAAAGCTATCAGACGATTCTTATTTGACTTGTTTACATCAGGATTAGCTTTATAACTCACAATACAACCGCGGTCTAACATTTCCCTAGTAGACTGGCCACTCCAATAAATAGCCACATTATACATAACTCCACTACCAATTCCAGTAGGATATGTAGTAGAAACCAATCCGGTACCATTACAACTGAACATACCTTCTTGCGTAGAAGACCAATATTCAAAATCCGGACTATCTGGATCAACATCCGCTACTATACAACGCCCGACATCACTTGCATCTACCGGTAAATTTCTTCCATGACCAGTAATCATACTACCATCTCTTGCATTAATTACCTGACAAGCATATCCATTTCCCTGCCCTTCATAATCTTTTGCTTCTTCAAAGGAAGCAACAATCTGCAATCCGGAACGGTCTTTAATGAATTTTCCGACATGCAATATATCTCCATGTCCATTTCCGTTACACCATAATTCGCTTCCATCATCATCAATTGCTGCCGAACCGTATAAAATTTCATCCTTACCGTCACCATCCAAATCGGCTACACGAAAACAGTGTGAACACATACCCTTCCATTTGGATGCATGATCCGCCGTATCAAATTTCCAACGTGGGACCAACTCATTACCTTTCAAATCAAGTGCCCATACTTGCCAGTTTTTATAGATCCCCCTACTGATTATCAAACTTGGATTAGTAGTTCTCACTCCGGTTGCTTCATCAGGAATACCATCCAGATAAGCAACTCCGATAAAGAAACGGTCCATACGATTGCCAAAATCATCTCCCCAATATTCACTCCAATACTTGGCACGTGACACTTTCGATCCTTCTCCTCCACGTGGAATATTGTCTATACGAGTTATTTCACGTCCGTCATATCCCCTGCAAATAGAAATATATTCAGGACCTTCCATTATCAAACCGCAAGTAGTAGCTGTAGACGGGTCATTCGGATCTCTCGCAATAGCCGCTCCGGAGTACCAACCTTTACCATCTGTTTGGCGGTTACGATAATCATTTATCTTACCGTTTGCATCAGTTATAATCTTTCCATCAGCAAACTTGGTGCCTTCGGACGAACGGAAAGCTATTTCGCACAAACCGTCACCGTCAAAATCATACAAAATATAAGAAGTATAGTGTGACCCTGAGCGAATATTAATACCTAAATCTATTTGCCACAAGAAAGTCCCGTCCATTTTATAGGCTTCCAATAAAGTAGTACCATTAAACCAAACTCCCATATTCGCCCCGTCATATGGTTCTCTCTTTACCACAATCTCCAGTTCACCGTCGCCATCCAAATCACCTAGCTGAATATCATCAGGAGAATATGTAATCGATGCATCAGGTACATTCAAGTTTAATCTAATCTCATGATAAAACTTTTCTGCCATTTCAGAGGTAAACGTATAATCGCAAAGCGTTTCAGTCTGATTGGCAAGAGTGACCCGATATACATTCGTTTTTGATACATCAATATCTGCATCCACCCAGGAAGTCGTATTTGAAATAGGTTCCTCATTCAATTTCACTTCTGCCTCGCCGTCTACCGACTTATAAATATCAAAAGCAATATTAGACGGATCAGTCTTCAATAATCTCCAGCTAATCAATGCGGATGAAATCCCCGATGAATTATTGGAATCAGAAGCTGAAATAGGATCATAACTCACCCACATGGCACGACTACCCGTTATGACCTCGGTCGGCAGAGGAGGCAATTCTTCTGTTGGGTTGTCATTGTTCACTTCAACGACGGGGTCATTATCTGAACAGGCAACTATCGCCAGCAAACAAAACAACCCCAATACTATATAATGTTTCTTCATTTCTTTCGTTTTTTAAACATTAACATCTGTTCTATGCAAGAACATTATCACTATTTGTCAGCATTCCAGTTATGGATTACCACCCCGGATTCTGCTCTAAATTAGGATTTTTCGATTTTTCACTCTGAGGAATCGGGAAGAAATACATCTTATCATCCCAACTTCTTTCTTTTACCTTACGCTCATACGTATAAGTATCATCCCCATTCCTCGTAATCTTCATTTCAACAATGTTCTTGAAATGTTTGTCACCCTCCTTCCAACGGCGTACATCCCAAAAACGATGTCCTTCAAAAGCTAATTCTACCATACGTTCATTCTGATATTTCTTCCAGAAAGCATCATTGGTCATCCCTTGAGGGAATCCGGGCATTTCGGCACGCGTACGAACTACTTTGATAGCATCTACAGCCGAAGTTGTAAATTCACTATCCGTTGCATACGGACTACCTAGATACTTATATACAGCCTCCGCATAATTCAAATAGAACTCCCCAAAACGGAACGTAATCCATGAATGATAAGTCTTTGAAGCTGTACCGGCACGCAAGTCCACTGCCGTCTGACAATACTTCTTCAGGTAATAGCCTGTCGGAGTACCGCCACTCAAAGGTTCCGCATTTAGTCCGCCCTGATAAGTTTGCAAAGGAACAGTATTCCAGTTAGGCCACTTTTCATCTCCATTCTTGGCAATAGTCAGATAGAAACGAGGGTCGCGGTTGGTATAATAGGGATTAGCAGGATCGTAGTTATCCAACTCGTCCGGACGCATCCCTGTATCCTTCATCTCATACGCATCTACCAATGTCTGCGTGGGACAGTTTCCACCTTTACAATTTTCCAGCCCTACCGGGAAGTTATATCCCTCAAAAGAATTAGTGGTAGTAGTGGCACGACGGAGAAAAATAATTTCATTAGTAGCGTCATTGTAATTGTCCTTACTCCAAAGTGACGAATAATCATCCACTAAGAGTTTTGCCTTTTCAGCAAACCCATTACTATCATCCAAGATTTCCTTATTGGCTTTAGCTGCACGATACCACAGCTCTTTATCATCAGTCGGGTTAAACAAAGGACTTGCCGCATACAATGCTGCACGAGCTTTCAAGGCCAATACCGTTTTACGATTGGCACGTCCTGTTTCCGCCGGGCTACTAGGTAATGCCATATCCCCCAGTTTACTGTAATCGACAATAATCTTATCCTTTATATCATCACATTCGGCTATGATATAATCAAAAATCTCCTGTGCCGGTCTGCGCGATAATGTATTCGATTCTTCGGCCGTTAATATATGGTCACTAAACGGCACATCTCCATATTGCCGTACCAAGTTAAAGTAGAAATACGCACGAAGGAAACGCACCTCATACTGGTAATTGGTATAACGGAACATCTGTTGTGCATAATCACTGTTCAAAGCCAACTCGGGAAATGTCAGTCCGGTAAACTTCTCCAGATATAAATTACAATTGGCTATCCCTTCATAACAGGACGTCCACATGCTACTTTTAGCATTCGACGGACTCCAAGAGCCATTGTAAAAGTCTTCAATCTGGTTTCCCGTATAAGCATATTCGGACTCATCTGTAGCAGAACCAAGAATTGCCCCGCTATAATTTCCAAAGTCCACATCCATGGACAAATAGATATTTGTTATCAGCCCTCCCACATTACCGAAGTTGAGCTTCACAAAATCCTCATCATAGTTATTGTACTCATGATATTCCATCTTATCTGAGCAGGAACCGAGTGTGGCTACACACATCATTCCGTAGATAATGTTTTTCAGTTTCATTCTTTCGCTTTGTTTTTATGATTAAAAACCAATCGTAACACCGACTACTACACTCTTATTCAGCGGAGTCGCTACACCATAACATTCCGGATCTGCCACATCAATATGATCCGAACAGAACAAGTCTGTTCCTCTGACATATAACTTGGCACTCCCTAATATCTTAGTCTTCTTCATCAATTCTTTCGGAAATCTGTAATACACCTCCGCATTACGTAACTTCAAAAATGACCGGTCTGCCAACCAAACCGTATTAGCCTGATAGTTATTGGCATTACTCTGTGAACTCAAACGAGGATATTTGGCATTTTGATTTTCCGGTGTCCAACGATTCTCATAATAATGAGTAGAGAGTGTCGTATTATTTATCAACGGCCAAAACATACTCTTCGTATTCAATACAGCAGAATAGTTACCTGTCCCCTGGAACATTACATCTACTCCAATCCCTTTCCATTCCGCTCCCAAATGGAAAGAATAATAAATTTCCGGGGCTGTCGTACTATAACCGATAGCTGTTTTATCATTGGCATCAATGATTCCGTCTCCATTCACATCTTTATATTTTATGTCTCCCGGCACTACCGTACTAAAGTTTTGCGTAAGACTATTTGCTATATCCTCTTCATCTTTGAAGAAACCTTCAGCTATCATTCCATACACTTGTCCCAACCGATTTCCTGTTTGCACAAGATTATTATATAAACGCGGTTCTTCCAGTTGCTCCTTAATTTCATTCTTATTCCAAGCAAAATTACCGCCAAGGTTGAACACTACATCTCCTAACCGTTTCGTATAGTTAAGCCCTAGTTCCATGCCATAACTATCAACGATCCCGGCATTCTCGAACGGAGCATCCACTCCCAATACATTGGTATATTTACCTTCGGAAGATACCCAAATATCTTTTCTCCGTTGATAATAGCCTTCTGCCGTCACGTTCAGTCCATTGAACAACACAGCATCAATACCAACATTATATTTATACGCTTTCTCATGTGTCGAATTAGCAGTTGCCAAACGGCCGATAATAGTACTCCCGAATTCGGAGTCGTAACTACTGTTAAACTTATATTGTGTACCGGTAGTCGTATAAATCTGGTCCCAATAATCGTAAACGGTGTCGTCTCCGTCTTTAGGCAGATAATCAACATTGATCACGCCAAATGAAGCACGTAATTTCAAGAAATTCACCCAAGACACCTCTTTCAACCATTTTTCTTCCGAAAGCACCCAAGCAGCAGAAATGGTAGGAGAGAAAGACCATTTATGTCCCGGTGCCAATAAACTAGAGGCCGAACCTACCAATGCCAGATCCAAATAGTAGCGATTAGAGAAGCCTACATGATTATACCAAGAAACATTTTGCCGATAGATAGTAGTGTTCAGACCGTAAGAATCACGATATTCATACTCCCATTTCAATTGAGAATACACATCCCACTTTTGGAACGAACGATTGTAATCGACACTACCTGCAAAGTTAAATTGGCGTGCCCAATTGTCAATCCCCGCACCCGAACCCATTTCACTGGATTCGCCACCAGAAATAGCAGTATAAAACGGACCGTTAGTTGTCCAGCTTGTTGCATAACCGGCATACTTATAAGTCTTGCTATGGTCTTCCAGAATATTGGAATAGTTGTCATAAGCTAAACGAAAATTAGCTCCCAATCCTTTCAGCAAACCAGACAAATCTTGTGACAAGGTAAGGTCGGCAAACAAACTACGAGAATGTCCTTTAGAATAAGAAGCTCCCTGCGATTGTGCGACTGGATTCGACGTCCCCGCCCAAGTAGTGCTTCCTCCCCAACTGCCATCTTCCGTACGAACCGGAAAAGCTGCAGAAGGAACCGAATAAATCATATCCCATAAGTTAACCGAAGCTCCCGGAAGTCGGGATTCGGACAATGTACCGAGAAGGTTCAACTTTAATTTGGTAGTAGCTGTTAAATCAATATCCAGATTCGTACGCAAATTAGCACGCGAATACATATTCTGTGTAGAATATCCGTCATTTGCATTCGGGGTTTTGATAAAACCTTTGTCTGTTAATAAATTCGCCATAGTATAGTAGCGGAACTTTGCCCCTCCTCCTCGGAATTCGATCGTGTATTTATTAGAAACTCCTCTGTCTTTAAAAGTTTCATCAATCCAGTTCACATTAGGATAAAGATAAGGGTACATACGGGAAGCCCCACCACTGCCTACTCCATTACGAAAAGCATCGACTTCTTCCGGAGTATATCGAGCTCCCAAACCTTCATATCCACGTGCTTCATTCACTGCAGAAGCATACGTAGCCGCATCTACAAATTCCGGACGTCGAGACTGAGTGTTAATGATATGATCATACGTAAACGTTATCTCTTTTGTTTTGTACTTACCACGCTTCGTCGTTATCAAGATCGCACCGTTCACTCCTTTGTATCCGTACAATGCCACAGCCGCGGCATCTTTCAGGATGGAAACGGATTCTACTTCTTCCGGACTTACCAAACTCATGTCTCGTTCCAAACCGTCAACCAACACGAGCGGTGTACTACTTGACAAGCTCTGCAAACCACGCACATAGAAGGTAGGATCTGCCATTAGCCCGGTACTAGCCGCATTCTGCAAAGTAGTAAGGCCCAATCCATATCCATATAGAGAATTGGATATATTCCGGGAAGACCGCTTATTAAACTCTTCATTATATGTGGTAGAAACTGCTGCCGTTGATTCATGACGATTAAATGTCCGGTTAGCTCCCACATCAATAGTCTGAGCTGCATATCCCATCACAATGGTCATCGGACCATCAGTCTTTGCCACAACGGTGGTAGAGCCTTTGTCGACAGAAACAACACTCAAGCGTTGTCCTTTCTCGACCGCAATCTCGAATTTACCGTCTTTATCAGTTTCAACCCGAGTCTCCACTGCGCCACCTTCCACATTAACGGACGCTCCATAGACTGGATTTCCCGACTTATCAACAACAATACCTATAATGTTGTTGTCTGTATTCTGCGCTCTGACCGGAATGCTCAAACAAACCAGTAAAGCCAGTATCAGAATCTTATTTTTTCTCATATAAATCAATATTCAATATTGTTTTAATCTATTTCGCTGTCTCACATTACCAACCCGGATTCTGAATTAGTCCATATCCTTTGTTAATTTCCGTTTGCGGGAATGGAGAAAGATACCATTTAGAATCAAATCCGTATGTCCACCACCGACGAACCGGTTTGGATAATTCAAACCTTTCATATTCAAAACGAGTAGGCTGCAATGCTCCTTTGTTTTTATCTCCTTCATTCCATTTAGCATTCCCTGTTATACGATTACCAGTATCATCCAAACGATAGGCGAGTAACCCGTGCAGGCGCTTCTCGAAACGATCGGCACGTTTGTAACGGATAAGATCAAAGTAACGGCTATCTTCAAGCCCCAATTCCCGAACACGTTCACACAGCAATTCTTCCAATAAGGCAGCTTTGTCAGAAAGTAAATTCTTATCTGTAACACACTCCGCCAAATCTTTCTTTAATCCCACGCGGGCACGTACTATATTCATTTGATTAATAGCGCCCCGGTAATCGTTCTTGGCTTGAAGCAAGGCCTCTGCATAGGTCAAATAAATGTCAGACAAACGAAGATATACCCAATGCGTATACTGACGTTGGTACTCTGTTCCCAAATAATATTTCATATTTTTATAACCAGTCGCATAGTTACCTGATTCAAGTGCTGCATTTTGTCCTTCATCGTATCCTCCGACCCACAATTCATAAGGTAAACCGGACATTGTTCCGGCACTCCAGTCTAACATCTTTGGTAATCCATTCACCATGCAATGCTCATACAGACGAGGGTCACGGGTTAATACAATTTCCGACAATAGTTGTTCTCCATTTTTAAATGTTCCGGTCAAGAACATTTCATCCAACTTACCTTCTGTTTCTGCCTTTTTCCAGTCAAATGGAGTGCCGTCGGCCCATGGGAACATCTCCACATATTCCTGTGTAGGCGGATATTCAGTACGGCAAAGTGACGGAACAGCCCAAGAATGCCACATATAAGAACTTGAATTGAAAGCGTCCGACATATTCGTGCGAACAGAATGCAAGACCTCCTTGCTGTTCTGACGAATATATCCCATACGATATGCCTGACGATACTGCTCCGGTGTTTCTTCCGAAGCCTTATTCAGACTGTACCCGCCTTGACTCTCCAGCTCTTTAAAGAATGCTTCACAAGCCTTCAAACAGTTATCCCAAAGTTCCGCATGATAGCCGCCGTACCATACCAGACGTTGCTGTTCAGCCTCTGAATTTCCTCCTGCATATCCATTGACATCATTAAACAACGGAGAAGCAGCAAATTGCCAGATTTTACATTTCAATGCCATAGCACCGGCCTTTGTCCAGTGTCCGGCCTTGCTAGCAAGATCGGCATCAGGATAAGCCCACACCAATCCACCGGAATTGATGGCATCATCCAACATCTTTATCATGTAGTTAACAGTATCCTCTACCGTAGCACGGGGGATTTCATAACCTGACTCCGTACCGGTGAATGAAGCGTATAATAATGGAAGACCTCCATAATGACGGAACATATCAAAATAACGCGCCGCAATCAGACATTTAGCTTCTGCCACCAACTGTGTTTTTTCAGTGTCATCCATGCCCGGTACTCTATCTATGTTTTCCATTAACAACCAACACCAACGCACTACTTCCCATACCATTTCCCGTGTATATGGGAAGATATTACCACGCGTGCCATAGTTGGCATTGAGAGAACCCAAATAATACTGCTGATATACAGTCGCATCACTAAAATAAAGTGACCAGCAGTCTGTTAGCGCATCCTTCTTTCCTAAATAAGGGCTGGAAGAATCAGGAATATTACCGTTACTGTCTGTATTATAAGGTAATCCGTAATACTGTCTACTGTAACAGGTATTCAAAAATTGGCGCGTATATTCAGCACTATTGAACACAGTGTCAATAGTAGCATTTCCGCCCGGTGCCTTATCCAAAAAAGAGTTTCCAAATTTAATTTCGTCCACACATGAAGTGGAAACCAAACAAACCGCCGCTCCCAACATCGCACCGATGAACCATTTATTTTGTAATTTCATTGTATCTTTCCTTTATCTATTTTAGAATCCTAATTTCAAGCTCAACGTATAAGTCTTGGACAATGGATAAGAAGGTGCATTAGTAGCTCTTGCCTCCGGATCACCCCACAAATAAGGTGTTATAGTCCACAAATTATATCCCGCAAAAGCCAACTGACATGTATTCAGTCCAAGTTTCTTCATCAATGGGAAGTGAAAATTGTATGCCACCTGAAGAGTTTTCAAACGCAAGTATTTTGCATCTTTCTCATATAAAGTGGAGGTAGCATAGTTATTCTTCGCATTATCAATGGTAGCTCTCGGATACTCCGAAGATTGTGACGGATTTTCCGGTGTCCATGTGTGGTCCAAATGGTATGCCAACAATCCTCCCTGCTCGCTATTGGAAGATGAATAAAACGGCTGACGAAATACATCCGAAATCATACGACTTACGTTCCAGGCCCCTGTCCATTGAGTACTTATTTCCAGATTCTTCCAACTGAATCCTAAATTAATACCTAGCATATATTCAGGATCGTCTGTAAAGCCATAGTCATAACTTGCATCATTTGCATCAATCTTACGGTCACCATTCAAGTCAACATATACTGCATCTCCATTTTGAAGAATACTCTCGTGAGTGGGGAACGGACGATTAAATGTCTGTTCATATAAAGCAGGTGTCTCCTCATCATAGAAGCGCCAGAAAACATATTGGCTACGCGAACCGATACGGTGTCCTTTCTGGTATTGATATAAATTATTCTGCGGGGCTTCCTTCTTTTCAAGAATCTCATTCTGATTATAAGAAAGGTTAATACCCGCCCAATAACGGAAATTATCACCAATCTTATCGTTCCATTTTAAAGAAAGTTCCCAACCCCAACTGTCTACACTTCCTAAATTTGAATATGGAGTAATGAACCCCAACATTCCCGGAGCTGTACCATCACGCAAAAGGATATCATTACGACGTTCTTTATAATATTCAAAGGTTGCTTTCAGACGGTCGTCAAGGAAATTAATATCAACACCATAGTTCCGCTTCAGGGCTTTTTCCCATGTCACAGCAGCATTATTCTTAGCTACCTCACGCGCACCCAGACTAACAGTACCATTATCTACTCCAAACCCATATCCCCAAGCGTTAGTCGCTCCTCCACTTGCTGTTACACGGTTAGCCAAATCACCTAAACCGACATTATATGGATCAGCCATGTACATAAACCGCGATCCCCCAATATTATCGTTACCTACTAAACCGACACTGGCACGTAATTTCAAAAAGCTAACCACCGATTTCAAAGGACGGAAAAACTTCTCTTCACTCATCACCCAACCTATAGAACCAGCCGGAAAATAAGAAAAGCGCAAATCAGACGCAAAGTTTTCCGAACCGTTATAACCCACATTAAACTCTGCCATATAGCGACTCTTCCAATCATAAGTGACACGTCCGACTAATCCGACATATCCATGAGGAATGTCCGAATATACTTTCGGATAATATTCTTTCTGTTGATTATACAAAACCAAGGCTGTCACTGTATGATCACCAAAAGTACGATTATAATTAAAGCTGGCTTCCATATACCAATTACGTGCTTTGCCTGTAGTATACGAATACTTCACATCTGTATTTTCTCCAAACTTACGATAAGCAATACTACCGTCATCCATCAATACAGGAGTGTATGTAGCGATAGACCCGCCAGAACCAACTTTATTAACTGTAAACGAGCTGTTATAAGATCCCTTCACTTTAAAAGAAAGTCCTTTAGTCAAAAAGTCCATTTTCTGGTCCAGAATCACATCCACATTCAGCGAATTATTGCTAGTCTGGCTGAATCCATTTCCATAATATCCCATACCAGTGCCTCCTGTAAATGGTAATTTCAGTCCGTCTGAATAAGTTTCATCGCTCGAATTTACCAATTTCCCGTCTATGATTCCCGGACTGGAGAAAGGAGTAGCATAATACATATTTTTAATCAATCCGGAAGATCCCTGACTCGTACGCGGTTGATCTGAATTATTCACATTACCACTAATATTGAATGACAAAGTAGTAGTTTTGGTGACATCCATATCCAAATTTGTACGATAGTTGAACCGACGGTACTGGTAGCTTAAATTATAAGGAAGATCAAATTCACTAAAAAGTCCTCCTTGCGTATAGGCACCTGCAGAGATAAAATAACGTACTTTATCTGTTCCTCCCGAGATATTCAAGTTATGCTGGCTCTGAAGCGTAGAGCTTTTCATAATATAGTCAGCCCATTGTATATTGGGGAAACGAATAGGATCGGAACCATCCGCAAATTTTTGAATCACATCACCACTAAATAAGGCAGATTTACCATCACCGGACATCATTTGATTATGAAAACGGGCATAATCATAAGAACTTGCCTGTTCTACCATTTTTGTAGGCATCAACACAGAAGCAGAAGTAGTAAACGAAATTTTCGCCTTTCCTTCCTTTCCTCGTTTAGTTGTAATCAGAATGACCCCATTTGCTCCACGAATACCAAATACGGCTGTTGCCGAAGCATCTTTCAAGATAGAAATGGATTCAATTTCATTCGGGTCGATATCACTCATACTTTCACGATCCACACCGTCTACCTGAATTAACGGTGAAGAATTCTCCCAAGTAGCTTTACCACGAATAAAAATTTCAGCGGCATCCGCTCCCGGCTCACCAGAATATTGCACAGTAGTCAAACCTGTCATCTGCCCTCCTAATACATTGGAAACCGAACCTACAGATACACGGGTCAATTCTTCTCCTTTCACACTAGCGATAGCTCCTGTCATGGTCACTTTCTTCTGGGTACCATAGGCTACAATTTCCACCTCCTCAAGAGCAGTCACATCCTCTACCAAAATGACTTTCATGTCATTCTTTGCTACGACTTTTTTATCGGTATAACCTATAAAAGATACTTTCAGTTTCGTACCAGGACGTACATTTATTCTAAATACACCGTCAATATCGGTAATTGTACCGTTAGATGTTCCTTCCGCAAGTACACTTGCTCCAATTATCGGTTCTCCTTGGCTATCTACTACTGTTCCTTTTATAGTACTTTGCTGCTGTACAACTTCGACGGCTGCCGAAGCTGTTTGCAATCCCCATGCAGGTGCAAAAGTTGCTATAGTGAAAAACAGAGCGACAGGTAAGGTTGTCCCCTTTATAAAGTTTTTCTTATTCATATATGTATATGTTCATGATATAAGTATAGTTGACGGACTTTATATACCGTCATGTTTATTTTAGAATGCGAGCATCATACGGAAATAGCCGGCGCATGAAGCACGTTCGCAAGTGACGTGAAAGCTTCCATTTCCCATGCTGTGTGTCCATTGATTGACTGCAGAACGCTGTGTACTACTCCAATAGTGCCCAGCAGCCTTGTTATTTACAGGTAGATCAGAAGTGACCATCTTATCACCATTTACTTTCTGAAGACTACTATTAATGCCACTCATATTCTTGGCAACCTGATCCCAGCACATCACAGAAGGTAGATACCAAGGAGTTACACCAGAAGGAACGGCTTCTGCTTTACGATAAGCCATGATGTAGTCATAAACATAATCACAAGTAGAGGTACTACCCATTCCTTCGTAACACATAGTGAGTATTTTTGTGTTATTATACCCCATCAATGCGGGAAAAACCTTTGAAGCATCATTTTTGTTAGCATCCTTCTCGGTGTTACAGCCTACAAACTTATCTTTCCAATCTTCATCTGAATTAAACCAATCAGAGTAATAACCTGCCTTACTGGAATGAAACATTTGCAAGGCAATATCGTTTTGTTCATCATCTTTTACCAATGAATTCTTTATAGATAGTACTATTCCATGCGTACAAGCGGGAAAGTCACGACGCAAAGCATCAATCTCTGCAGAATAAAGTTCGGGATGTGTTACGCTAGGCTGTGAATTACCTACATAACATACAATACCAATCACATTTTCCGGTACTGTTTCCGCATCTACAGAAACTATTTTTCCATCTGCACAGAAATAATCCCCGACCTGCAAAGTATGGTTAATCTTACTTTTATCTTCGATGGTATACATCTTCGCTGTTCCTCCTTCCAGAGTACCTTTAGCTTCATATTCCATTTCACCCACGCCTGTATAAGTACCCTTGATTGAGAATTCTTTATTCGGATTAACCAAAAAACGGTATGTATTTGTACTTTCCTGATAATAAGGAGTTGCTTGAGTATTGTTCACAGTAAACGAACCGGCAGTTAATGGTAATAAATAATCATCTATACCACCATTTGTAAAGCTATATGTCAAATTAGGCATCTTCACAACAGCAAGAGCCATCCGATGTTGCATAGTAAAAGCGATCTGTCCTTTCAAACGATCCCCCTGAACACTACCTGTACTCGTCATCAAATCATATTGTGTATAATTTCCTTCATTTTGTTCTTCGCCAATTTTCCAATTGTTGACATACGTTTCAAAAGGATCTACCTTAGTCGGATCAAAAGTTACATTTGCATTATACGGATAGTATGCATAAAAAGTCATCCGCTGAAATTGTGAACCTTTGTATTCAATAGGATCCCCTCCATCAGTCAATTCCCAATAGCCATCTGTCAATGTGAATTTCCGATTCTTGATATCCTCTACCACCGTTTCTCCTCTTACCGCAAATATACCGATAGCATCTCCGTTAGAAAATCGAGTAGTATATCCATTTTCTGTAGCACGTGTCTTGCCACTTTCGTCCATAAATCCTTCATCAGACACACTAATCTGAAATCCCTGCAAAGAATCCGGGGTTTCTCCGGTCAGTTCTTCATTTTGCGAGCAAGACGCAACTATGGCTGAGCCAGCCAGAAAAAGCATTGATATATAATTATATACTTTCATAAATCTCATGTTTATATTTTTAGCATTTTTTGTCTATACTAGATTGGTAAACAGATCACTTCACAACAGGCTGTGGAGTTACGGTTTCTTCTGTAATATTCCAACTAGGGTTGGTTATCTCTGTTCCAGTTTCAGCTATACTAGGGTCGGATGTTATAGGATCGTGGTTTTCATCTTCCCATCCTATTATTTGCGTTTGTTCTGTAATTGTCAACACATAATTATTGTCCTCGTATTTATTTGTCTTGATGATATAATTATAAGAAAATCCCGATTTCAATTCTGTCAGGTTAGCAAACTCGGCTTCATAAAGATAACCGTTCATTCTAGCTTGGATAGTTACCTTGCCTTGCACCTTCTGTGGCAGTAAAATAGCTTGTACTGTATAATTATCCTGCTCTCCTATTTTATCCCAATAAATATCATCTTTGTCCGTAACAGGATCTTCACTTACTGTTGTCTCCCCTGTTTTAGGATTAAATGTACCATTGTTCTTAAGTCCAATAAGATAACAGGTTATATCTGCCAAGTCCACACCATCACCGGCTTGAAACTCCAATCTAATACGACTCATCACATGATTGAATGCTAATGTCACGTTCGGGGTTTGTGATGTAACCTTCCCTTTGGCAAAAAGAAAATCTATCTTCGCACGTTCTTCTGCTGTAGCTTGATTATCACTGGCTGTAGTCACTTCCAATACAGGTTGTTCTTCACCTGATGTACCAGAAAATGGAGCATATGCCACTACATCATACTCTCCAGAACCTAATACCCAAATTTCTTCTGCATTTCCTCCTTTTGCTGCAAAAAGACCATTGCCCTTGTATTTGTAATGAATATTCACTTGTTCCGTACCACAAGTGATTCCTACCGAGTCTTCTGCCTCCCAGTTTGTTTCCGTAGCTCTTGTAACAAGATTGCTAGCCTCATGATTGTTTATTACTGCACTAAAAGAAACTTTCGCTCCCGTGTCACCGGTAAACTGAATATCAGTTTCTTTAATATCGTTGCTACATCCTGCTAAAAGTAGTAAGGCAACAGCAGTTGTGACATAGTTTTTTTTCATACCATGTTTTTTAAAGTTAAACATATTTTTGTTGATTAGTAAAATCGTCGTAAAGTAAAAAAGACAATGGCTGCATTCTTTTCCAACCAGCAATTGAAATAAATGAAGCATTTTTTTTGTTGTTTTCCATATCTATTAGCTATATCTGTTAAGTTAAACAAAAGTTAGATTCTCTTTTTAAAAGCAATTTTTCACACTCTACCTGTGAAAAAGTGTTGCAAACATAACGACTTAATCAAGATATAGCAATGGAGAATCGTACAAATGCATGGAAAATACCGTCTTTTGCACGATATTCCATGCTGTGGGAGCGATATTCGATTAGTTCCTAATGACTATGAACCTTTTTGTTTCTATTTTATTGTATGGAAAATAGTAATTTATAAACCTAAAAACGATATGGCGAATTTTTCAATTGTGATTGTTCCAACTAAAAAACTTTCAAATGGCAGACATCGAATAAGGATAGCAGTAGCACATCATTCGAAAACCAGATATATATCTACTCAGTTTACTTTGGATTCTGCTAGTCAGTTAAAAAATGGTCGAGTGATAAGACATGAGAATGCTGCAAACATGAATGCATGTCTTCGGAAACTAATAAATGAGTATGAGGAAATTGTTACATCGATTAGTTATTTGCCAGCGATCTCATGCACCGAGCTAATCCATATTATAGCTTATGAACAGAAGAAAAAAGGAATCACTTTTCAAACTGTAGCAAAGGAATATATGGATTTCATGAAAGGAGAAGAACGAGAGAAATCTTACAAACTTTATAAGATAGCTTCAGAAAGATTCATTAAGTATATGAAAGGAGATTTTCCCTTAATTCAGTTGACTCCTCTCCATATACAAGAATTTGCAAATGTTCTTCACGAAGAGAATTTGGCAGATACTACCATCAGGATATACCTGACTCTGATAAAAGTAATATTGAATTATGCTACTAAAATAAATTATGTAACTTACTCTATCCATCCTTTCACTCTTTTAAAAATGCCTGCAAGTAATGTGCGAGAGCTCGATTTATCAGTAGATGAATTAAAAAGAATACGAGATGTGCATCTTTTTAAATCTTCTTTGTCGATAGTAAGAGATATTTTTATGCTTACCTATTATTTAGGTGGTATTAATTTGAGAGACTTATTGGCATATAATTTTAAGGATAAGGATTATATGAAATACGTGCGCCATAAAACACGTAATAGTAAAAAAGGAGAGAATGGAATTGCATTTACTTTACAACCTGAAGCAAAGGCTATTATAGATAAATATCAAACTAGAGAAGGTTATTTGAAATTTGGAAAATATTCGTCTTATAAACAAATATACAGTTTGGTTTTCCGACATATAGATAAAGTGGCACTACTTTCAGGAATAAACAAAAAGGTTACTTACTATTCTGCTCGAAAGACATTTGCACAACATGGATATAATTTAGGAATCCAGCTTGAAAAGATAGAATATTGTATAGGACACAGTATGAAGAATAATCGTCCCATATTCAATTATATAAAAATTATGCAAGAACATGCCGATAAAGTATTTAGAGAAATATTAGATCAGCTACTATAAAACGAATTTTAGTTTTTTCTGAACCGTCTTTTCGATTATCGTATTTTTCTTTACCATTAAACATCGTTTAATGGTAACCTTGTTATTGTCTAAAGATTACTCTTGTATACCTGTCT
>ERZ1694968.86-NODE-86-length-57130-cov-7.641191_pt1 | contig 57130 bp, 99 predicted proteins | sample MGYA00581610_ERZ1694968 | MGnify/ENA primary metagenome ERZ1694968 (study PRJEB42213, sample SAMN07424363) | human gut metagenome | biome: ENVO:00009003; feature: ENVO:2100002; material: ENVO:00002003 | host: Homo sapiens | place: USA | collected 2014 ... | reverse complement strand
GGCAGCGTCAGATGTGTATAAGAGACAGCTCCCTGTATACCCCGCCGGCGTCCCCCTGCCTCATCCAGCACGCACGGAACGCCTGCACATCACAGGCAGCAAGGCAGGCCGTGCCAGATGCAAGGCAGACCATGCAAGGCACGACACGCACACCCGGACACTGAACACGTTACACCGGTCTGCACTCGATACCAGGCAGGCCACGCCGGGCAGATCGTACCGGCGGCAGGGCGCTGGACTGCCTGCAATGCGTCCGGCAAAGTGTACATTTTCGGACGTTTATTTTTGTCCATATTTATATGGATATATTTTGTCGAAATCATTGACAATCCATATATATATGGATATAATATAATCAGTCCAGATAAATATGGACTACAACCACATTGAACCAAAACAGGAGGACAAAAACCATGAAAAAGACCATCGACTATACCGCACTTGCCGATACCATCCGCGCCGAACTCAACGCCCGCCACGATCGCAGCGCATGGAGTAAGGCCGTCACGTTGTACGCTCTCGACCTGCTGGACGATGTGCAGGAGGGTGCGAACAATATGGAGCGCTTGCCCCTTGACGGTGCAGAGCTTGAGCGGTGGGCGCTCAACGGTGCAAGCTGCTGGGAGCAGTACAGCAACGGCGGCTGCTCCATCTGCTATAATGCCGATATTGCCGCCCGCGTCTGCACCCCGTCCGAACTCAAGCGCAAGCACGGCGGGATGTATGAGCCTAACAGCCGGGAAACGTGGTTTGATGTGCAAGCCCGCGCACTGTATCAGGCTTGCAACCGTATCCGCACTATCTGCCGCACCAACGGCCTATATTGCAAGGGGGTGCAGTGATATGATTACTCTTGACTTTACCCAGTGGGCTGCACTCTGGTACATTGGCGGCATGATCTCCGGCGCACTCGTTATGATCGCATTTTTGAACAGCTAATAAGGAGGGCGAAAAAATGACAATCGATATTTATAGGCCGGAACTTGCTGCAGAGTATCGCGGCAACGTAAAAGCTGCTATCCGTGCCGGTGCCTATAGTGTATGGGACGCGGAACGCATTACAGGTGCTTTTAATTTTGGACACGGTACGCAGGCAGATTTTGAGCGGCACAAAAAAGCAAATTCCGGCTTGCATCTTTTTATGGAGGTATAAAAATGACGACGTTTGAAGAAAAAGTGAACGCATACCGCGAAAACAAACGGCTCATTGAAGAGCTTGAAGCAATGAACGATGCAATAAAGGCCGAAATAATCAACATGATGCACGGTGCGCCGGAAATGATGCAGGGCACTGCAAAAGCCATTTACAAGGATGTGCAGAGCGTCCGACTTGATAGCAAGCTACTCAAGACGCTGCACCCGGATGTATACGCAGAATGCAGCAGCAAAACCAGCTACAAGCGGTTTAGCGTGGTATAAGGGAGGTTATAACATGATTGACGAAAAAAGATTCAACTATGCGCTTGCTTCGCTTGATAAAGCCGGACAACACCAAAAAACAACAAAAGATAAATTATATTATTACGGTATGCTAACCATGTTGCAAATCATCGTTTCCGACGGCTGGAAAAATGATGTTTTTGTGCGTCGGAGTGATAGCGGTTCGCACTACATTTTCGACAAAACCGCCGAAGGGCGTATTTAAGGGGGTGCACGCATGATATCTTGTATCCTGTTTTTCTTCTGGTTCTTCAGCGCCTTATTTAAGGCGTCTAAGTAACGCCGATTGGACACTTTAACGGGGCTGCACCGCAAAGCAACCCCGCCCCAGCCCAAAAGGGCAAAAATATTTTTTGCAAGTCCTGTTTTTAGGGCTTGCAGTATGATATACTGTAAAAAAGGGCAAAAGCCCGGAAAAGAGGAAAAATCATGTTAAAAGACGTTTCTAGCAGTGCCGCCGCCCTGTATGATGGAGGGTGGAGAAGCGCAGACGCTGACCAGCTCCGCACAGAATACGACTTGACAGAAGAAGAAACGCAAGAGCTTTGCGCCGCCCTTGCAGACCTTGAAGAAAAAAACAAATAATCTCCACCCCGCCCACGCTGGCGGGGCTTTTCTTTTGCCTTGCATCTGCTGAGGGCGCAGGGCTTTTATTTTTGCCCTGCGGCGTATAAGCCACGCGCAAGCGTTTACAACGCCTTTTTCGCCATCTATGCAATTTATACAGCCTCAGTGCAAAAAGCGTTTACAGGGCGTTACAGGGGCGTTTCCGTTAATTTAGCACATTTCAGCGGACACAATACAGCAGCCACACAGGCCAACTATGCACCGCCTGCGCCACGTTGGAGCGTATCACAGCGCCGCAGCACTTCCAGCGCATAACCAGAGATACCAGCGCCACGCCGGACGCCGTACAGGTCAACGCAGCCGCCCTATTATAATAAGGTATATAAGGGCGCAACGGTGTGCCCCTGTTATAGATCCATGCCAGACAGTGCAGCACACCGCAGACCATGCAAGCCCGGCGGGGTCGGCTCCTGCCGTGTGTGGATCGCTGGCAAGTGCTGCACCTGCTGAGGGGTCAACGTCTCGATGCTTCCAACGCCCGGCGGGGCAGTCCAGCAGCAGGAGCGCGGCGGGCGGCGCGGAACCACTGGCGGCTTGCGCCGCAGCTCTTTTCGGGCTTTCGCCCGATAGCTAATAGAGGTCAGCAATAGTCGTAGCGTTCCAGCTGGAATAGTCGTAGCCAATAGTCGTAATTTCTCCAATAAAATAGTCGTGGAATAGTCGTAAAGTCGTCAGACGACTAGCTTTTGAAAGTCCTATATATTGTATAGTAACGAGTAGCTCGCTGATAGTCGCAGAGTAATAGTCATAGAATTTTCTTACGAACCATCGTAAAATAGTCGTGTATTTTTTGTGTGAAATAGTCGTTCGCCTTTTAGAGAAAGAGAGGTGCGATAGTCGCTAAGTCATCCGAGCACTCCAAAAATCGTTTCTCGTTCCAATTTCGCATAATATATTCCTCCGCTAGTTATACCTATTTCGTATAATAGCCGTACTTATTATAGTATACAGATATAGTTACTCCCAATAATCACGGATTATTTCGTATAATAACTCGTACCATCTGATTCGGTCTGTTCCTGCTCGATTTAATTCCCAGTAACGCACTATGGTATTGCAATCAATTCATAGTATTCTGCTATGAATAGTAAATGCAACATTTGTACATATTCAACCGCCTACAAAATGAAATCAATTTTCCATGTCTGGAATAGTCGCAGACCATCCACCAATCCGAACCTCACGCCAGTTCTCGCCTACGGTCTGCCCTGTTGGCTAACGGTGTAGCTTTGGAAATAGAGGGTTGTAGGGAGAAAGAACCTTTACAATCGTTGGAAGTCAGACCCATCAGTCTGCTGCTTCTCCCGTTCTCGATCAATCCAATTAAGGGCTATTGGCTTCCAGTTGATAATAGGACTGCCGCTTTTCGTTCGCCATCCCAGTCCCTCGTAATACCGCATGAACTGGTTGGCGTACCTTGTCGTGCTTCCGTTGTCAATAAAGAACTCGCTGACCTCTTCGAACTGAGGGGCGCACGGAGCGCCCTCGTCTAATCTACTATGTTTATATTTACTATGTATATATCTACTAGTGGGCAATTTTCTGCCCGATTGTTGGGCACTATTTTGCCCGATTGTTAGGCAATTTTCTGCCTGATGGTCGTTACAGTTGGGCAATATATTGCCTGATTGATAATCGAACAGTTCCTCATCGTCAGGATACCCAACGTAAATCGTGTTGGATTTTGAATAATTGCGCTTGCATTCAATCAATCCGGCGTCTTTCAGCTCTTTCAAGTATTCTTTGGCTATCCTTTCCTTCTTCCCTACCATGTCCCCTGCTTCTGCGTTGGAACATCGAACAAACACCCGTCCTTTGCTGTCGACCCATTCTTTACCGTTATGTCTTGACGTGAACGAGCGATCAAGAAGGTCTACATAGATGACCTTTGCATTTGCGCTAATGCTCATCTTATCAAGAAATCGTGGGTAAATTTTATATCGAGGACTCACAATGTTTTCTGTTATGTACTGCATTTTCTCCTCCTGCAATAGTCGTAGACCTCTACAATGTACTCACAGCCCCGTAGAGCCGTGCCAGAGACGTTTTATGTATTCGGTCGATAAGTTTTGCCGTCTGACGCTAAAAAGCGTTTGTAGGGCTTCTGTGTGCGTATATGCAAAAGGCTGCCATTGCTGACAGCCACTGCATTTTTATAATTGAGTTTGAACGTAATAGAGTGCATCGTAAGAGCCATTCACCCGATAATAGTCTTTTAAATACTCGCTGATATAAGCGTCGAGTGATTTCCAGTCATCATCCGGCTGCTTTACAATTTTGGCTTGCCACCATTGAATAGCCCACCGGGATTCTTTTTCAGCCTTTCTGGCAGACCATCCATGCGCCATCATCAATTTCTTAAAACGCTTTCTAGTCACAGTGTTTCTCCTTTCAATCCATCCAAGTGTACTCTTGGAATCGTTGAATCTGCTTGTTAAACGTAATGGGAAGGTCACCTATCTCTCCTTCCTTGTTCTTACTAAGCCGGAACAGGTACTTGTCTGGGTTATCACCGGACAGAAGGATGATCGCATCTGCGTCCTGTTCAATCTGTCCGCTCTCTCGCAAGTCGGAGTTAGTAGGCGTTGCTCCGGGCTTAGATGGGTTTCGATTAAGCTGTGCCAGTGCCACCACGACAATGCCTGTGGTCTGCGCCAGCTCGTGTAAGGCAATGGATATGGCTGTAATGGCGGCATATCTGTCCTTTGCGCCTGTTTCGTGGATGAGTTGAAGATAGTCTACGAAGATGATTTGAGCCTTTTTACGCAGAGCCTGAGCCTTCATCCACGCCACGTTCTTTCCGGCAGCGGAACGGATATATAAGGGCATTTTCATGTTCTTTGCCTGCCCGTCAATCTCATTCAAGCTGACCGCCTTGTTTTTCACCGTGTCCAGAGGGCAGTATATTTGATTAGCCATCAGACGTGCGCCCAGCTTGCGTTTGCTGGTTTCCAAGCTGAAATAGTACACGATGTAGTTTTGCTTTGCCATGCTTGCTGCTATTTGCAAGGACAAGGCTGTCTTGCCCGCAGACGGTCTGCCGCCGATAATGATAAAATCACCCGGGGAGATGTGCAGCGCTTCATCCAAACGTTCTAGGCCTGTCTTGATATACACAGGCTTCTCGTCCATGTGAAGCACATAGTCGTTCAATACGTCTTCGTACGTCCACGCATCTTCTTCCTCAGCTTTCAGGCTCATTGCTTCGCCCATCTGCTGATAGATTTCAGACAAGTCCTCATAAGTCGTCAATGCGCTGGTGGATTCAACTGCAAGCGACTGGAAACGCCTTAACGCAGCATTTTCCTTTATCCGCTTAGCCCATTCTCCCATGCGTTCACGACTAAGGACAACGCACTCAGCTTCACACGCTTTGCTGCACTCCACAATCAAATCTGCAACGTTCTTGTGCGTTTCTCTGAGGTCTACAACGTCTACATACCCACGAAGTTCCCAATAGCCCTTAATGGCATTGAAAGCCTCTTGCAGCTCTTTTGTTTCGAAGTCAGAATCATCAACTTCAACCATGACTTCAGTTGCAACATCTCTCTTGCACAGCGTTAGACCGCCGATAAATACCGTTTGAACGTCTATTGTCATAGTCTAGGAAACTCCATCTCCGTACTTTGCTCGTACTGGTCATCCTGTTTCAATGCGTAAATGTCCTGCCATCCGGCATAGATGCTCTGGTCGAGAATGGCTTTCCAGTCATGCCGATCAAACTTTTCCAGCTTGTTGCAGAGCATCTGTTTTGCCCGGTCTGTCATAGGCTTCTTGATTCTTGTACGCATCTGTGCGAACTCTCGCAGGGATTCCAACAGGGCTTTATCGCCATGAGCAAAGTCGGAGAAGATGTCAGGTTTCTTCTTGACTGCGCTCTCCGGCAAGGTCTTGACGTTCACATGACTGTCAGTTGATACAATGGGTTCATTGTCATCTGACTTTGAGCTCATATATGAGCTGACCTTCATCTCATTTATGATATGAGAATGAGCTGACTTTCGTGTAGACCATCCTTTTGACGCAATATCGCTTCTTTTCCGTTCTTTATCGAGCAGATGTTTAATCAAAATGAAACAAGATTCTGCTTTTTTTGAGTTCAAAGTTGCGTCTTTTTCTTCAAAAACGTATGCACAGATTGCATCGTAGAGTTCCAATTTCTCTTTACTTTTCAGTGTGGAGATGGCTTCAAAGTAGTATCGTTGAAACGTAAAGCTGTCTCGTTTTTTGTCCATGCTCAGTCCTCTTTGTAGCGTTTGTTCCATGCTTCGATTGCTTTTTCTTTGCTAATCGCATCGGATGTCTCTACTCCGCAACTTTTACATATCACAAAATAAGTCATACCGTGTCCAAACAATCCTATTTTGGGCGGCTTTGCACCGCAGAATGGACATTTCTTAAGTTCCTCCATCTTTAATCCTCCTCAAAACAAGCGCTCAGCGTCAGGTTCACGCAGCCAACCTTCGCCCGGAATATTGACTATCTCATAATATTGCCGTGCAACGTAGATTGTTTTCTGCCCATCCTCAGCAATCAAGCCGACAATCAGATAGTTGCCAGCAGCCATAAAGAACCAAGGATTACTCTTGTAGGTCTCGCCCTTCATCCAGTTCTTCATCTTGTTCACGGCTTTTTCAATGTCCTTGTCGGGGCAGTCTGGGTTGTCGTATGCGAAGAAATCCTCAGGAAATTTAAGTTTTTTCACTTTCTAAATCCCTCTCTCGTTCTCATAATTCGTTTGCAACCTTCAGATAGCTTTGCACCTTTACGGTATACAGGCCGATTGTGCTTCTTCTTGATGTAGCCGCACTGCGTTTCGGACTGTCTGATAGCATTTGCAAGCTGTTCAAGTGATGCAGCACATTGGGTCATCGCTTCTGTTAATCCTTCAAATCTATCCATTTTTAATCCTCCTTACGCATACCATTTCGGCGCTTCGTTGAAGATTTCCACGCCTTTTGCAAAGCCCAGCTTTTCTAAGGTTTCACACATGATGCCATCCATCATGCTGTGAACGATTTCTTCATCATCACCGTACTTTTTGTATGCTTCCTGCATTTCTGCCGTGAATGCGTCAACAATATCTTGCGTAACAACGACATTCTTTTCCATAAGCCCTCCTATACCATCGGAAACGTCATTCAATGCGTCACAGGACACTGAATGTTCGGGTCAATAGTCGGTGTTGCATCAATAGCATCCAGAACCTCATCGTAGAAAGCTCCTCCATCGGGATTCGAAAAGGAACTAGCTCTGTCTGCGTCCAAAGCGCATTTTTCAATCTTCTGGCGCAGCGCATCTGCATCAATCGGTCTCATATCTGTCAACCCTCCGGCGCATAAATGCGCATCCAATGTGTGACCGTCACGTTATCCGGTAGTCTCTCGCCTATCTCATCCCAGAACTGACCGTCTGCGTAACAGCCGAGAAAGTACGCTGTCGGCGAGATTCCTTGCAACATTTTTCCATCTTTATCACGCCACGTTGTCTTAGTCGCAAGCAACAAAGGCCGCGTCCGCTCTCGTGGCAGTTCGCTTGCTGGATGCCAGAGGGTGTTAGCCATCCGCGTTCTCCATTTTCGCTCCACAGTTCGGGCAATAGTTCCAACGTGTGTGATGATTTTTTGTGTGGCATCTGCTACACTCGAATCTTGTGAACGTATCATCCTGTACAATCCATCTCCATCTAGCGGTACGCTCTAAGGCTGTCGGGGCATCTTCCACAACGTCAATGGCATCGCCAATATCGCAAGCACGGCATCTAACTCCATTGTAGTTCTCGCAGCCATCGCAATATGCTTTCTTGATTCTTTCAATAAGTGCGCTTCGTTCAAGGTATTCTGGATAATTAGCCATTGTTTTTCACCTCGATTGTTGGCGCATTTTCAATAGCTGTTATTACGTCTCCGAGCACATCGAACATTAAGGCGTTAAATGTGTAATCAGCTTCATCCACGCTTGCATACTCCATCTGCCTATCAGAAAAATAAAATTTGAGTGCATTTGCATCAATCGGTCTGGTTTCCATTGCCCGTCCTTTCTTCAAATCGTGTTATCAACACTTATAACCGTAAACGCTAAAGATGATCGCAAACCCAACGAGAAAGAAAAGAACATTGACTGCTACAACCGCAATGGCTTTCAAGATTACGTTGTCTATGTATTTGTCCAAAGTGCTAAAAACTATATATTTTTCGAGCAAATAAATCGGGGAAACGAACACAAAACCAATCATTGTCGTCAAAACAAAACCGAGTACAATTTCAAACAAAGACATTTTTCTTTCTCCCTTCAATCTCCATCCCACACGCCATCAGGACGCATCTTTGCAAACGCCAGCAGACCATACAAGGCGCGTTTGGCATTGCCCTCTGTGGCGTTCCAGTAGTCACTATCGTCTACATCGTCACCTAATGCAGAAATAGCCTTTTCAAGCATCGGGATGCTTTCTGCGCCTGTTTTGCCATAGATGGAGCGGATTCCACCCTCACCAAACACTTCCGGTCGATAATAGAAGTGGCTGTAATTATAGGTAACGTTGAGCCACAGTTCTTTCGTGCCGCCCATAGCGCGCATACCACCAGCGATAAAATGAGCACTATCAGCTTTGAGCGGTTTATGCGTTACATGGTCGCATAGATAAATATCGTAGCTCATTTTCTCATCTCCCATTCCTTGCATCCACGTTCGTCCCACACGAAGTCTGCAACGTGTTCTGAAAGTGCGTTTACACACACGCCCTCCGGCTCTGCGTACCATTTGCAAGAACCGCAGGACGGCTCGGATTTGTTCTCGCAGGATTCTGCTGTGCATCGGATAGCCTTGCCAGCAGAAAACTGCTTGATACCCATGCAAGAGCAATGTTCGGTTGTGCAGTAAATGTCCATTATCTCTGCCCTTTCTTTCTCCTTCTGTTGGCGTTGAACCGCCCGATCACTCGCTTATACTCTGCATAGCACTCCGGGCACAGGTCACCTGTGTCCCTGCGCCACGCCCATTCCTTGAAGTATTCGTCAGGGTTCATTATCCTGCTGCCCAGAACCGCTCCGCAGCGGTCACATACTCGCTTGTGGTAGATTCCTCTGTCAGTTTGCATATTATCATCCTTCCACATAACACCAGCTTTGGGGTGGGCGCTTTAAGCACTTATTACAAAAACGTCTATTGGTTTCGCCAAATTCTTCTACTTGATAACTGCATCTCACTTTATTAAAATCGCAAACTCCTCTATTCCCCATGAGAATGCAATAACGAGTAAACTCAAACAAAAATTTTGGATGTTCATACATTTTCACATTGGAAATGCTCCATGCCCAGCCTTTCTTTCCGACATAATTCAAAATTTCTTTTTTCCTAAGACCGGACATCTCTTCAAATCCTTCTGGCAAGCAATCCGATTCTGGCGTGATTTCGTACAGATGATTGCAAGTAAACTCTCCAATAACTTTTCCGTCCAATTGTTCCAAGTATCCATCGCACTCTTTGAACCATCCGGTTTTGGTTTTTGTGCAATAAACATAACATTTGAAAGGTTCATCACCTATATTTGGCTTTGTTTTCCGTATTTCAAGAGTTTTTATGCCGAGAAAAATAAGATTGCACCAACTTGGGTTGATGCTTAATAAAACTGACTTCATTTTTTATTTATCCTCCCCAACGTCCTTAAACAGGATTTCTTTGTCTGCTTTCCAGTCTTTGATTTTGCACGGAATGTCCGTGCCAAGAACGGTCTTTTTCAAACCGTCCATCTGCCAGACGTTCCATGAGATGATAGCAGCCATGTTGCGAACCTTCCCAGCGTCAGGCTCTATGCCGAACAGCCACTTAAAGTTCTCTCGCCAAGTCAGGAGCATATTTGCTCTTGCAAGCAACAAGCTGTCACCCTGCCACTCATAGCCGTATGTAGTCGTCGCTGCGTCCTCTGCCACATCGTGCCATGTCCAAACATTCCAATCAAACCAGTTGTTTACACATTTCAGCTTGCGGTCAAACAGTCCTTTCCGTCTTGGTACTGGAATCTTTTTGCCTGTTACCGTGTCGTATCGGTTCACAAGGAATGGTGCTTCTCCGCAGGTAATTTCAAGAACTGTCGAATGGATGTACTTGATAGGCTCTTTCTTCATATCGGGCATCGCACCGTTTTCTTCGCCCATGTCTATCATCTTTTCGCAGACCCAAGAAGGAGTGAAAACCTCTGCTTTTGCTTTGGTTCTTTGCTTCTGCTCATCCAGACGCTTGAGAACTCGTGGCACTGGCGGGCACTTCTTGATTTGTTCTAACGTGATTTCATCCGCAAAGCCTGCACCCAGTTCAGACGGTGGCTCTGTCGCCCAGATGATGTTTTTGCCGGTCGTACGGTCTTTCAGTAAGATAAACAGCACCGCTGACAGAATCGGGTCGGAAAAGTCAACCAACCGTTGTTTCATTTTCTGTCACCTCTCTGTACTCCACGTCAACCCCTTTTGGCAAAGCCGTCTGATACTTCTGAGCCAACTGCTCTGCGCTCTGGGCATCGCCCAACGGCTGTTCAGGCGGTGCAACAGTGACTTCCACGTTGTCACGCATACCAAAATAGTTTTTGGCTCTGAAAATCCACTCTGCTGGGTTCTCCTGACCATACATACCGTTGTACGCCCACATGGACTGCATTTGCAGAATCAGCTTCAAGATGTACTTTTGCTGTAAGCTGTCGTCACGGCGCTTGCCCGCCATAATCTGCTTCAGGCTCACCCATTCGATGCCAAGCACCAGTGCAATCCATTCCACCACAGGGGAGATTCTGGCTTCGATGCAAGCGTCAAAAAAGAAGTCAAGGCGTTGCTGCACTTCAATTGGGTTGTTCATGTCCACGCTCGGAAGGTCGCCAAAATACTTGGCTGCAATCATTCCGATGACCTTCTTGTCCTCTTCATCACCGATTCTCGACTGCAAATCGCCTGTGTTCAGCATCTTAGACCTCGTGATTGCTAACTCCTGTTGTTCTTTCACCTTTTTACTCACCTGTGAGCGGATAGATTTCCGCTTATTAAGCATCTGTTGTTTCTTCTTCTCTCGCTCTTTCTCACGCTTCGCAGCGGCTTCTTCTTTCGCCTTTTGTGCCCGCTTCTCACGCTTTTTCTTTTCAGCTTCGGTCAGCGGTGGTCTGCCACGACCACGCTTCGGGGGTGTTGCCATGTATCAGGCCTCCTTTGGCGGTTCAGGAAGTGGCATCCAATGGGTGACGGCGTATGGGATTTCACTTCCAACTTCTGCCCAATGTTTGTAAAAGTCCATAAAGCCAAAAATCGTATCGCCGTTATCGCAAAATGCAAGAACTGGAGTATAATGTTTTGGTTGCCTATCCTTGACGCTAATCCATTTGTCAGGAAAACCGTTCTCGCTATAAGAAACCGTTTCAAAATAGTGCGTAGCCATCCCAAGTTCTTGTTCAATATCGTTTAGGATGCTCTTGTCATCCTCGTCCGCTTCCGTTTCGAGAACAAGGTAAATCCGCTTTTTCACACTCTCACCTCTTCATCTTCTTTTCGATGCTGTCCAGCTTCCATGCGATTTGCCAGACTGCACAGCAACCATCCAACTGCCGCCACCAAGCGCACTTTTCTTTCTCGCAGACGCACCGACCAAGCGGATTGCTGGTCATCTTCATCGGGCAGTAAAGTTCGTTGTCCATCATTTCCACCCCATAACAACAGCCGTACATACGGCCAGACACACGTTGACAAACAGCCAGACGAGCATTGCCTGCCGTTCTTCAAACAGGTTGTCTGCCATGTTTTTGATTGTCCGTTCGGACTGAACTACTACTGCCAGCAGGACTAGGCAGACCAGCCAGCGAGTTGCAAATTCAAACATTGTTACCTCCATCTAACATCCTCTATGATGTTTGGATTTTCGTGCGATTGAAACTCATATAGACTGCATACAGTTTTCCTTCCACAAATCGGACAAATAGGAATTTCTCCATTATCTGCCATCGCAGTTGCAACGCGTTCATCACACACAGAAATAGCAGTATTGCAGAAGTAACAAGTGAACGTTGCTCTTTTAATACGGCAAGACTTTGGATTTATTGAAGTGATTTCCGAAATAGCTTCTACCGAAAATATTGCCATCAGCTCCACCTTTCTCTCAGCTCTTTTTCGACCTGTTCTGACTTTGCTGTGATGTAATCTGCAAACTCGTCAGGGGTCATGTCCTCTTCTTTGAACTTGCCGACCATCTCCAAGTATCTGTCACCAATACGGATGATTTTCTGCACCTGTTCATCGGTCAGGTCTGCATCGCACCGAAGGTTCTGAATCAGTGCGCCCCATGTGGCGGCAATTCCATCCAGAGCCATGTGAAAGCCGTACAACTGGTTCTGTCGTGCGATTTTACGGAGGTTGGTTGACATCGCCTGTTTGCCATTTACGTGGCGGTTTCCGTGCTTATTCATCTGACTGCTCCTTTGCTTCAAGGCGAGAGAGCCAGCGGACTTCCTTTTCGTGCTGCATCTTCTGCATCCGCTCAAAGGCTACATCGTCCAAGTCCAAAGCAATAATGCAGTTCACAACGTCTGCATACTCCTCTTCAAACGCCTTTCGGCATTCCTCTACGCTCTTCGGCGTCGGGTTCGTTCCATCCAGCGCACGGCGCAGCTTCAATGCAGCCTGTGCCAGTTCGGATGCTTCTTCTGCCACCTGTGCCAAGATTTCCGTCTTGGGCAGAATGTCTGAAACTTTCTTACTCACTTCTGTTCTCCTTTCAGCCAGTCGTTCAGCTTTGCCATGCAAGAGGGGCAAAGGCAAATCGGCGGGTATCCCTCAAACGATGGGTAAACCAAATTTTTGTTTTCGTTTACAAGCGTCTTTTGGATTGAGTTCCCGCAAAGGGAATTGTCGTAGTAATCAAATGCTTCACCGCACCTATCGCATTTCATGTTCTTTCTCCAATCTCTTTAGCAGCCCATCCACGTCATACCGCCAATGGACACGCAGCCTTTTTGCTTTGATCTCTATCCCCTCTTGCTCTGCCCATTGCCAAGGGATGCTCTTCCGGCTCTCGTTGTAACGGAACGCTAGAACCTTGCTGGCAGGGATTGCAAAGGTGCGGTTGACCGCCCTGTAATTGACTATCACATGAGCGGTCTGACCGCCATACCCCATTGCTTCCACCATATCAGTGATGTGCTTTTCCTTACGGTATTTGCACTTTGCCTTGTCATACTTGCCGAACACCTTTTCCAGAGGGATAGAAGGCGTTTCAATAGTTTTCAGCTCGAATAGGTGGTTCATCGGGTATCGGTATACAAGGAAGTCGCAGATGTTGTCGATGGAAAAGGACAGGTTCTCGTTGCCACCGTAGTAGGTGGTAGCACTGTCTTTCAGGCGGTAGAACCACGCATCAGATGGGATGGATGCCTTGAAGTCTGCTTCAAACTGCTTGCCGGTGTTCATGCGTTGGCCTCTGGCGGTTCGGGAATATACCTCCAGCAACGAATTTCTTTAGTTTGGATGTCTCGTCCACTATAACCTCTCTCCAAAATTGTCCAAGATTTGTAGTCTGAATCATAACAGCCAACTACTGCTTCTTCGTGAAAAATATTTTTCACCACAAACAAAACTCTTTTCAGGCATGGCGGAAGTTCTTTTTCCGGGTTAATCCATTCTTTCTGATTATTCATCCTTGTTCACCTCTAAATTCACTTCCGAGAAACCGTTTCTTTCCTTTTTCCCAGTGTTTGTCCTCATAATCACGGCGGTACACGCTCTGGCTGTGGTTCAGCTCATACACGAACGCCTTGCGCTCCTCGAAGTCTTTCTTCTCTGCCTTGTATTTCTCGCAGGTGTCGTGGCAGGCTTGGTGGCGCGATGTGCAGTTTAGACAGCAGGTAATCATCTTTCCAAACGCCCGTCCAGCCAGATAGCGCAGCTCTTATATAAGGTAGGCGGTCAAGACGAAGGAACTTCTTCGCAGATGGTTTCGAGTTCTTCAACATCTGCTGGCTCAAAAACAAGAGATGCGCCTTCGCATTCATATTTCTTTGCTTCCCAGTCCACTTTGAATTTTTCAAAATCGTTCTTGTATCGAGGGAACGGATGCGTTTGCTCTGCGTAATAAACGCCCATCATAACTTTTTCATCATCTTCTGGCTTCCAGCTTTCGAGATGATAACTTTCGTGGTTGTCATACTCCCAAAGGGACAGTTCAACAATCAATCCAGAAAAAGCATCGTACATCTGTTGGAGACTTTCAAAATCCCGATAAACCAGCCCTTGCCCCTTGTGGGATTCTTTGATTTGTTCGATGCTTTTCCCGCCAGTTTTCAGGCGGCATCGAACTACTTTCGGACGGTAAAACATAGCGTTCCTTTCTCGCCTTTTGTTCCGGTAGCGTAACCGTTAGTTAAAAGGGAACGAACCGTCGTCCTCAATCACGGAAAAGTCATCGTTCACACCCTGCGAGTAGCCGGAGCCAGACCCACCATCCAGAGTTTTCTTCGGTCTGACCTCATAATCTCCGGAACGAATCTTGTCCACGCTGGTAAAGCGGTCAACAACAAGCTTCGTCTTGATGTTGCCATCGTTGCCCATGTACTCCTCCTCACGGAGAACCACGCCGACCAGCTTGCCACGCAGGGTCTTTTCATCATTGTTGAACTTGTAGCCGGGATTGGACTGCTCCACAGCGGTGATGAAGCCTTTGAAAAACGGCAGTGCCTTCTCTTTGTAGCTCTTGATGGTCTTGCCACCCCACGCCCATTCGCCCGGATTCAGCTTGCCACGTTCGATAAGAGAAGCGGTCTGCTCACGCCAGTAACCCTTGAACTCGCCTTCTGCGACTTCCCACTCGATGTTCAGGCGCTCCTTTGCGGGTTCATCCGTTGCCTTGCAGATACCGGCAACGTAGCCGCCAACAGGAAGGTCACGGCGCTCAGTGGCTTCTTGCACGTCATTCCAGTTGATGTTCTTCATCTGTTATTCTCCTTTGTTATCCGGCTGAACCGGGATGTTGTAATACTCACGGATGGTCTTGTCTACGGCGGCGAGGTCGTTCTCGATCAGCGCATCGCTGAACATCCCAAGAGGGGTTTTCACGGTGTCCATTCCATCATTGCGAGTGCTGAACAGGTATCTCCCATCCTGCACAACGGTTTTCAGAACGATGGTGAAGTACCCTTCCACGCAGACCTTCTCGTCTAGCAGCTTTCCGATGGTCTTGAACTTCTCACCACCGTCTCCGTCGCGCTCGCTGTGCCCGAAAAAGTAGACCACCACATCGTCCGGCAGTTCCTTCGCCCGCATCAGCAAGGCGTTGAAGTTAGCTGCCATGTCGGTAAACTTCTGGTATCCGGCAACCTTTGCGTTCCGCATGAACTCGCCAGTCATAAGATAGGTGGCATCGTCAATGACGATAGACTTACGCTTGGTGCTGTGGATTGCGGCATCAATCTTGCCGTAGTCGTTTGTGATATAGGTTTTCATGTTGCTGCGGAACGGCAGCGGCTTTCCAAGCACGTTGATAACCGCAACCTGTTCCGGGTCAAAGTTCCGAAGCGAAGCGGATTTACCGCTGCCGGAGTGACCGTAGACCATTACTAATACTGCCATTTTTCTTTCCTTTCTTCGGCTTCATTAGGCTTCATTGTTCTTACTTTGGCTTAACTTGGCTGTACAAAATCAGCCAGCCATCAGCTCTGCCAACTGTGCACGGAGATCTTTCAGCTCCGCTTCCCTGTCCTCGATTTCAGACTGCAAGTCCTTAATCTCAGCCAGACGGTCAGCTTCTTTGGCTTCTGCCATCTGCTCGTTGGTCATAAAATACACGCCGTCCTCCGGCTCGGTCACGCCACCGAATCTGTCAAGGTTAATCATCTTTTGGTCTCCCTCTCTTACGTTCCTCTTTGATTTGCAACGCACTGTACCACTGGTCTCTGTCGATTTCGATGGTAGACCACCGGTGGTTACAGGCAATGCACTTCTTGCGGCGAACAATGCTGTCATGGTCTGACCGGCTGTCAATCGTTGTAATGTTGTCGCTACCGCACACTGGGCATTTCACCGTACATCCCTCCACTTGTTAGTATGAGCGGGAATGCGGTTCAGCTTCCCCATTCGTTCGTTATCTTCATGCTCTTTTTCCACGCTCACTCCAAGCGCGCACAAAACCAGGGCGGTAGCTAGTAACATCAGCGAAACAAATGCCCATCCAAGCATCTGTACTGTAGTTTCGCAGCCATTTATTGTATCGCCACAGCTAACGGCTACGATTGCGGCGACGATACCAAGTATAGTAAGCACGTTTCCTTTTACGGTTTTCATTTTGTTCCTTCTTTCAGCATGATATCGAATAAAAATGGTTTGCTTGCATCAATCACGACTATTGCATTTAGCACTTTTGCTATTTTTGCAAGCGTATCAGCTTTAACGCCCGTCTTGTACGGTGCTTTATTCGGACTTGTAATGTTGTATATCGTTGGGGCTGACACTCCGCTTCTGCGGATAAGCTCAGACGCCTTCATATCGCGTTCTTCAAGAGCGGCTTCCAGTGTCATGCCTTTTCCTCTGTGTTCTTTGGTTCTCTGCGTCTGAAAATCCAACCGGTTGTCATCAAAGCGCCAACACCTATGATGTACCATGTCGCCTTAGCTCCGACTAAAAGCTCGATGTGATGTACCAGCCAGAAGTTCAGCAGAAACACTGCGAGAATAAACGCTAAGACAATGCCCCAGATCAGGGCGATTTCTACCAGTGCTTTCATTTTTGTCCTTTCTATTATGTATGTGTTCCAGCCGTTCCTTCTCACGGCTGTGCCAGCGGATTTCACGCTTGCCATAATATTTACCATTCATAAGTCAGTTCCCCTGTCGCAAGCATCCTCGACACTTCGCCGTAATGCTTGCCCATCTTATCTGCAAGAGCTTGAACCTGACCTATGGATGGAATCTTTTTTTCTTCCAGTGCTTTCTCGTTTAAGGCTCGTTCTCTTCGTATGCTCTGATGTTCCGCAATACTTGCAAAAGCTGCATCTTTCGCGCAATCTTTGTGGTACTTTTGTGCCGCAGACATTTTAATCATTGGCTTACCGCACCATTGGCACACGGTTTTTACTGGAGTGAACCCACGTCCTGAACTCAATGCTTTACGTCTCGCGCGCTTTTGTTCGCACGAGACATCCCTTTTACATTGTGTGCAATATTTTTTGCGTGGGTTTACCCTACCCAAAAAAACTCCGCAGCGCTCGCAATATTTAATCTCCATCTTCATTCGGTTTACCTGCCTTTTTGGCTTCCCGGTTGTGCCGTTCAAAGCACTGGTTGATGGACTTCTCCATCAAGAGCACATTGTTTTCATCATTTCTGGATACGCCAGCAGCCATTGCAAGCTTCAGTCTGCGCTTGCGACTTTGCGCTTTGCAAAATTTCGTCACCAGCACTCACCGGCCTTTTTGATGATGAAAGCGGGAACATTCCTGCCGGTAGCTCGGCACAGGCATACGCACTTGGCAATCCAAACATCCCACTCGGATAAGCCGATAGAGCAATCGCGGTTCGTTCTTTTGCGCTCTTTCGATTCAAGCCACACGCTAATCGAATGAAGCTCGTAGCTTTCAACTTCGTACCAACTGATGCTGTACCCATCCAAACAAAGCTGCTCCATAATCTTCATCGCCAGATGCTTTGCTTCGGCGAGTTCCTTTTCCGTCCACTTAAGCTTGTCCGCTTCGTAGGCCTTGACCGCCTCGTCAATGGCAAACTTTGCATCATCAGGATGCTCAAGGTCTACCCTCAATGTCAAAATCTTCTCCATGTTCATTCCTCCTTATTCTCAATTTCAAGAATCTTACAGATGCTCTGAATAATCTTTTCCGGCTTTCGCTCGCCACGAAGAATCTTGTAGAGGTACGAATCATCAAGGAACAATCCAGTATCGCTTTGAACCGCCTGAATCAGCTCCGTTTGCTTCATACCTCGCTGCAACAGCTTCATCTTCACTTCCAGCTCAAAGCCAGAACGGAAGTTTTCTTTCAAAATTCCACCTCCATTTGCTAAAATCTATTGACAAGTACGGAAAGCTGTACTAATATAAGGGTGTAGAGAGTTTATATTGCACAGCGTTCTGTACTGCCTATGTCTGTATTATAGTACAGGCTTCTGTACAAGTCAACTCTTTTGTACAAATTTCTGTGCATTTGTATACTTGCACAAATATGGGAGCATTCTTATGTCGGACTTGTACAGCAACATCCATGCACTTTGCGAAAAAGAGGGCATCAAAGACGGAACCCTTTGCAGCAACATTGGGATTCGCCGCAGCTTTCTTTCTGAATTGAAAGCTGGAAGAACCAAAAGCCTGTCCACAGAGGTTCTTTCTAAGATTGCAGCTTATTTCAATGTATCAGTTGACTACCTTCTTACTGGCAACCAAAAAGAAAGCCCGCCCCAGCAACCGCAAAGTGAAATCGATGCAGCAGTGGAGCGGATTAAAAGAAAACTTGAATCTATGCCGAAGGAGCAGCGGGAAGCTCTGATGAACCTGATCGAGAAGATGTGACGTTCATGCCCGGTAAAATAAAAAACCCCTTGTGCCGGGCTGGTGTAGCTCTGCGTAAGGGGTTTTCTGTTACTCTAGGTCTAGTGCTTGTTCCGCTGCCGGAATCTTTTCAGGATGTTCCAGCAGCCATGCAATAAATCGGTCAATCTTGGCTCTTTCTTGTTCACTCATTGTGGCATATCCTCCCGATCGGTAAGTACGGACGTTCATTTGATATGATTACACACCTTTTAGTTGTCAAGTCAATGTATTTTTAACAACTTCGTAAAAATGAACGTTTTCTTCGCATCCATTACTTCACATCAGGGAAGCCAAAAATTGCAATGACAATGATTAAGAGCCACATTAAGTTTAAGTTACCCTTTGCTTTGTGACATTCCATTGAGAATGGAACGAAAGGGGTTTTCAGGCAACTTGTCCAGCACATCTGCTTTGACGAGCGCATTTGTGCTGATGCTGTGCGAAACATTGTTTAGCTGCACAATGGCATCGTCCAAGTCTTTTACGGTTGCTCCACGCCGTTCCATTGACTGGAGGAAAGTTTTCACTTCTTCAAGAACAACAGGGTTATCTGCCTTATAGAATCCATTTGTAAAGTCCATCTTCTTCTCCTTTCACAGTTCCACAAGCTGTCCGTCAATACGTTCGATGTTGTCTGCTGGGTCGCGTCCATCGTCTAATGCGGCTACGGCGCGTTCAAGGATGCCTTTTGCTTCGAGGTAAGCATCTTTATCAGCTTCATACCCAGAAAGGCTCAGGACAAGCTCCAGCGTCCGTCTGCGAGCGTATGGGATAATTAGAGCATCTACGGTTCGGTTCATCAGCTTTCCTCCCATGGTTCAGGTGTGTGCGGTTGCCCATCGGGAACGCTTGCAGGCATTCCGTTGATGATCGGCATACGTTCATGGTTCCAGATTACAGTTTCTTTCATTTTTGTTCCACTCCTCTTTGGAATTTTTTGACAATACAGTTATAACATAGGCTGCTGTTGGTTCTCCATAGCAGCTTTTTCCATTTTTTGGCTTGTCGAACCCGGCAGTTTTGACGGATTTTGTTGAAAGGGTGAGGATTTATGGATGAATATTTAGTAAGAACAGCCAAAGCATTGGAGATAGCTCGAATGCGTTCCGGCTTGAGCCAGCAGAAGTTAGCGGCAAAAATGGGCGTGAATCGTGGAACGATAGCAAATTGGGAGCAAGGTCTGGCAGCCATCTCCCTGCCGATGGCTATGCGCTGGTTCACCTGCTGCGGCGTATCGGTGGCTCGATATATGGACGCTTGCATTCATCCGGGGCTACTTGAACACCTTGAGGACGGCCTTTCCGATTTGGAGAAACGGCGGATTCTTATAGATGCTATGATGGAATGTTCTTCTTATGAGATAGATGCCTTGTTGTACATCCGGTACGGAGATCACGGTTCAGACCACATCGGTGTGCTGACGGAGATTCTGGCAAATCTCCACACGCCGTTGAAGGACAGGGTCGCTGTCTGCCGGATGGTGTCTGGTAGCTATGAGATGGCACAGGCTACCGGAACAGACCCAGACCCGAACGGAACCGCCCCAAAGATGGAGATTCTCTATCAAGCGCAGGACGCTGGAACGGAAGCGGCCATGAAGTCTAATGATTCCTATACTGTAAATCCAAATAATATAAGCGGCTGATTGTCGAATTATCGAAGTTTTTACGGTATACAGGGGGACGTGCTCCACTTTTTGTACACAATAGGCCTGTTATAAATATGGTTTTGGGTTGTCAATTCGTCCCGCATTGGTTTGATTACACTCCATTTCCTGTACACGATAGAACCGTCAGGTAGGTTATAGGGCTTGATGGACGTTTCTTATTCAGCAAAAAGAGTTGTCGTTTTCAACAATCTACCCGTTGAAGAGAAGAAATTGTTGAAAATGTATCGTCGTCACTATTTGATGATGATTATTTATCTCTTGTTTATCTCTTGTTTATATATATAGTAAGAACGTGTACAAAAAGTGGAGCATTGTGTACATAAAGTGGAGGAACGTGTACAAGAAGTGGAGGGTATCGTGTACAAAAAGTGGAGTGTCGTGTACAGAATGTGGAAGTCGATTGTTGAAAAATAATTGTGTACAAAATTATTGACGTGTACACAATACAGTGGTATAATAGGGTAGAAGAAATGAGGTGATGCAATGCAAGAATTGACAGGAAACAACCTTGTCGAAAAGAGCAAGGCATTGGTTTGGGCGAAGTTTACGGACTACACAGCAGGCGAGCTTCGGCTGCTTGAAGTCTATCTGAGCCGTATCAATCCGAGAGACCCAGAAAGCTCTAACGTGTCGTTTACGCTGGCTGAATATTGCAAACTGTTGGATTTGAAGCTCAATTCAAAGAACTTGAAGTCGCAGGTTAAGCACTTTTTGGGAAACGTGGTTTCAGTACCACTGAATGCAGATGGAACAGAATATGTGATGTATCCGCTGTTCACAAAGGCAGAGGTTAAGTTCAATCGAGAATCTCTGTCTTATGACGTTTCAATCAACTGTAATCCTGACTTGCGACCTGTGTTTTTCGACATTGCAAGAAGTGGCTACGTCAAATACCGTCTGCGCTATACGATTGGGATGAAACAGCAAGCATCTATTCTGATGTACAGCATGATTCGGGATTGGATGAATCGTTCTTTGACATCGAACAAGATTGGGCTGAAGCAGCTGCGTGACCACTTGGGAGCAAACGACGCAAGCTATGATGACTTCCGGGCTTTGCGGCGCAGAGTTCTTGAACCAGCAGTGGAAGAGATCAGCAATGTTTCGGACATCGTTGTTGACTTCGAGAAGATTTGCACAGGACGAAAAGTAGTTGCGGTTGAGTTTCGATTCGGGTACAAATCCAAGCAGCCCGTCATAGATGCCGATTCTAGCGAGGTTGATTGTGAGACGGCTAATTCCAAGCCGGAAATCAAAAAAGCCACAAGAAAGCCCCGCACAAGCGGATACGAAGGGTACGACTGGTCTGTGTGCGATGCTCTATCCGTTCAAGAGTGCATCGAGGTTGCAAAGGTTGTCGAGGTAAAGATGATGGAAGAGCGCCCATCTATCAAGCTGCCAAAGCGGAGAGATGCGGTCTATGACATCGTAAAGGCTGCGTATGCGGATATTCTTTCAATCAACCGTGACCCTTGGCCTGACCACCCGAAGCGGTATCTGATTGGCAGCTTGAAGAAAGACGGCGCGATTGAAGAGTATCTTCCGGCTTTTTATGAGATTGACGCATTGCAAAAGTAGTCAGATACAGCACATTGAGCAGAATGAGCAGATAATGTAGAAAGGAGAAAGAGTATGGTTCCAATGTTTCCGAAAAACTTTGACAAAGACAAGTGGTACATGACTAAAGACGTTATGCCGGATAAAAGCCTAGAAGGATGGCCGCATGGGCTTTTACTTCGTATCGAAGATAAGAAAACAGGAGAAAAAAGTTTCATAATCGGCGAGTACGATACAATCAACGGCAAATGGTTTGATTCCGATAGCAATGAAATCAAAGGAACTGTAATTGCATGGCACGTCACGCCTGTGTTGTGGGTCGGAGACGAGGTAAAAGCAGCATATCCGTTCTATTAAAAAGAAAGAGTGATAAAATGGCAAAAGTTTCCTACTCTGCTTTGAATAAAGCAGAACTTGAACTTGAAAAGAAGTTTGATTATCAGTTTCGGTTTAATCATCATGGGAATCAGGCTTCTGTAAAGGTTTTGCCGCAAAGAAGTTATAGTGAACTAACGCCTGACGAAGCGATTGAAGCCGGAAAGTCTTTGATTGAAGCTGGTAAAGCAGCGAAAGAGTTCGTTTATAACGGATATTTTATAGATTGGGGAGAATAAAAATGGCAAAAATTATAGCTGTCGCCAACCAGAAGGGCGGCACAGGAAAGACCACAACAAGCACCTGTTTGGCCGGTGCGTTGCAGCTGCTTGGCAAGAAAGTGTTGCTGGTGGACTGCGATGCCCAGTGTAACGCAACGGACACCTACGGCGCACAGACAGAGGACGTATGCACCCTGTTTGACGTGATGACACGGCAAGGAACAGTAGAGGAAGGAATCCAGCACTGTGAAGCTGGTGATATTCTTCCGTCCGACAGTGCATTGAAGGACATTGACGAGCAGCTTGTCCGGGACATGGGCAAGAACTTCCGGCTGCGAGAAGCCCTTGAAAGCGTGTCCGGGCAGTACGATTACATTGTGCTGGACACTCCCCCGCAGCTTGGTCTTGCGCTTGTGAACGCACTGATCGCCGCCAACAGCATCATCGTTCCCATCACAGCAGACCGATACGCATTAGCTGGTTTGAGCCAGCTCTCGCAGACCATCGGCGATGTTCGCAGATACTTCAATCCGACTTTGAAGATTGAAGGTCTGCTTCTGAACCAGTACAAGAGCCGTGAGAACCTGTCCAAAGAGGTTGTGGAGCAGCTTCCTGTGATTGCACAGAGCATGGGTACAACCCTGTTGGACGTGAAGATTAGACCGTCTATGGGTGTTCGTAAGGCGCAGGCAGAGCGGCACAGCCTGTTTAGCGGCGACACGGCAAAGAGTACCAGCGCAGAGGATTTCAAGGCGTTGGCACAGATGATTGCGGAGGGCGATACAAAATGAGCAACAAGATATGGCATAGTGCGAAGTACGACCCGCCGAAACTTGGTTCGTACAACCACAGGGAATCTCTTGTTTTTTTGGTATATACTAAAGACGGGTGTTGTCTTACAGCTAATTGTTTTTACAACGTGCATACCGATGAGTATTATTGGTTGGACGCCCAAACTGGTTTGCGTACGCTAGATGTAGAATATTGGACGGACACGCCAGAAAGTCCTTGCAAAGAAAACATAGCAACCGTTTCGCTGAATAAAGATAAATTGATGGAAATTGTAGAAAAGATCAATTCCGCAAGCGGAATCCCGGAAGAGGTTCTAAAAGCTCTAGGAATAGGCGGTAAGGAGGAGAAAGAAGAATGAAATCAACCAGCAAAAAATCCACAGGCTTGCTTGGCGGGTTTGATTTTCAGCCTATTTTTTCGGAACAGACATTAAGCCGAAGTGAGCCAAAGGAAGAAGAAGTAAGCCAAACAAAGCCGAGCGAAGCCGAACAAGCACAGATTAAGCCCAATGAAGCCACAGATAGCCGTACACAGCCAAACAATGCCATAGTCAGCGAAAGTAAGCCGAAGAAACTGAAACAGGCGAAAGAAGTTCAACGTCTTATCGAACAGGGCGATGTTCACGGCGCACTAGCTGAAGCTGGTTTGACAAAGAAAAAAATCCCGATGCCGGAATCGCATCAGGGCGTTGCAAGCGGTGATGGCAAGCGTTCAAAGCGCATTACTATCCTTATGAGCGAGGAAGAGCGCAAGTATATCAACCGTGAAGCAAGACGGCACGGGATGACGATTGGACAGTTTGTGTACGCACTGGCGGTTGCAGCGGCAGAGGGGAAGATTGAATTGGAGGATTTCTTGGAGGATTAAAAGGGGGTTCTAAAGCGGAACGCCCTGCTGTATCACATCTTGTGGTATTAGGTGTTGACTTTTGTACGGACATATAGTACAATGTTTGTACGGACAAAAAGTGAGGTGTTAGTATGTGTCCGCGTTTGGGTCGCCCTACTGATAGCAAAAAGACTGAACGGTTTGAAATTCGATTGACCCCAGAGGAAATGAAAGAAGTGCAAGAATGCGCTGAAAAAATGGGGATAACGAAAACGGAAGTTGTTAAACGTGGGATTCAGCTTGTTGCAGAAAAGGCGAGTGAAGAATAAAAAATAAGGCATTGACTGCTCCCTGCAAAAGAATAGTCAACGCCTTATTCAACACCAGAGATTGCTCTCGGATAAATCCATTATATCATCCGAAGCGACCTCTTACAAGCCGTTTTCGGGTAAAACTAATGAACATCCCAGCAACGAAAGAAGAAATTCTTGAAAATTTCAAGAAAAACAACAATGGTCGTCCGCTCAATAAAGATGATTATGAGATTGCAGAAGCGTTATCTCGAATCACTTACAAGGCGTATGAGGTCGGCATGGAAGATGCCAAACAGTTGAATATGGAGGATATGATGGATAACAAGAGATGTAACGCACTTCACGTTTTCAAGAACAAGACCTTTGGCCAGCTTCGCACGATTGAAGAAGATGGAAAGATTCTTTTCTGTGCTTCTGACGTGGCAAAGGCTCTTGGGTACGTTCGCCCCGCAGATGCTATTACGCAGCACTGCAAGGGGTCGGTGAAACGCCGAGTCCTTACAAAAGGTGGCGAACAGGAAGTGAAATTCATTCCAGAGGGCGATGTTTATAGACTTATCGTTGGTAGCAGACTCCCTAGTGCAGAAAAATTTGAAAGTTGGGTTTTTGATGACGTTCTTCCGTCTCTCCGAAAGGATGGCTATTACAGCCTTGCCCCGCAGGAAAACAAGCCCGACACGCAGAGCGATGCAATCTTGCAAGTGCTGATGAAGAACACGGAAGTTCTGCAAGCCATCGTTCAGCAGAACCAGCAGATTATGATTGCTCTTACCAACCTGTCTGTCAACGATGCAAAGCGCACGATGGAGATTCAGCCTTACACTTCCCATCAGGGGCAGAAGGGTGACGGCAAACGTAGCAAGCGAATCACAATCCTTATGAGTGACAGCGAGCGGACGTTTGTCACGAGAGAAGCCCGCAAGCATGGATTCACGGCAGGGGAGTACATCTACAACCTGTCCGTTGCAGCATCGAAAGACCAGATTGACTTAGGCTGATAAGATTGGAGGATTGACGAATGGGCGTAACCATCAAATGCAAAAAGACTGGGCGTGAAATGGATGTTGGCTATTTCGGGTTTTTCAAGTTGAGAACAAAAGTTGCAGAACTTGTTGGTTCGGAAGTCGGAGAACACTATAAAAAGCTTGATAACATTCTCGACATACCCTCTCCCGAAAAAGAACACGCTCTTGAATCGTACAATGACGAAACGGAGCGATTGGTTGAAAGCAAGGAACTTCCAATCAAAATTGCAGATTTTCTTTATCAATCAGACTGTGATGGGAAAATTCGGTACGGTGCTTGCAAGGAAATTTTGAAAGTCATAGGCGATTATGACGATAGCATTATTTACGGATATGCAGGTAGAGAAAATCCCGCAAAGTTTAAAGACTTCAAAGAAATCCTTCAAGATTGCGTAGACAATAAGTGCTTTATGATTTGGAGATAACAACAACCCCCTGCGCGGTCATTGTGACTACACAGGGGGTTGTTTTACTTATCAGCAATGCAATTCCAGTAGAGATATGCCTTGCCATCTGCAGCATCTGCGTCTTCAAGGAACGCCTTTGCCATGTCAGCGTAGAAGCCAGGAGTGTCAACGGACTGGCGCTTTGCGACCTGACAATAATCCGAGTACATCATGTTCATAACAGCCCAGAAATCGTTCGGGTCACAGGTGATATTGCGCTGCTTGGCAACGTCCTGTGTCTGTTCCAGCGTCCAGTGACAGCCCTTCGTGCCATCAGCGTTCACCATGCTGTCGCACCATTCCTCCGCTTCATCGTGGGTGAGGTGTTGGCGCGGCATCTTGATGGAACGGCTGTCTGCGCCGCCACGTTCATACTGCCCAGACCGCTTGTCCCAGTCGCCGTTTTGCGAGAAGCCGATTTGCGGCATTCTGCGCCCATTCTCTACGTCAGGGTAGCGGGGGATAGGGTAGGGGTCGATGTAGCGGTTTTCCTCCTGCGGATAGTAGGGATAGCGGTCGTTGCCACCTTCCAGCTTACGCAGACGGCGTTCCATCTCACGTTCCCTGCGGTCACGCTCTTCCTCAAGGCGGTCACGTTCCGGCTCACGGTTTTTGTCGTGGTCACGGAGCATCATCATGCGGCGAAAATTAGTCTTGCCCATAATCTATACCTCCTCAAGAAATGGACGCGGGCGCACCAGCGTGGGAACGGCAGAAGCAGCCAAGATACTTGAACGTGCCTGTGCCGGTCGCAGACGTTGCAACGCGGGTAGCGTAACGGGTGCGAGTGTGGATGCTCTCGGCGGTTGCCTGAGCGCAGTTGCAGTCGGTCAGAGGGTATGCGGTAGTGCCTGCGCCGATGGTGATGACCACAGGGGCGTTGATGGTGGTCGTGTCCGGGATGCTCTGGGCAACCACGATGCAATACTTCTCTCCGTTCTGGTATGCGCCAGCAGGGATGTTGATAGTCAACGTATCGTTGGCGAACGTGACCGCATTCGAGATGACGAGGTGCGGGCAGAGTTTGCAGCTTGTTTTGCAAGCCATAGTGTTTTCCTCCTAAAAAATCAGGGGCAGAGGTGTCTTACCCCTGCCCCGATAGTTCACCCGGTGTTATCGGGGAGTGTGTTGGTTAGCAGCAGCCGCAGCAGTTCACGCCCACGTTGGGATTTGCCACCTGATAAGCGGGAATCGGACGAGGATTGACCCGGTTCAGGATGGTATCGGTCTGCTGGGACATCACGGTGGTCAGAAGCGCATTCTGCCGATCCTGAGAAGCGGCGAACTTCAGGTTCTGGTTCTCAGCGGTCAGAGTTGCAATCTTGTCCTGCGTGAAGTAGTCCATCATGCTGCGGAAGTTGGCGTTGCAGTTGTCCACGATGGCGCGGGCATTGTCTGCGATGGCCTGCCGGGTGGCACAGTCTTCCGTTGCGATGGTGTACTTCAGGTCGCCGATCAGCTGCTTGTTCTCGCAGCAGCAAGATGCCAGCTGCGTGGCAAGAGCGGTCTGACCCGCCTGCCGTGCGTTGCCTTCCTGCATGATAGCAAGGCTGATGGCATTGTCGCCGTTGGACACGCTGCGTTCCAGGCCGTTCACCAGCTGTGCGTTCTGGTAGCCAAGCTGACAGATGGCACTGTTCACGCCTGCAAAGCCGTTCGCGATGTTGGTGTTGACGCCGTTGATCTGCGCCAGCTGGTCATACCCCAGAGAGCAGATACCGCTCTGGATGCCCGCCAGAGAGCGGGAGGTATCCTGCTGATAAAAGCCCTCAGACAGAGCCGCGCGGGTGTCGTTGCCGCCCTGCCCGGTTGCGCCAGTGCCGACCAGATAGGGGATGTAGCTCGCCATACCGTTGTCGCTGCCGTTGCGCCCGTTGCCGTAGTTGCCCCAGCCGAAGATGATAGCGAGGATAATAACAGCCCAAAGACCCTCGTTGCCGAAGAATCCGCCGTTGTTATTGCCGCCGTCCTGCCCAGCCAGATAGCCAGTTGCAAAATCGTCCATAACAAAACTCCTTTCAGTTTTGCGTATGCTATCCCACCGCCGTATGCGATGGGCGAAGCCAAACAAATGCGGTTTTTGTCAAGTCCGCAAAACTGAGAAGCGTTTCGCTTAGAGGGATGCTTATTTTAGGATTGTTAAGTCAGCTTGGAGGGTTTTCTTTTTCGTCTTTTGGGTCATCCCAATTTTTGCTGGCAGCACCGAAAATGAAGCCAAGCATTAAAGGAACCCATATTTTGTCATCGCCACACAGATTGTTGATGTCAAAATCTTTTTCGGAATGGCTGTTTTCAAAATCATCCATTGCAAAGTCTCCTCACTTCGGAAGCGTCAAATTCAGGACGCTTGCCAGCTGGTTCAGGTCGATGCCACGCTCTTTGGCGAGGTTCTGCGCCATCGTTCGGAGTTGCGCTTCGTTTTTGCCCTGAATCAGGTTCAAGCCCTGCATGATAGGAGCATTCTGCCCGCTTAACTGCTGGATAAGACCCATCGGGTTTTGTCCGGCACGAGCCAGATTTGCAAGCTGCATGATAGGGCTGTGAGTAATCATATCAAACGGAGAGGACATCGCTTATTCTCCTTTCTTCGCTGCGGCAGTGGGTTTAGAAAAGCTCTTCTGCCACTTTTCCAGTTCATCCAGACGGTGGACGAGGGTGTTGTACTGCTCAATAGGCACATACTGCTGTGTCGGTGCAGCGGTCTGCTGTGCCTGTTGTGCTTGCATCTGCCGCCATGCTTCCGGGCTGTAAAACTCCTGCACATAGGATTCGCAGGTGTCTGGGTTAAGCCGCTTGCAGTAGATCACGCCGCTGCGCAAGTCTGGGCAGTAGGTCGGTCTGCCATACAGGTCTGAAGGTATTGCCAAAAATTCTTCCCTGCTGGAAACAGGTCTGCCGAGCAGCCAACCGCCATCTTGTGCCGACTGCTGAACAGGCTGCTGCCCATTCATCGGCTGCGGACGCTGCGGTTGTGCCTGTTGCATCTGCGTGTTGGGCAGGGAAGTGGCAAGCCCTACCGTGCCCATGCCGCCGTAAGGATTGACAGGCTGCTGCGGAACGTAAGGTGCTCCGGGTGCCGGATAATAGCTCATAAAACATCCCTCCTTGTGCATCCAGTGTACCGCATCAGCAAAAAGTGAAGGACAACGAAGGTACAACGAAGGACAAAAAAAGAAAAGTGCCCACACGGAAAAATCCGCATGAGCGCTTAAAGATATAAATATACTTATATAAAATGATGCAAAAATAGAAGGTTTTGCCGCTTTATTTGCAAAAAAATCCCCTGCTTTGCCTACAAAGTACCCAGCATGGAACGCAGGGCTTCGGAAAAGCAGGGGTTTTTGTAAAATCAAGAGTGCACCGTCCACACAGGCCGGTTCACTCTCTACAAAGGCCATAGCCTTTCAAATCATAAATCGTATGGCGTATAATGCAAAGACGCATATACCGATAAAACCACGCCTATAAATGCACTATGCCAAAACGGAAGAACGGCTTTTAGAACGCTTGATGTCGCCCCAAAAATAATCAGAGCGAACAAAACACGGGACAAAAAGCGATATATTTTATTTGCCATAATTCATATAAAATCGTCTCCCGCATGGTACGCACTACAAGTAGGCGGGCGGGAGACTGTATCATCAAAAATGCCTACTTCTGCTATCGAAATTTTGACGTATGCGAACTATTCAAAACCGTTCAAGCATTTTCGGGCTTGCTATGGCTGGACTTGAACCAGCGACAATAGGATGTGTCACGCCCTGCTCTACCAACTGAGCCACATAGCCTTTTCAAATATCCACCCTAATGTGCTTCTTCGATAGGCCGGGTGGATTTGTTGAGATAATTATACCACAATTCGTGCAAAAAGAAAAGCGGCAGACCCGAAAGCCTGCCGCTTCAATGCGTTTTCGTGAGAAATCGCACCCAATTAAGATTATGATATCACACATTCAGTATTTTATTAATAATTTTCAGCCTATTGCCGATTGATGTCCGACAATACGGCACACGCGCTGCAATATCAACTTGGCATAGCTGGTCAACGTACCGCAACCGGGCGATTTTCCGGTCATACCTCCCAAGCGGCGCACGTTTTATCACAGCTTTTATCTGTTCTGCATTAAGCCCTTGCAACGCCGGCGGAAAGACTACACGAGCCGCCGCCACAGACAGCACCGAGCCAGAAAGGCTGCGGCAGCTGTCCGGCGTTGCGCACCATATTGCCAATGACGGCGAACCGGTGACAAAACGTCACCATTTTGACAACGCCGGCAAAATGGTATGTTTTCGTAAGGCCACGAAAACGTGCGCAGACCATTTTCGTGATGTCACGAAATTGCTCTTGTGCGGCGTACATTTTGTTGATACCAACAAAATGCTCGTATGTAATGCTTGCCATGATATCACTCCTTATTGTGAACAATGAGATAACGAATTGCGGAAATTTTGACGATAACGCTATCATTCGGGTTGTTTTGTTGCACACCGCTGAACGCAACGTATTCGCCATTTAGCCACAAAATATTTCCTTCCAACCGCATGAGCCATTTTCCGCTGCCATCGAAATCAGCGGCATGATTATCCAAGTCAATTTCGAGGTAAAAACCATCGTTCTGTTTTGCAAAGTATTTTTGCAGAACAGAAGTGATTTCTTCCGTACTCATGTTTTCGGAATCAGCAATGACTTTAATGTAGTGATAATGAAACATTTTTTGTCTCCTTACTCCTTGCTATCCAAAACGGTTACTGCATACACGCGGAGGTTTTCCAACTTTTCGATAACAGCCTTATAAGTTGCTTCCGTTGCGATGTGCGCGATGCGCTCCAGCTCGTTGTTCTCCTTTGATGCAGCGATAATTTCATCCGCAGATATGCGTTTCATGGATTCAATCAAATCGAGCAAATCTTCGACATTTACTGCGTTCATATCATCACTCCTTGCTTAGTGCCGCTTTCATGTAGCACATAAATTACCCCTTGTTGATGGTAGGCTTCTTTTCTGCCAGTGCCTTTTTCATCATGCTGACGGCCTTTTCAATCACACTGTCCAGCACTTCATCGGTGATGAAAGGCTTCAGCCAGTCCGGCAGTGCGCCGCGCAGCGCGGCAAAGACCTGTGCCTTTTTCTTGGCACCCTGACCGCTGCCCATGATGCTGTCCTCAGCGATGGTCACGAGCTCCAGCGCCCACTGCTTGACGTACTGCTTGTAACCCAGCCGGATGGCACCTACGGCCAGCGCGGCAAAGCCGATGAACATCAGTACCAGTGCGATAGGTGCGGGGATAAAGTTAAACATTGCTTCCATAGTTTAAGCTCCTTTCTGCTGTTCAAGATCTTCGATGCGATGGTTTGCTACCTTAATTTGTTCTTCCAGCACTGGCACACGCTGAGCGAAATTATTGTGCGCCCGAACTTCCCGGGTCAGCTCGTCCAGCTTAGTGTCGGTAATGGCCTGCTGTTTTTCCAGCTTGGCGCCCATGTTTTGAGCGGCCCTGCTGTTAGAGATAAGCACGCCGCTCAGGCTCAGGCCGCCAGTGATGAGTGCTACGATGATCGCGTCGCTCATTTACCCTCCCGGAGACGGGTCAGGCCCTTCTTGCAGATGATTTTCGGGTAGTTGATAGTGGTCACATTGAGGTCAACGTTGCCACTGATGCCAGGCACGCTGCCCTTGCTGGTGTGCTGGTGGGCATTGTACTTGAAATCCACCTTCGGGGTCTTGCCGGTGTAGTCAGCAAGCCAGACGTCCCACCGAGAGGACAGCCGAGCCATGTCCAGCTCGTACTTGTAACCGGTGTAGGTGTAGAGCTGGGCGTAGAACCCCATCTTTTCCACCTGTTCCAGCGCGTAGGCGGTGAGGTTGGTGAGGTCGAGGGTGCTCATGGGCTTGAGCTCATTTTCCTCCACGTCCACCGCCACCGGAAGGGTCAGCTCCTTGCCGTAGACCGCCTGCCGCACAAGGGCAAGCTCTGCATCGGCCATCGCTTCGCTGGTGGCGTAGGTGTAGTAGTACACGCCCACGTCCAGCCCGGCAGCTTTGGCGCTGCGGTAATTGTCCTCAAAGGTGGGGTCGATGTACAGGCCGTCTGCCCGCTTGGAGAGCTTGCGGTTGGTGCTCACCGTCTTGAGCATCGCTCCCTTGTAGCCTGCCGCTGCCACCTGCGCCCAGTCGATCGCCCCCTGATAGCGGCTCACGTCAATGTACCGGTATGGCGGGTCGCCCTCCCAGCCGGTGGCGGATTCCTCAACGGGAGTCTCTCTGGGCGTTTCCGGCGCAGAACTCTCGCCGTCCACGCCGAAGAGCACCTTCACCAGCCCCACCAGAAATTCCAAAAGTTTTTCCATCGCTTACTTCTCCTGTACGATCTCCTCAAAGCCGCTCTTGATAAGAATCGCCTTGACCTTCTCCTTCAGCAGGCGGGGGCAACGCTCGTACAGAGCCTTTGCATCCTCCATAGTCTCAGCAGACATAATTTCCTGTGCCCATAACATTGCCATCATAAGTACCATCCTTTCGATTCTTTGTGTGATTTTATGCATAAACAATCTCGCTCATTTCAAGCAAGCACTGTTTCAACATCTCGTTTTCTTTTTGCAGCGCCGCCACCGTGTCCGGCAGCTTCTTCCAGGCTTCGGCCTTTTTGCGCTCTTCTTCCTGCGCGGCCAATTCTTCTTCCGTATAGCGGATGTATCTCTGCACCGGCACCTGTTCCACCCATTCCTCCTGCGCCTTTACGCCGGGGCGGTCAACGACCTTCCGAACATCCTTGCCGCCGTTCGGATACTCGGTCACGGTCTCCCAGTGCCACTGTTCCTCCACGCCCTCTACGGCGGGGTGGGTGATCTCTTCGGTGCTGCCGGTCAGGTAGCCAAGGGTCAGGTCAGGGTTTTCAATGGCTGCACCGTTCTCGTCAATGATCTTCATGGTTCAAAACCTCCTTTCTCATGCCACGCGCTTCCAGATGTGCACATAGTAGGCGGCAGGCTGCACGGTGGCGCTGCGGCCGTAGATTGAGTTCGAGCGGGAAGCATCAAAGTAAACATCATACGTCGAACCTGAATCACCCCTGTAGCCACCCCAAGAAGTATTGATTTCTACGAATTTTAAAGCTCCCGATGATTCCAAAGACGCTTTTGAACCACGGAATGGGGAGGAATCTGCGTTTGCTTCTCTTAAGCTGCCCGTGATGTTCGGCAGTCCAGCCTCCACGGTGGTGCCCGCTGCGTGGGCGTAGGACGCACCCATCAGCACCCGGTTCTGCGCGATCTCCTGCCAGCTGCCGCCGAACAGAGCGGCGGGGCTGGTACTGCTGACTGTTTGAAAAATACTGCCCACGGGGTAGGCGGTTAGTTTGTCCACTTCTGGGATTACAATGTCAGCACTCAGCGTACCATCGTCGGCCACAGAAAGTCCACTACCAACCTTGATTCCGCCGAGTGTTGTGGATGTGGCCGGGCGAATATTCAAATTCTTTAGGGCTTCGCCAACTGCCTTTGCGTCAGCTGGGGCATTTTCTACCGTTAGCGTCTTATCGACGCTTACGATGGCGGCGGCACGATCGGCGGCATCTTCTGCTTTTTTCTGTGCAGCCTCCGCTCCGGTCTGGTGTTCCTGCGCAGCATTTGCAGACGCTTTCGCATTTTTTTCGCTCTCCGCCGCATTTGACGCGCTCGTGACTGCTTTATCTAAGTATTCTTTCAAATCGGCCTTAACAGCGTTCGCAGAATTTGTAGCCGCTTGTTCTGCTTTAGCCCTTTCGGATGCAGCAGCCTGCGCTGCTGAAACGGCTTCTTCTTTTGCGTTAATTGCTCCCGCAACAGTACTCAGCTCGTTTAAGGTGGCTGCATTGATTGGCGTTCCTTCTTTTGTTGGCTCGTCATTTCGGATAAGAGTGACAATTTCGGATGTTCCATCCGATTTTACCATTGTCCACCGACCCGGATATTTCGCCACACGGTCTTCAAAAACCATATTGTCCATCTCCTGTCATGTATTCACCGGAAAACGTAACGTATGTTTTAGCAAACGTTTCGATGTCAAACAAAATTTGCTCGATTTGATTCATTGTTGAAAAATCGAGTTTATTCATGCTTTCTGGCGTATCTACAATACCAGATGGGCCAGAGCATTTAGCACGAATGGAGTTGATGTTAGAAAGCCAACGTGTTGCATCGGAGACTTTCATATATCCATCGACTGTCCAATCAGTCCGAACAGAAACAGACGCGCCAACAATAGAGCCGAGCTCTTGAATACCGGATTCTATGCGGTTAAAATCCGTATAGCTTAAAGCTCCCTTCATTCCAGCAAGCCATTCCGATTGTTCGGCTTTTGTCCACGTGCCTGTTCTCGCCTTTGCGGTAATTTCTTTCACGCGGTCAACATCTGATTGCGTTCGATCTGTAATCCAACGAACCATAAATTATTCTTCCTCAACTCTGTTTTGATACCCGATAGGCAAATTGCTCGGAACGGTAAACATGTAATGATAGCACTTATGGCCTGTGTTGCCAGAACCGATACAGTCATAAAAAAATAATTCGTCTTCGTCATCATAACTGCCAAGATGTGCTCTGTCCCAATACTTTGAAACAACGATAGAACGATAATAGATATCCCCAACAGAAGGGCCCATGCCCCAATATTCAAGATGGGTAACGGGAGTTCTCGTCCACTGCTCATACGGGTTGTAATCGTCTCCGATCATAAAAAAAGGATTTTTCAAAAGTTCTTTTGCTGTAGGGAGCGGGCTTCCTTCTACGTTGCATCCATAACCCCAAATTTCGTTAATAGAACTACTGTTATCAGGAAATCCGTAGTATATTTCTTTTGCGGAAGGTAAAAATATACTGCGAGATAGAGTAGACACAGCAGAAGGTACGTAATTGTTAGAATCATTTTTTTTGAACGCTGGGGTATAATAAAAAGTAGTTTTGCCGATTTTTTTCTGCATGAAATCAGAAAAAGAATTTTTTATGTTTCCGTTCAATAAGGCATCAATACTGCTGGTCGAATACTCTGCGGGAGTTGTCATTTTACTATCCCACGCAATGTTTTCTGTTTTCGCGTCTTTAAGAGCAAGAAGCGTTCTCCCTTTGCCATTTAATTCTGGCTCGTAATTATGCTTTGAGACAAGAAAAGCGGTATAAGCGCCAGCGACGGAGATGTAAACGGTATCGCCTTCTTTGAGGTTGGAAATCTCATCCGCAATCGCAGTAGCATTGCAAGAAGCAGAAAGGCTCGCAACTGTAGCTGTAATCGTTGCATTTCCGCTGTGTAAATACGTAACGTTGCAGACAGATACGCCGCGTTCGTTCTTGATGACATTCAGCTCAACGATACCAGCGGGAGATGCATTCCAAACAATAACAGGGGAATCGGCAGATGCAGGGGTAAGCGTTGCAGTGAGCGTGATCGTGTCGGAAGGATGTAAGTAAATCTCAGAAGCATCGATTTGTAACGAATCAACATCTTCAATCATATACCCGGTAACGGAGCCCTTGAAGCTACCATTAAACGTGTAAGAAACATCCGTGATCAACAAGTTAGAAGAATATCCAAACTGATGATTGAGCTTGACAAAATCAAGAGCATCGTTGTGTGGGCTGGCACGATAAGACAGGGTAGCTTTTCGACGATTAGAAAGCACTTTATAGCTTTCAGTTAGAACATTCTTTGGCTGGGAGACGACGGAAGAAGAGATAAGCGCATTATTTACACTTTGCGTAACGCCATCGCCAGTAGCACCATTCGGATACAATGACGAAACTCCATTTAGAGAGTAAGAGATGTTTTTTAACTTATTAGAAAAAGTGATTTCCGGATACTGATAATCATTGATTTCAGTGATTTCATAAATGTCGGACTTGTTTTCAGGAAGGTACGGAACCCGGTCAATCCGAATCTCACCGTTTCTTGTCTGATACAAAGCCATACCGGCTGCGTTAGCAGAAAGCTGTAGCACATCAGCGTTTTTATACGAAGAATTTCCGTTGTTAAAATCAGCTGTATAATCCTTCAAAGATTCATTGATGTAATAGCTGATACCGGAAACATCAAGAAGTTCCAAAGCGTCATAACACATTTCGTATAAAGTTCCGCTTTTCCTTCCGGTATATAGTGAATCGATTAAAAACACCAAAGCATCTCGAGCTTCAAAGGAAGCGGTAATGCCATTAGAAGGAATGTTCCAACTAGAAAGGTAAAACTTACCTCCGTTAATCCATTCAGTCTGTCCGTCCAAGTCCATGCCATACTTTACAAAAACAGCTTGGCGTTCATACAGATACTTGTAGAGACCGTCTGGGTTGATAGGATTCCATTTTTGATCGCTGTTATCAATGGAAAAAGAAATTGAATCCTTGGAAAGTTGACCGGAAATTGGGTCTCGCTTTGATTTATGGGAATACGACAGAAGGTCTGTTTTGCTAAATCTCACACGTTGTCCAAATTCCACTTGCGAGATACGAGCTCTTCGGTTTGGAATACACCATTCAAGAATTTCAATAATAACCAAATCATAATTGGAAATCTCAAATTCAATTGAAGTTTCGGCGGAATCGTTGTTGTCAATTTGCTTTTCCAAAAGAAGAGCGGTTCCTTTGTAAGCGGAAACTTTAAATGATTTTGCCCATTCATTTAAAATTTCAGACCAAATGATTGTCAGACCCGGTATTTTTTCTTCGTGGCTTTTACTAAAAGAAAATGTGATGGTTGGATGATTGGAGCTTGATACGCATTCACCGCTTACATAGCCGCATTCTTGATACGGTTCAGAATTCGGGACGATATCAAAGCTTCCATCTAAAACCCAAAAATTAGTTTCAGCAGTCGCGTAATTTCCAGAAGTGGAAATGTCCAGGTCGGTGATGGATGCCGCATTACTAAACACGGTTTGCGAACCTGAACTTGCAATAGCGTCCGTTTGCGCCGCATCATCAGCTGCATGATAAGTAATCTGAATAAAAGTTTCGGGTACAAGCGTATTATTATATTGTGAAAGCCACTTATCGGACGGCTTTACAGACATATAAAATCACCACCTTTAGACCTCAACCAGGCTCAAAGAACAATCCGTCCAGCCCATCACATTTCCGGTGTTTGGGCCCCTTCGCCACATTCCGGCTGTTCGATCGGAAACATACATCTGACGTGTGGAATAAGAAGCTGTTGCTTGATTGTAAAATCGTACCGTGCAATAAAAGTTTGTAGTGAATGGGCCGATGACGGAAGCCCATTGTTTTGCGGTAAGGTATTTCCACTTAAGAGCCACTTTTGCAACATCGTGTCGAACCACAGAGCCAACAACCTTGCCTTGCACGTTTCGGCCAGAATCAACGATGGTTGAAGTCGTTGCGCTATAAGAGGAAGGCTCTGGCAAATCTACGCCGTTCACTGATACAAGAGCTTGCATAATTCACCGTTCCTTCCTTAATAGCTATACACTTCCGTCCCCATGATTTGCACGCCGCGGTCAGCCTGCTGCTTTTCAACCGAAGCGGTAATCTGCTTTCCGTCAATGAACAGCCTGACTTCCTTGCCGCCGGTAATTTCGTCACCATAGCGCTGGAAAATATCAAGAAACGCATTATAGCAGCCGTTGTAAACCGCGCCTTGCAGGTCGGAAGAGCTTGTTGACCCGGATGATGTATTGCTGTAGTATCCATTTGCAGAAGTGGTGGAACCTGTAGAAGCATCGTATTCAGGGGTTCCGACGTAAGAAGAATTGTCAGTTGAATATTTCCCACCGAGATTGCTCACAATACCCGCAATCGCAGCGCCTAAGGCAATTGCGGCCGCGCCCACAATAAGCGCTACAGGAATGCCGAAAACTGTAGACGAAAGCGCACCGGCAATAGAAGTAAGAAGGCCAACAAACGCAGAGCCAACACTTCCAATCAAGCCGCCCATTGCAGCAAAAATTTCAGGGAAAGAGCTTACAAGACCACCGAAAAGGCCTTGACTGATCGCAGTGCCAGTGGTAGCTAAAGGCACCTTCAACGCGCTAATTGATGTAGAAATCGTAGTTCCAAGATTGGAAACGCTCTTTACGATTTTTCCAAAATTGCTTGTTATGCCGCTCCAGATAACCTTGCCAACTTTTAACGCTTCGTTAAACAAGGTTTTGGATGCATCCTTCAAAATTCCAGCAATGTTGGAAATAAAGCTTTGTGCGTATGCTTTTACCTGATTTCGGTTCTCCTCTCCCATCGCCTGCCAGATAATAGCAGCAGCAGTCGTACCAATCGTTTTTAGGTCACCGTTCTGCACAGCATTCCAAAGATTCTGCACTGTGCCGAAGAAGTCATTCTGCAAGCCGGAATCAAGTTCTTGCCACTTGCTGTCCAGACCGTTGAAGAAGCCATCAACGAAATTCGTTGCGGTGGTCGTGCCATAGTCAATCATTTCGTTGCCCTTCTGCTGAACAACGTTCGCCAGATTGGTCATAGCTTGTTCGACGTAAGGAAGTGCTGCAATGATACCGTTTGAAAGGCCTTGGTCGATAAATTCACCAAAGCGTTCAAATAGAGCGGAGGGAGAGTGAATTTCAGTATCGGTCGTGAACTTGTCAATGATAGCTTTGGCAAGATTTGCCGCAGCGCCTTTTGCGGTTTCAATGCCGCTCTTGATACCATTTACGAGGCCTTGCCAAATGTTTTTGCCCGCTTCAAACATTTTGGAAGGAAGAGAAACAATAGCATTTGCAACGGCTGTTACCATATCGGAAGCAGCTTTTGCGGCATCTTTTGCCCACGTTTTGATATCATCGATAAATCCACGAACAGCTCTCGCACCATTTTCGACGTGTTCATCGAGATGTACGAACCATGTAACAACATTCTTTACCCAATTGATAAGGTCAGCAAAACCAAGAACCGCCTTTTCGATGAAGTTACCGTTCATCTGAATATCAAGACGGTCGGTTTCACTCACTCCATTGGTAATCCATCCGACAAACACTCCGATATCGTGAATCAGCTGAGCAATGCCCATGACGGCATTCTCGATGAAGTTACCGTTCATCTGTAAGTCAAGCCTGTCAGTTTCGGAAACACCGTTCTGAATCCATCCAATAAAAATTGCGAAATCATTGATAAGGTTTCCAATGGCTGTAATTGCGTCACCTACAAAATCAGCAACTTTTTCGCCCATAGACTTGAAAGCATTGAACCAGTCCGTTTCCATCTCAAAAGCTTCTTTTTGGCTTTCGCTACCAAGACCACGAACTGCAACAGTGATAGCTTCAAAACCAAGAACAGCAAGACCGGCTACAGGATGACCGCTAACAATAAGACCGATGCCCATAAGTGTTGTAATTAAATCACCAACATCAAGATCAAGGTCTTTTACAACGTCAGAGATTGTTTTGAACGCAGAAGAAATGCCATCCTGCCAACTTTCTGGAATGAGATTCCAGATTACTTGCTTTAAGTTAGAAAAAGATTCTTTCAGGTATTTGATGGATTCTCCGAGTTTTCCATCTGTGAGTGATATATTCCAACCCTGCCTAAGCCCTTCCGCAGCAAGGTAAATCATAGATCGAACACGTTCAAGGCCTTTTCGGAACGCCTCACTGTTTTGGTACAGGTCAACAAAACGAGCAACCATGATGCCAACAGCGACAGCTGCTCCCATAATGGGAGACTTCCAAAGCTTGAGAATTCCTTCAATTAAAGAGCCATCGCCTTTGATTTTGTTGAGAGCTTCAAGCAAAGCGTTGCCAATAGCCCACGTTGCAAATCCGGCAGAAATACCAGCAATCAATGGCGCAAGCTTTTCCAGCTTTGCTTTGATTTCGTCCACAGCGTTGCCAACATAGTTCTTAAACATATCGTAGCCGGACAGGTCTACATCGCCCAAGATGTTACCAGCAGATGCACCGCCGCCAGAGCCGGAACTTCCCTGCGTTGGGTCAATGATGTTCAGTTCATCAAAGCCCATCGTGTAGTCCTTGAGGGCTTTGGCAGCTTTCTTTGTCGAATCAGCCGTGTCGTCCATTGCGTCACCGATGCTTCCAACGCTGCCAGCGCTCTTGGTGAAATCAGTGAACACAACCTTTACACCCATCAGCTTTGCCACCCATTCAACGAACTCTCGAATGAGCTGTACGGCGGCAATCAGCGGGGGAAGAATAGATTTCATGGCAGGGTAGAGCAGAGAGCCAACAGATTTCGCCAGCATATCCAACTGCGCTTTCAGAATTTTAATCTGGTTCGCAGGGCTTTGGATGGTCTGTGCAAGATTGCCCTGTACGTTGGCAGTCTGCTTCATAATGGCAATGTAGCGCAGAACCGCCTTATCTGCCTGAGACAGACTAGAAACTTGCTTGTTAAAGCCCAAGGCCAAAAGTTCCTGCTGCAACCGTGCCTGAGACAGGTCAACACCCAAACGGCGAATAGGCTCAATCTCGCCAGAGATTGCGGAAGACATTGCGGTAAAGGTTTCTGCAACGTCCTTGTTCCAATAGGAACCTTCGTCATAGGCAAGCTGGGTCAGGTTCTTAGACAGAATGTATGCTTTGTCGCTGGTCAGACCAAACGAAGTGCCCAAGCTCTGGATGGTAGCCATGTAGGTCATTGCTTTTGTCGGGTCAACACCAAGCAAACCCTGCATCTTGCTAATGAGCGTATCGGCTTCACCGCTCAAATTGCCCATAGCATTATGAAACAAGTCTGTTGCTTCATAGAAGTCATTGAACTTCGCAACAGCGTTGCCAAGATACTCAGCGATAGCTTTCAACGAAACCAGCTTTGCCATGTTCCGCATAAAGCCGTTCATCTGATTGGACAGGCTGAGATAGCTCTTACGCTGCTTTTCGTTGGCTGCGGTCACACGGTTTGCCTGTGTGACCACCTTACTCAACTGCGGAGGGAGCTTCGCAAAAGCGTTGCCTACCTTGTCAAGCTGAGATGCAAGGGGAGCAAGAGCAGTAGAAATCTTCTGACAAGAGCTTGCAAAAGAATCAAGGTCAGTCGCTTTTAGCTTGTCGGTCAGGTCGGGAACTTTCCCAATCGCATTGAAAGCACTGCCAAGAGCTTTAAGGTTCGATGCGTCCAGAATGGACAGCGGAGCCAAAGCGTTAGTGAGCTGAGTAATGCTCCCGGACATGGAGTAAAAGTCCACGCCGTTCAAACCAGACACAGCCGCTGGAATCTTCTTGATTGCATTCACGACCGTGTTGATGCTCTTTGCGCTTGCGGTCGGGTTAACGTTGGAAAGTCCATTTAGAAAGCTGGTGATTTTGTTTAGCCCGGACATTCCAGCGGATGCCTGTTTCAGCGTTGCAATAGAACCGGCAAGCTTGTCAAGGCTGTTCACAACCTTTGTGACGTTGCCTTTTGTCCGCAAATTAGAAATGGCGGTAGTGAGCTTGTCGATATTAAGCTCTGCGCCCTGCGATTCCGCAGAAATCTCTACGGATAAGCTCGTAATATCAACATCAGCCATCACTACCACCATCACTTTCCATCATAGAGAACATCATTCTCTTGATTCGCTCCTGCGCCTCAACTGCGCGTTGGTATTCATACTCGTCTTTCTCCTTTTGGGTAAGGGGAATCGGTCTATCCATGTACTTGATGGGGCTAGACCCTTTCTTTCGGAACATATTGCCAACCGTAGAGGAAAGCGCAGATGCCATGTAAAAGCCGTTTCTCCACGCTTCCGTGTTGGCTCTGCGTTTCCGCAGCTCCTCTGCGTCACGGTAGACCTTTGCCAGCCAGACATCACCGTACCAAAACTGGTCGTAGGTCATGCCGATGGAGATGTAATAGGCTTCTACATCGTGGAACAGCTTGGAGAAGGAGAACGGCTCCCCTTCTCCGTCTGTTTCCTGAGATTGTGCGGTTACACAATCTCCCACATTGCGTTTTTTGCGGTCTTGTCCTCAGTGTCAGTTGCCAGCAGAGACTTGGAAGCGTCCATGAACATTTCAAGCAGAACGCCCATCAGGTCTTCCTTATCCTCGATGTGCTGGAACATCTCATCAACAACCTTGCGCTTGATGCCCTTGTTCCGTGCGATGAAAGCGCCGTAGAACAGGGCACGGGAGTTGGACAGCAGATTGGTCATCTGGACGTACTGGCCAATCTGAAAGCCTGCGCGTTCGGTGGCTTCCACGCTGTCACGGGTGAAAGTCAGCTCGTAAGTGTTCTTGCCATCGGGGGAATGAAAGTTGATAACCTTAGCAGCCATAATAAATGCTCTCCTTTATAAATAGGGGCAGAACCAAATCCGATGTTCAGTTCTGCCCGGTTTGATTGATTCGATTTTTGCGGTTTAGCCGCCATTTACAGTCAGGGTCTCGCTGAACTCAGGCTTCTTGGTAAAGATGCAGTTGATGGTCATTTCCACAACCTCGTCCACGCCAAAGCCGGACAGACCAACCTGATGCATACCCTGCCAAGTGAAGCCAGAGCCGTCCTGCATCTTCAGGGCGTAGTACTTCACGGCGTTGCTCTCGGAAGTCTCATCATAGCCAGCGGCCTTGACTTTCGTATAGTCAGCCTTGTTGTAGTTGGCAGTAAAGGACTTGGTGTCACTCTGGATAATGCCGAAGATGTTGACCTGCATGGGGTCGGACAGAGTAGTGGCATCCAGAAGGTTAGGTTCGGAGATCAGGTCGGGTACATCCTTAATGTCGCACAGCTTCGTCAGAGCGGTTGCGCTGTCGCCACAATACAGGGTGGTATTCAGACCGGAGATAGCAGTACTCATAGAATGTTTACCTCCTTAGTTTCGGTAAATCATTCCGTCCTCTCCGATTGTTGCCCCGTAGCTGCAATCAATCCGATAGACGGAATTGTTGTACAGCCCATTCAACGGGGCAAACGACTTTCGATAGAAATTGAGCGGTTCCAATACGGAATCCACAATATCTAAAATGTAACGTGCTTCTGCAATGCGTCCGCTTGTTTTGTTGGAGTAGACGCGCACACGCAAGGAAACAGCGGCGTATTTGCTGTGGTTTGCAGAATCACGGTGCTTTGGGACATTGCTGTTTTCTTCTATTTGCACACAAGGAAACTTTTTGACGTTGCTGTCATTGATTTCACCGGTAACGAAGATGCCGGGAACTTGCTTTCGCAGTTCCTTAGCAACAGCCGTGAAAATGGAATTGAAATAATCGATCAACTATTCCAAACCTCCCTCCACGTTGCTTCAACTTGAGAAGCCATTTCCTCAACAGCCCCCCACATAGCCATAGCTGCATCGTTGCCGCTGGTGTAATTCAACTGACCTTTTCTATCAACTTGCTTGACAGGCGTGCCAGCATTGCCGGATTCGCCGTAGTAGTACCAGCGCTTATGCTTGCCGTTTTCCTTGCCGTATGTGCCGTGTTCTCCCACACCATCGGGAAGTTCACCGCCATAAGCAGAGTGCATAACGCCAGTGCCAAACTCGATAAAAGCAACCGATTTGCCCTCAGCAATAATGGAACAGGTAGCTCCGTTCTGCTCAACATGGCAAGAAACATCGTTGCTACCAGCATACTGTGCGTTAGCAAAACGAACTTTTGCCACATCGAGCCCTTTGTCAGCCAGAGCCTTTGCAAGTTCCTGCGCCTTTTGGTTTAGGGTGGCTTTGTAAGCCTGTATCTGACGTTCCGCATCACGAAGTCCGGCATCACTCAACCTCACTTTAATTTCCACTTGCAGCCACCTCTTTCAGCGCATACAGCGTATCCGTGATATGCTCTGCGACCTTGACCACAGTGTAATTGAATGGCTTTGAAACGTCTGTCTGAAACCAGACGTGCGTACCTTCATAAAGCGGTGTGTTGCGCTTTTTGCTGGACGAACTAACAACGTAGCTGTAATCCGTGAACGCTCCAAAAGGGTTTGCTTCCGCAGAACCAGTAGGAGGACTGACATTCAGCATCAGCTTTGCGGGTTCGCTCCACGATTCGTATGCGGATTCGCCAGTCTCGTTTCCCCACTCGTCCACAACAGGCGTTTTTTCGCCAACAGGGTTCGAATACCACAGCGGGCGTTTATCCAGCGGGCTTCCATTGAACATCAGCCGATAACACCTACTCTCGGAACCACTTCATTTAGCAGGGATTGTGCCACATCGGAGCTTTCCCACACACGAGTAATGCCGTTGTTGGTGTAGCTCGTCTGTCCGTTTGCGCCGATGTGGTTATACAGTTCCGCTGCAATGCGTATCTGCAACGACTGATACTGCAAGGGCAGCTCGTCCGGTCTGTTGCCGAAGGGGTAGCCCTGTGCAAATATCTTGTCTTTGGCGAAATCAAGCAGCAGGTCGAAGAGTGGGTAGTCCTCGTCCGTGATTTCACGGTCAAGCGCAGGGGAGATGTACTGCCCCAGTTTGACTGCCACTTCGGAATACTGATCTCCCATGCTGCTTTCCTCCTTTCGCCTTAGTAAGCCTTGATGCAGTACACAGCGTCCATGCGCTCAAAGGACGGCAGGACGATTTCAGAAGCATAGACGTTGGCGTTGACCGGATGAATGGTCAGCTCAGTAGTAATGGCAACGCCAGTGTTCACGATGGACACGGATGCGCCGGACTGACCAGACAGCAGGTCTGCTTCCTCAGGGGTAGTGCCGTACCAAGTGCTGCCCAGAGCGCCGGAAGGAGCAACGACCACCATGCCATCGGGCAGGTACTTTTCGCTTGCACTGTACTGGTCTGCCTTGAACATCTTGTCATACAGATGGATGGTCAGCCCAGTTGCGGACTCGATAATCTGCCGTGCTTCGGCATCCAGCAGAACAGCGTTTGCCTTTGCGGTGACGGTCATGAACCGATTCTTCACCTCGTCCGCAGCAATCATGTTGCGGAAGGTGGCGGTGTTCATGTACACTTCGGTCACGACCTCGCCAACGCTTGCCAGAACAGCATCCTTTGCGGCGTTCAGGTCAGCAATGGGGGTGGCGGTGGCAACGTTCCACTTGGACTTTGCGACAGAGACTTCCTTGTAGTTGGTGGACTTCCAAGTGCCGTCCGGGTCGTAATTGTAGGTGTAGTTCACGCCGTTTGCCTTGATGGTGATGCCGGGAATGCCATTGGCAGGAGCCAGCAGCTGCCAAATCATGCGCTCAGGAACGATACGAGCGCCAGTGATAAGCTGTGCGGTGTCATCGTACAGACGGTTCATCACATCACGGGCATAGGGGTCGTTGCTGTCCAGAACACGCAGGATTTCCTGACGGTCTTTCTCGCCCAGATGGTAGCCCTCGCGGAAGAACGGCATCTCGGTCTCATCGAACTTGAAGCCCTCACGGGTGCGGAACGTAGCCTTTGCGTCAAATGCGCTGGGCATCAGGGAAACGCCAACGCCCTTGTGACCACGCAGCCACTTCAGGTCGAGACCGGCCTTCTTCTTGGCGGGAAACAGTGCATCAGATGCAAAGGGCATCGCATTGGTGGGGTCATTCGTCCAATAGGCGGCAATCGCAGCCGGGGCAAAGACTTCCTTAAGATTCAGTGCCATGTTGTTTTACCTCCTATTAAGCGTTCACGCTGATGTTGTCACGGCAGAAGATGCCAGGAATGGCAGTCTTGAGCGCAGTAATCGTATCAGAATCATAGGTGAAGCCAGAGCTTGCGGTAGCCTTTTTGGTGTCGATAACGCCACGAATCAGCAGGGAAGCATTGGGGTTCTCTGCCGGGTCAACGTCATACAACAGAATGCCGTCTGCGGTGGCAGAAGTTGCCTTCTTGCCAGCCAGCGTCATGGGATAGCCAGCCTTAACCGCAGCAGCTTCGGTCACGGTAAAGGGGATGGCGGTGTAGTCATTGGAAGCAAGGATGGTATCGTTGATTCCGTTGACCGTGTTTCGGGTAAACTTCATGTTTTCCTCCTTGTTAATGGAAAGCACTCATTGCGTCACTCGATGCCTTAGAAACATTTGCGTTCTGCTGTGCAAGGCTCTTAGCAAATGCCACGCCTTCGCTGTCAGAGCCGCCCTTGCCATCCGCACCCGGAGGTGTGGGCATATCCTTCAGCAGGGAAGCCTTGTAAGCGGTGTCGTGGGCGGTCATAAATTCCGACTGGAACTTAAACACCTTGTCCATGTCACCGTCAGCCAGTGCAGACGCAGCCTTATTAGCAAGTTCAGCGTCATAACCCTGTGCAACGAACTTCTCACGGTAAGATGCAAGGGTCTTTTCCTTGACGAGGTTTTCCTTGTCGGCAGTCAGGGCTTCAATCTGTTTCTGCATCTCTGCCAGCTTGTCAGCCTGTTCCTGCGCGGCGTTCTCGTCATCGGTACGCTTTGCCTTGAGCTGCTTCTTGTATTCAGCAGCTTCGCCATTGGCTTTTGTCACGGCGTTGCGTAGCTTCTCAACCTCTGCGTTAGGGTCTGCAACCTTTTCAAGCGCAGAGATGATTTCATCGGCGGTCATACCCTCTTTGTAGGCATCACCAAGCAACACATTGAGTTTCATATCGTTAATTTCCTCCTGCGTTTTTTTACCGTTGCTTCCCTGCAACGCTGCGAAATTTGTATCCCGGCTTCCCTGCCGGAATATATCAGCCCGCTTATGCGGATTGATTTTTAGTTGATTAGTTCCCCTGCGCCGTTGTAAACCAGTTCCTGCTTCGCAACATCAGGAGCGGCGAAAACGGTCGGAACAAGATAGGCCGGAACGCCATACAACTTTGCAGCATCAACTTCTACAGTACAGCCGTTATACCGAAAGGCGTTATCGCCGCAAATGCCGATAAAATAATCAGCCTGTGCGAGAAGTTCAATGCTTTTGCCAAGATACCAAAGCCCTTCGGTTTTACACTTAGGTGGATTATCCTCGATATAGGTAGGGATAACCTCAAGGCTTTCACCGTACACTGCTTCGGCAATCTTGTGCAAACGGTCAAACGTCATCCGAATATTTTCTTCCGACCGATTCTTCATCGGGCAGGAAATAAACAGCTTCTTCATTTTTGCTCTTCTTCCTTTGCATTAGTCTGTTCGCCAACCATTTTGCCGTTGTTGGCAATATGGTCTGTCGGCTGTTCCTGCGGCTTCGGTGCTTTCCCGTCCTCGCCCAACTTGCCAGCGGCAATCAGGAAGGGCTTGCTCATTTCATAAGCAGCCTGTGGGTCAGGGAACAGACCGGGCGTAGTGAACGCCAGCTGCGGGTCAATGCTCTGACTGAGCATCTGCGCGAAAATCTGAACCTTGCTCTGCTGGTTATCGTACTGACGGCGTGGCAGTTTGATGTTGATGTCACTTGCCATCAACTTAGAACCAGCCGTATCACGCAGGATTTTCAGCATTACAGACAGGCTCTGGCGTTCAGCGAACTTGAACATATTCTCGTACTGCTGCGCTCTTGCTTCGGTGTGATTCCAGCCGTTACGGACAATAACTGCGCCAACGTTGTCAGATGTTGCATTCTCGCTGCCAGTGGCACTAGGCATGGCAGTCAGACTGCGGTATACATTCAACATGGAATCAAGCAGGGTCTGGCTCTGCTGCTGGTCAAGCTCATTTGCAAGCTGTGCGACCGAAGCTGGCTGACCGGAAGATGACTTCAGACACATTGCGCCCATAGCCTTAACAGCTTTTAAGGCTTCTTCGTCCACAAGACAGTTGGTAAACACCATGATGGACTGGATGAACTGTGCCACACCGTCCAAACGGTTGCTTTCAAGGTCATTGATGGCATCCAGCACAGGGATAGCCGGTTCAAACAGACCCATACGCTCCGGGTTCAGCTTGTATTCGACCATCGGCAGCATTCCAAGAGAATGGTTCTCCGACTTTGTAATTTTGCCGTTGTCGATTTCAAAGTACTGGTTTGGCGTATACACGCAAATCAAGTCGTTCAGGTCATTCTGATAATTGCGCGGGATGTGTAGCACGTTGGCGATGGGCTTGTGACCAATGCCGGAGTTGTAAATCACATACGCCATATCCGGGTCAGGAACATCCACCAGCAGGGGCGTTTCGTCCGGGTAGTTGCCGTTGTACCCCTTGTCAGGGAGAACAATGCGATATCCCTGTCCGCACTCCAACATCCACTGCCAGAGCCGCCGATCAAGCGCATCCTTGCCCTCATACTGCAAGGCATTGGACAGGCGGGCAATTTCCTCACCGTCACCAGTTGCCGTTTCAGACCGCACATAAGAGCAGGGAGTGCCGCTCATGTACCCTGTGTAGAAGCCCACGCACTCGTTGGCATGGTTCTCTACAATGCGGTTGGTGATTTCAGCGTGGTATTCTTTCGTGCGATGGAGGACAGGCTGACTGCCCAAGTAGTAGTTGTGCAGAAAGCGAATTTCGTTCTTGTTTAGCATGTGAATAGGCTCTGCTTTGCCCATGACCACTTTCAGCACGTTTGCCCGATTGATTTCCGTCTCCGGCGTTTCAATCGGTCTACGTCCGGTCAGCGGATTATTCAAAAAGCCGTCAACGACTATCTGATACTCAGCCATGCGTTCCTCCTTTCCGGCAAAATAAAAAGCGCAGCAAGAAAAACCTGTTAAGGTCTATCTCACTGCGCTTACAACTGCGCTTCAAAAGCTATTCAGTTTTTAAACTTTGGTACGGAGACCCATGTATCTTTTGGAAGGTTGGAATCTCCAATTGTAATCCAATGACAAAGAGGACACAGAAGGGAGAACTTACCTTCCACTTCGCCAAGATAACGTCCGCAATCACACGGATTGCCGTTTGCGTCTTTTCGAGGATGCTTGCATCTGACTTTTGCTACCATCTGTGCTCCTTTCGTTGTATTTCTGGAAACAGGCTGTTGAGCACAGACCTGTCAGAAGCTACTGGGAAACTGTTCGCACTTCCAGCCATGCTATTCTTCGCCCGAAGAAAACCATTGCAGCCTTTACATTCAGTTGTCGGACAGACGTAAACGGGTAAGCTGCAATTTTGGTGCTGCATAATGGATTTGAACCAATGTATATCCGGTTATGAGCCGGATGCTCTAGCCTGACTGAGCTAATGCAACATAGAAACCCGGCTTGATTGGTTAACCGCTGCTCTTTGCAATGTCATGCCTAAACATCACATTGAGAGCCGGGAATAGAGGTGGAGGTTTTGGAGAATAAGTCCATGAAAAGCTAGGTGGTTGGTTGTGCTGCGTAACGGAATCGAACCGTTGCTTGCCAGCCATGGGGGAGACAGGCTGGCATTCCCCAATCAATCGGAAACGCAACATATAAAGTCCGGTGAAGGCGAAAGAGTGAGAAAACCTCCACCGGTGAAAGGAGGAATATGCTTGTTGACACGCACACGAGTAAAATGACAAAACCCCGCGTGCAAGCTATTCCTTTAAGGGAAGCTGCAAAACTTCCTGCGTACATTATAAGCCTTGTCAAGTGGTGAAATCAAATAAATAGACCCAGCGAACACAATATATTGTGTTTTTAATCAAAAAGGCCTCTTGACAGGCTCAATTTTACTGATTCCGTTATACAATTCATCGGCAAGCTGTGCCAGACTGTCCGGTGCATCATCGTGCGGAACTTTGCCAAGCTGCGTGAACATCGTCACCTGTTCCATGAACGCTTTGTACTCTTTTGACTGGTGTTTTTCGTCAAGGAAATAGAACCGTTTGATATCTGGAGCATACTGGATGATTCTTGACAGTTTGCTTTGTCCGCTTGGCGCACGCTGGCTACGGACAGAGCAGTGATACCCCTGCTGCCGAAGCTGACTGTCTACCACGTCACAATATTCGTCACCACCGTTGTTGGCTTCGCCACGCACTACGTTGATTTTGCGCTGGATGATTTTGCCCACGACTTCCGGTCTGGTCACGGTCTTATCGCCATTGTTGAACACAAGGTCAGGGATGAACACAGCATCTCCGTACACATAAGCGATAGGGCAGGCGGTAAAGTCACCGCCGCCCCATGCAATATCCATGACCATAAGCTTGCGATCAGGCTCACCGTCAGGCAGAACGCCGTTGAAATACCGCAGTTCATCGGCAGGGAACAGCAGACCTTCACGCACATAGGGCTTGCCCATATACTTTGCCCACCATGTTGCATCGTCAATGCTGGCTTTCATATCAGCATAGTAGGCATCGTCAAAGCCGACGCCATAGTCATAATTGAAGTTGCTGTGTCCGTTCTCATCCACCGCAGGAATCACCCGGAATCTGTACTTCGGGTTGTCTGCATACTGGTTCTGGATGCGCCCCAGAGGATCAAGCACGTTCCAGCGTGTGCCGACCATCAGTTCTAATGCACCCTGCTTTTTACGGTCTTTCAGCTGGTTCAGGTAGGCATCGTACTTGTTGTTCAGACGCTCAACGTTCAGGCTTTCCTCTAAGTCCTCAATCAAGTCATCACTGTACAGAACGCCGCCCTCACCGATTTCAACAGCACCAGTCAACGTGCCGCCAATAGAGCGGCAGGTCAGAGTGGGGAAGCGCTTCTTTCGGTTCAGGTCAACGCTTTCGTCTTTTGCACTCTTATCCACAAGCTGAACGTCAGGGAAGATTTTGCCCCAGTTGTAGGTCACAGGGTCAGTGATGATGGACAGCACTTCGCCGTAGAAGCCATTGGTCAGCTTGTCGGAGTGTCCGCTCATAACCGATGCAACGTCAGGGCGGTTGCCCATCAGCCATGTGATGAAAAAAATACATAGAGTCGATTTTCCAACGCGAGCAGGTAGACTAACTCCCAAGAAGTCAATCCGCTTATAAAACAAGTCCTCTAGGTCATCTGCCAGCACTTTCAAAACCCTGCGTCTAGGCTGGTAGAACTTCTTCTCCGGCGCACGATTCCATTCAAGATAGATGCAATAGCTATCGAACACATCCTTTGCTTCAAACAGGTACGTCCGACCGATAATGTCATAGAGCTTCGCCACGTCCTCGCCTGTTTTCATCTTGCCCATCATGGCTGCACAGACAGAGCGCAACTCACCAGAGTATTTGTAGGCATCGAACCGCTTGTCCTGTGGCTGGGCGTCTCTCAGGTTCACCACCGCCTGAAACCAATCCTCATAGACCTGTGCTTCGGTCGGATTCTGTTTTGCATACGCTTTGATGCTGTCAATGATAGCGATACACTGTTTTGGCTGCATAAAAAAATAGGCACCCCCTACCTGAAAATGTAAAGAGTGCCTACAACTGCACAAAAATCAAATATTTGGTTTTATTCTCCAGCTTTGAAATTGTAAATCGGCTTAATATGCTTTACAATATCAACGGTTGGAGAGATTGCGTTGATAATTTCCTGCGCTGGCTTATATGCCATCGGGCATTCATCCAACGTGGATTCATCGGCTGACGTAGTATAAATTCCGTTCATCTGCTTTTGGTATTCCTCAACGCTGAATGCTTTTTTAGCCGCTGTTCTGCTATATAGTCTGCCAGCACCATGCGGAGCAGAGAAATTCCAATCAGGATTGCCCTTACCAACGCAGATAAGACTTCCGTCTCTCATATTAAGAGGAATAATCAGCTTCTCACCCTCTCTAGCGGATACAGAGCCTTTTCGGATAATATCATCCGATTCATCAATATAGTTATGAACAGTTTCAAAGAAGGACGCATGGGTCAGCATAGAATTGATTCCAACACCATCTAAAATGGTGTGCATAATTCTTGCTCTGTTCATCCTCGCAAAAGCCTGACAAATCCGCATATCATTAAGGTAAGAATCGCGTTCTTCACCTTCGAGATAGCAAAGCTCATTTGGAATATCAGGGAACCGAATAGCTAGCTCTTTGATTTTTTGCGAGATTTCCTGTTCACGACCCTGCGCTTTCAGTTCTGCAATCACGCGTTCCGTAGCGTCTTTTCTTTTGTTCTTTCCTTTAATATTTGAGATAGCTACGTTTTGATGATACTCTGCGATTTGTTTTCCAAGATTTCGGCTTCCAGTATGGATAACAAGGTACTGGTTTTTCTCTTCATCTTCGTCCAGCTCGATAAAATGATTACCGCCGCCCAAAGTACCCATGCTGCGAAGAATCCAGTCAACATTGTGCAAGCTGTCTTTGCAGTCAAGTTGGCTAAGGAAAGAATCCGACATTTTCTGCGATTCGTGAACATTCATTCCAGCCGGAACTCGTTCTCTGATTACTTTATCTAACTTTTTCGGGTCGATGTGTTCAATTCCAAGTTCAGCGACAAGCATTCCGCAGCCAATGTCTACGCCGACAATATTTGGAATGACTTTCTTGCCCAAGTTTGCCGTAAACCCAATTACGCACCCGGAACCAGCATGAACGTCTGGCATAATGCGAATTTTGCATCCGTCAACAAAGCTCTGATTACAGAGCGTCAGAATTTGCTCAGATGCCTTGTCTTCGATATTGTCTGTGAACACCTTTGCGGATGCATATTTTCCGTCAATCGTTTTCAATGAGTTCTCCTTTCCAATTCGGTTTTATAATGCTGTTTTAGAAATTTTCTTTATTGACTCGATTTTCAAACTCCTTCCGCTGCTTTGATGGCAGCACGAACTAATTTATATACGCAAAAATCTCTGTTCTCCCATGTAGACTTTCGGCATTCTTCTGCACATTGAATAATGTCCAAAAGGCTTCCTCCGTTCATCATTTGAGTCAAAACACGAATATCTTCTTCACTCCACCACTCTGGAACTTCCACAGCTTTGTTGTCCATGAGCTACTCCTTTCACTGGTTATATAAAGTAGGCTTTGGCTCTTCATCCCCAAGCATCAACTTGTAACGAAGATACTTTTCAATAATACTGTGTCTTTCTGCCAATGTGCCGTAAATAAAAACGAGAGCATCTTTAGCAGCATCGTATTCATTCGGGAAAATGACAAGTTCCTCGTTTACAAAGGTCACGGTGCAGTTTTCATAGCGACAGACTTCCAAGAACTGCTTGATTTCAAGGAATCCGCCAAAATCAAGCATAGACCGCAGCGTGATGCTACCATTCTTAACAATCAGTTCTTCTCCTTGCATATTATCCAGCCTTTCTCTGTTCGGCAATCCGATACCATGTTTGGCAGGTCACGCCAAGCTGCTTGGCAGCGTCATTCTTTATATAATGTCGGCTCACGTTTGCTATTACAACCAACTTTCATAATGTAATCAAGATATTGTTTTACCATCGTGCTATCTTCGCAAATGCTGGCATACATAGCCAACTGGATATTCTGCCCTAAGTTTGATTCAGTTGGTTTAATGGTCAATCCTTCATTTTCAAAAATCAGAATGGAATTTGCTAATTTGCATCCTTCAACAAAAGCAAACAATTCTTCGTATTTCACAAAATCAAAAATTGAACGTAGCTTTGTCGTTCCATCTTGAACAATCAAATTACCGCCATGAATATTTTCTAGTTTTTCAGTTAAATCCATCTTTTGTTTCTTACTCATATTGATGTTCCTCCAAAAGAATGGTATACTGTTGTTGCACCATTCTTTTTCCTGTTTTGATGAAGTTGGTGTATTCTTAGCGGTGGCTTGTGGTTGGGCTACCGCTATTTTTATTTGCGTATCTTTCGATACGCTCATACCAAGTAGATTTTCCAATGCCAAGCTGCTTGCAGCACTCTTTTACGGTGATTTCGCCTTTTTGCTGTTGCCCTAATAGGCTTTCAAACTGCTGCTCGTCAACTTGCTTTTCCTGTCTACCAAAGCTACGGCCTGTTCTCGCTGACACTCGCTTGCCATCAACAATGGGCATGGCTGCTATGCCTTCTGCCTGACGTTGCTTAGTTTTCTTGCGTTCCTGTTCAGCTACTGCGCCCAAAACCTCAATAAGGATGTTGTTTACCATTTCCAGCACCCACGTCTGGTCTTGGAAGTCAATAAGCGTGGTCGGAATGTCGAGAATGCGAACAATCACGCCTTTTTCTTTGAACCACTGAAGTTCTCGCTTCATCTCGTCTTTGTCACGCCCGAATCGGTCAAATTCCTTAACAATGACCTCATCCCCAGCCTTGACAGTCTCTTTCAATCGTTTATATTGCGGACGATCAAAGCTGCTGCCCGTCATTTTATCACAAAATACATTCTCGTCCGGGATGTCGAACCGATCTCGTGCGATTTTAAGCTGTCTTGCAAGGCTTTGCTCCTTACTAGACACTCTAGCTAAGAAGTAACGCATTTTTTTCACCCATCACTTGATGTCAAACCCATTTTCGACTTTTGTCTCACGAGGGACTACCATAATCTTGTATCCCATAACCCTTAGTGTTTCATCCAGCTTGTTGACACTAATGTTTTTGTGCCTTAGACGTTCATTCAAGGTTTTAAGCGGAATGTCAAGCATATCACTTAACTTCGCTTGGTTCAATTCCTTCAATTTCAAAATTTCCTTTATCGCTTCACTTGCCGTCATTTTTCTTCGCCATCCTTTCTTGATTCTATTATATCAAGATATTTCTGGATGTCAAGATATTTCTGGACTTTCTTTGCTTGCGCTTATATTATATATAAATATACTCTAGTATGTATTTATACATACTAGAGTAGTATAAGGATGTTTACTTAGTTAATCACAATCAGTGAGAAAATTTTCTATAATAAGGAGTAATTCTTCCAAACTTCATTTCCGTAAAACTTTGGGTCTTGACAAGCATATTTTCACGCTTTATACTTGTTTCAGCGAAAGCGAGGTGATAAGCTTGGCAAGACGAGCAGAAACCTCGGAACGTGATAAGCTGCACATGATAAGCACCCGGCTCACAGAGAGCCAGATCGCAAGCATGGAGAGCAGCGCAAAGGCATTGGGTATCTCAAAGGTCGATGTTATCCGCATGGGTATCGAGTGGGTAGCATCCTACGTTGAAAGCATCAAGGCATAAAAAAATAAGCTACCAGCCGCAACCACCACGAAGCCACTGATAGCTTATCCACATCACGAAACGAGAACCTGCAACCACCAAGGGGGCAGTCTCCCTTTTCGGAATCTATTATACCAAAAAGGGCTGCTCTCCGCAAGAGTTAGGAGAAAAAAACATGAACTTTCCAACGAAAACCGAAGAATTTCTGAAAGCACTCGCACACGGCAAAGAGCCGACCAGAGAGGACAGGGAGTATGCAGAAGCACTTGGTAAGCTGTCCGAACTGAACTACCGGGCAGGGTACGAAGCAGGAGCAGCCAACAAGAACGGCAAAATCTGATGTCAACACTAGCGAACACAATATCTAGTGTATTTTTGATTGACATTCAGATATTTTGCAGTTACACTTATTGCACAGCAAAACGAAAGGGGGTGAATGTGTATGAGCAGTCCTTACGCAGAGCGTTACGGTCACACCGTTACCATCAGCGTGACGGAGCGACAGTTTGCAAGCTTGCAGGAATACTGCATCAAGAACCGGGTCTCCATTTCTGCTGCGTTCCGTGAAGCGTTCTTTACGCTGCATCCGATGGATTCCACCAATGAAAACGAAAAATGATACGCTCGCTAAAGTTTGCCGACCACAGCGAACGTATCATATCAACCCTGAGAGAAGCATTCTCTCGCCGTTATTATAGCAGAAAATTGCTTCTCTCACAAGTGAAAAGGAGCTTTTTAATGCAACTTTCTTTGTCTGAGAACATCAAAATCTTCAACAACGCCGAGTTTGGCGAAATCCGTGTCATGCTCATTGACGATGACCCTTGGTTTGTTGGCAAGGACATTGCCGCAGCACTTGGGTACGTCAACACGAAAGACGCTCTTGCAAAGCACGTTGACGAGCAAGATAAGCGTCAGGGAGATGGGGTAGCGTTTTGCGACCCCATGGGCAGAGAACAGCATCCGACCATCATCAACGAATCCGGCCTATACAGTCTGATTTTCAGCAGCAAGCTGGAAAGCGCACAGCGGTTCAAGCACTGGGTCACTCACGAAGTTCTGCCGTCCATCCGCAAGCATGGGATGTACATGACCGACAACCTGTTGGAGACGGCTATTGCCAACCCGGACTTCGTGATCGGGCTGATTCAGAACATGAAAGCTGAAAAGGAAAAGAACGCAGCGTTGCAGACGCAGAACAAGCAACTCTGTGAGAAGAACGAGGAGATGCAGCCTAAGGCGGACTATTTTGACGACCTTGTGGCATGGAACTTGGCTGTTTGTTTCCGTGGCACGGCAAAGGAACTGCGTATTCCTGAACGCAAGTTCATCCAATCGCTTATTGAAGATGGTTACATCTACCGTGACAAGAACAGAAATCTCCTGCCGAAAGCTGGCAAAGGTGATGAACTGTTCGTTGTTAAGGAATTTCTCAATCGGAAGAATAAGCATGGCGGTTTGCAGACCAGAGTAACGCCGAAAGGCCGTGAGACCTTCCGTCTGCTCTATGCAAGCATTCGTAAAAGCGTATAACAACCTATAAGAAAAGCCAGTGGTTAGAGAACATCTAGCCGCTGGCTTTTTGTGTTATAGGTCAATCCTGCAAAGCAATGACTTCGTAGGAACTATATCCAACAAAACCGGACGATGGGTAAAGTTCAAATGTTGTCGTTTGCCCAGACGGAAGTGCATCGGTTATGTATGTGTAATCGCCACCCACAGGAACTTCGTTTCCTTCGGTGTCTTTCATTTTATAAATGACGATAACTTTTATCCAGTTGCTCGTGAACTGGCTATTGTTTGTAATTTGACCTGTGTAACGCAGATCGTACCCAGAGCCACGTTTAGAAACATTGGTAACGGAAAGCTCACCAGCACGAATAACCTGATTGGATGCGCTCGCTTTATGGAAATTCCACTCATCCGCACTAATGGTGTATTCCATTCTGGCCGGAGCAATGCCTTCAGAATCAAACGACACATATCCAGCGTACCAATAAGAGTCTCCCTCTGCAATCCAGTCAAGGGTTTGTTCATCGGTTTTTAATACTGAACCGTCAGAACCGAAAACAGAGGCCTTTAGAGATACAAAATCAACGGCGTAATCGGGGTACGTATTCTCAACCAGTACAGCGTAGTAGACATAGTATCTCGTTTTTCCGTATTCGTACTTGGTTTCAAGGTGACTATGAGATTCCTTAATTTTAACAGTTCCTTCTTCGTTAGTTTCTTCTAGTTGAGCAGGGGATGCAATCTCATCCGGCTTTTCGACAGCTATCGCACATAAAGGCGACATTAAAACTACGACCGCTATCAGAGCCGCCGCAATGATCCTCTTTCTCATTTTTGATTCTTCCTTTCTTTGGCGTATAGCCTTTAGCTGATTATAGCACAATCTAGGCTCCGAAAGGGGTCTTTTTGTATTTTTTGGAATTTTTGGAGACTTGCACAATCGGATAGGTTTCGTTTTGTGAAGGTGGGGTGGGTATTGGCAATGAAGGCGCCTTTTTTATTTTGGTCGGAGGAGACGGGACTCACCTGCCCCACCCCCGGCGCTCCCTGTATACC